>Ga0315280_10000754_pt1 | contig 58993 bp, 52 predicted proteins | sample YL17G06_40_MG_FD_203697 | JGI IMG/M metagenome (GOLD analysis project Ga0315280, IMG submission 203697) | Sediment microbial communities from Yellowstone Lake, YNP, Wyoming, USA - YL17G06_40 | ecosystem: Environmental > Aquatic > Freshwater > Lake > Sediment | place: USA: Wyoming | collected... | reverse complement strand
GGTGCTTACGCGTCAACGGGCACAGTAACATTCAGTGAGAATGAAGAGCCACTTGTCAAGTATGATGAGAAGACGATGCAGCAGAGGGCAGGCATTTCAAGCGTCGTGCCAATCTACATCAATGAAATTGTGGACGTGGACCAAGCTTTCTATGGAGATGAACCCTCAGGCGAGTTCAACCCGGACAAACCTTTGACAGATGAATCCATCATAGACAACTCCACGATTGCAAACTGGATAATGACTTTTTCCGAATACTACCTTGCCTACAAGCTCGCCACAGACCAGGCGGAGAATGTCCGCCTAATTCTTCTGGACAGGAGTCTATCAATAGAACGAGCAAGCTTGCTTTATGACACTTCAAAACATGAGTTTTGGAAGACCAAGAGCAACATAAGAGGATACGAAATTGACGGAGAACCTATTGACGACAACGACCTGACCATTGCAAGACAGTGCGTTTGCAACCAAGCTCTGGGCCTGCCGCCGCCAAGAGCAGACTACCTAATTCACGCAATAATCCACTTGGCCGAATTGAAGGGAGCCTTAACTGAAGGGCAGATCCTAGCCGAATTATCTGTGAAAGATGAGAAGAGAACAAAGAGAGTCAAACGAAGTCTCAACAATATGGTTCAAAGAGGCATCCTAACCGTTAGACAAGACGGAGCCTACATTTTAAAGCCAAAATACAAGACAACTCGTGAACGCATAGGAAAACTTGTAGCAACTCTGGGTGAACGCTTTTTCTATTCGAAAGCGGACAATGCAATGAAAATTTTGAAAGATGGAAAAGAACATTGGTTGACAACTCTTGACATCGCTTTTCTCACGCTTTTCACGTTGCATATGCTGATGGAGGAATGCTGGAAAAGACGTATCCTACTCGTAGGCATCACGAAGGACACGGCCGCACGGGACTTCAAGCGGCAACTCGTCCCGATAATGCACAATGAAGGCTTATTGAAAACCACAATTTCTCAAGAAGCACTTGCCAAATTGCCAAACACGGACCGCATGATACTGCAGTCAACGAGCATCTTCAATCCGGAGAAGATCAAACCGCCATGGAGCCTGATCGAATATGATTCAGCCATAAGAACCATGATACCGGACAGACAGAAACGTGAAGGCTACGTTTCAGGCGCCATAAAAAACAGGATAACGCTTGAAAAGACGTTCGTCAAAACATATGTGCAGCTCAGCCAGGCAAAGACAGACCCCATGCTACGCAGCAACGTGCTTCTAATCGACCGTTTAGTCTATCCGGAATATGACTACAAGCCTGAAAACGTTGCAAGGTTCCAAAGCGAGTTCGGAGGAGCCTCGGAACCCCTCGAAATTATCCTGTACAAAGATAACGACGTCCCGAATAAGCTTCAAAACTTGGCTATGAACGTGATGATCGCTATGGCGCCCTCAAGCATTCCAGAAGCTTTCGGCCACAACAAACCTTTATTCATTGCAGACAAGATTGCAAAATGGAATTACAGCCAATTCAAATGCATTGTAGACACGACGGCAGGCTGGATACTCAATAATCATAAATTGAGAAAGTTCATATTCTATATGAGCACCTTTAGGGAGAGGAGGGCTTCAATTGAAGCCGCAAGAAGAGAAAGCATTTAATGTTTCATGTTTCACGGACTTTGATGACAAGTTCAACGCGAGATTAGCCGCTGTTATTCCTAGATTTTTCGTCGGTGGCGAAGAAACCAAGGTTGCAGGCACAAGCGCCCGTTACCAGTGCCGCGTTAAGGTAGAGTATCAAAAGGACCTAATGGGGCTCTTGGAAGAAGGCATCCTTTTGGCTGTTAAAAACTTCAAACAAGTAGAGCCGGACTCAGAAAGATACACGCTTATGGAAGTTAGCCGCGTCTGGCCAGAACATTTCGGCCTTCGCGGTCTGTCTGATCACAGCTACTATCCCATGCAATTTGAAATCATCGAGCAGTCTGAAGATGATTGGCAGACGGATGACAAGTCTACGATGATGATTCAGATAGATGCGATTCCGATAAACTATGACTTAATCTTGAGCGAGGAATGCGAGTTCAAGTTTGAGAAGGGTTTTTCCTATCCTGTTGTCGGCAGCCCGTGCTACATTTTGAACAGTGAAATGATAAACCGCATGTACAATCAGAAAATCGCTGAAAAACTCGGCGTCCACACAGCTAAAACGGTGGAAGACGCAAAGGCAGATCCGCGGCTTGGTTTGATTAAAATGTTCGAAGCAGGCAAAACAGCCATCCCGATATATGTTGACTTTGAAAAACTAGTCCGTTACCACTTCGGGGTCTTCGCATTCACCGGCGGCGGAAAAAGCAATCTGATGTCAAACATTCTGCGCAGGCTTCTATTGCACACTGAAAATATGAAGATAGTAATCTTTGACATAAGCTGCGAATACATATTCCTGTTGCTTGATGTGCTCGCTGACCCAAACATTTCTTCGAAAGTCATTCTCGAACATAGAATCGACTCGGTGCAGCAATTCTTCAACTCGGTTGTCAAGCCTAGGGAATATGAAACCGACGAACGCACTAAGACAGGATTAAAATGCGTAATGGATCAAGGCAAACTGGCATACTACAGAAAGCCGAAGCAAAGGGTACCTACGTATAGCCAATTTATGGAAGACCTTACTGCCCAAAGAAAAGACAGCGTGGACAAACCGCATTATATGGATGCCATTGATAAGATCTATGATGCCGTGCTTGAATATGTAGAAGAACATGGCTTGAGCGAAAACGAGGAAGTAAACGAAGATTTCGTAAACTACATCGACTCGATAGCACTTGGAACCATGGAAGAATTCAAGGTTCACGAGAAAAGCGGGTTGTATGCATGGGCTACAACGAGAAGCACGCTGATAGACAGGATAAAGAAGCGGGGCAAGAAAGAAGAAAAGGACACAGACGGATTGACAGTTGAGCAAATCAGGGAACTGCTAGAGGATAAAACAACAAGGCTTGTCTGCATTTCAATTTCTGACCCGTTCTCAATAAAAGAGCTTGCAATAAACTTAACATTTGAGGTGCTTGTCCGCAGAAAACGCAAGTTCCAAGTTGAACCCTACATCCTCATCGTTTTCGACGAAGCACAAGAGTTCATCCCAAGCAATGGAGGAGGCATAAACGCCCGATGCTCCGCACATGTCGAGACACTGCTGAGGCAAGGCAGAAAATATGGACTAGGCGTATGCATAGCCACACAGCGCATCGCATACTTGAACACCAACGCACTGCAACAACTTCATACATATTTTGTTGGCACCCTGCCGCGCCCCTACGACCGCCAACTAGTCAGTGAAACATTCATGATAGACAAAGGCATACTAGAAAAAACCTTAGAGTTCGCTCCAGGCGAATGGCTTTTGTCAAGCTACATAGCTACAGGCATGGAAAACGTGCCAATATTCATAAAAACCGACAATGCAGAAAACGAAATAGAAAAATACCTACAAACCTAAAAAGCTATTTACCACCGACTACTATCAAAGAAACTGGACGTCACATCATACTGTCTGAGATTCCTTTAATCATTCTTCATGCAACGCAAGAAGATACCCACGTTTCTATTTCTCTTTTATCCAAAGGTACATCAAAAATTTGGAGATTCACTTACTTTGAGCCTTGGAGGGTATGAGCTTTCCATCACCCAACTTGTATGCGTCACTGAGAAATCAACCTCTATGAAGTAGCCCCGCAGCCTGCCGGCACTTGCTTGATCAGGAACAAATCGCAATTCTAATTCAGTAACCTGATCGCCTCTGAGATTTACTAGCACAGGTTTTGTGCTGTAATCGCTGTCGGGCCAATAAGAAATGTCTTTTCTGATCTTCATCACTATTGAACCCACATACTCTTCTCTAGCTTTGACAACTACGTGTGCTTCGACCTCGAAACCGACGAAGCCAACTGTGACGTTCTGACCGCTTATCCGCCAGAAAGCTTCTTGCACTGTAGGAGCCGAACTGACACGAGCTGAGTGCATAGAAAGTAATGCAAAGACTGCAACTATCACAAGAAAAACGATCAAGATGAGTATGAACCCTTGACCCTTTCGAGTTCTCCGACTCATTCTGTTCTAACCGACCTAAAAAATACCTAGACAACTCCGGAGAATTAAAGCTTCGCGACTACAGAAGGCTGTGCAGGCCCTTTCGCGACGCTCACTTAAATCAATGAGCTACCCAAAACAAAATGCTGGAAACTCTCTAGTTCCTAATTTTTTCAGCCCTCATTAGCAGATAACGCTTCAAGGGTTTGAAACCGACCTTCGTATACACACGTATGGCTGGTGCATTATCGTTTAGAACATGAATCAGCGCGGTGGAAGATCTTTTCAAAATCTCTTGAACCAAGGCGGACACTATGGATGTTGCATAGCCCATGTTTCTGTAGTGTTCATCAGTGGCTACGACACCTATGTTGCTGGCGAAATCTACGAAACGAGTGTTACCGACTGATACTGTTTTATGACTGCGTTTTATTCCAAGCCAAAACGCTTTTTCCAACGATTCTTTCTGCCTTTCGGCGGTTATTTCCCCCCACCATTCAGGATCTGCCTTTCTCATTATTTCAGCAACTTCCCCAGCATCTTCAACCCCGAGCCTCACTGAACTATGCCTAATCTGAATGTTTTCCTCTCCCTTTCTAAGAGACATCAACACCAGTTCATGCTTGACATTAGGCTTGCATTTTCTAAGTACAATGTCCTCACAGTCTGGAGGGGCTTGTAACTCTACTTTTTCCAGATCAACTGAATCAAGCAACAACTCTACGGCTTTCTTGTTTCCCCTTAATTGAACGATGTAATCAGCATAAACCAGCATCAAGCCTTTGACTTTCTTCTCTTCAATTGCGAGCAGAATCTTCGTCTTTTCTCTCTGTTGTTTCAGGTCAAGGATAAAGAAGTAGTAGTCGAGAGGGTCCTGATTGACATGGCTCCAAAAATCCTGCTCTAAACCTTCACCTATGGAAATAATTTTCAAAGTCAGTTCTCCGAGCCCATTCTAGTTGAAGGAAGGATAGAAAAAAAGTTTTGGAGCTATGCCATTCCACATTTCTTAAGTAAGCGTTGCCACTTTTCATCCGTCAAGCGTTGAATTTCCTCAATTATCTTTTCGTTTTTCGGAGTGAAAAGATGCCTGAAACGTCCTTGAACCTGCAAGTATTCCTTCACAGGCTTCTTTTTTTGCGGGGCTAGAGCTATGACTTTGCTCGGCGTTGACAGTTGGTAGTTACCGTTAACCGCTTCCCACAATGGAAAGATGCATGTTTCCACTGCTAAACGTGAAAGCTCTATTGACTTGCTTTGATCGCTTCGCCATCCTCTCGGACAAGGCGTAAGCACATGCAAGAACGCAGGTCCATTCACCTCTATGCCTTTTCTGGCTTTTATGATCAAGTCTTTCCAGTAATACGGTGCGGCTGTGGCTACGTAGGGCATGTCATGAGCCACCATAATATCAGCTATCGGCTTCTTCTGCTCTAGCTTTCCGGGCACTGCTGTGCCAGCCTGTGAAGTGGTTGTGGACGCTCCGAAAGGTGTGCCTCCGCTTCTTTGGATGCCTGTGTTCATGTAGGCTTCGTTATCGTAAAGCACGAATAGGAAATCGTGTCCTCTTTCAACTGCTCCAGAAAGCGCCTGTATTCCTATATCATAAGTTCCGCCGTCTCCGGCGAAGGCCACAACGTCGATTTGTTCATTCTTTATTTTTCCTTTCTTTTTCAAAATCTTCAGTGCCGCCTCGATTCCGGAAGCGTTGGAACCTGCAGTTTCGAAAGCCGTGTGCAGCCATGCCGTAGCCCAAGATGTGTAAGGATAGATGGTTGAAACTACTTCCATGCAGCCTGTCGCATTTGTCACTATTGTCGGTCCTCTCGTGGCTTTCATGATGAGTCTGAGCACAGTTGCCGGCGCGCAACCTGCACATGCTCGGTGTCCTGATAGAAACAGTTCGGGTTTTTCGGCGATCTCTTTCGCAGTGAATTTTCCTTCAGAAATTGCCATTCATTTCTCCTCCTTTCACTCCCTCAGTCCGACATAACGTATCGGATCGTCAATGCGTTTAGTGTGCAAAATCTTCTGCAAGTCTTGGTAGATTTTGCGTAACTGACTCGGGCTTGTGTCCCTTCCGCCTAATCCATAGATGTAGTTCACAATGTATGGATGTGTTGGCAAATCATAAAGCGCATGTCTGACTTCATGGAACAATGCTCCACCGTTCCCGCCGAAACTCATGCTTCTATCCATCACGGCCACAGCCTTCACTTTTCCGAGTGCCCTAGCAATTCCTTCTGCTGGGAATGGTCTGTAAGCTCGAATTCTTAGTAAGCCGGCTTTGATGCCGTCTGTTCTTAGCTCATCTACAACGGTCTTTACTGTTCCGGCTGTTGAGCCCAAGCATACGATGGATATTTCAGCATCTTCGAGCTTGTACGGGTCTAACAGCCCGTCGCCGTAACGTCTGCCGCTTGTTTGGGCGTATTCTTCATGCATTTCCTTTATCACTTTAAGTGCGTTTTTCATGGCTTCTTCCTGTTGCCGCTTGAACTCGAAATAGTAGTTCGGCATTGCCAAGGGTCCCATCGTCATTGGATTGTCTGGGTCAAGCTTGTAAGACACTGTTTTTCCTTCATGCGTGAGCACAACTGGAAATTGCCGTGTTCCAACAAATTCTTTGACCACATCATTTGGAAGTGTTTGCACATTTTCAAGTGTGTGGCTTAGGGTGAAGCCGTCCAACCCGATCATTATTGGTAATTGAACATCTAGGTGTTCGGCTATTCTGAAAGCTTGAAGGACTGAATCATAAACTTCTTGTGCATTTTCAGCGTAGAGTTGTATCCATCCGCTGTCACGTTCAGCTATTGCGTCAGAATGGTCGCCGTGAATGTTTATCGGGGCTGACAATGCTCGGTTTGCAACTGCCATTACGACTGGTGTTCGGCAACCTGAGGTTACGAAAAGCATCTCGTGCATCAATGCTAGGCCGGCTGACGCTGTGGCTGTGAAGACTCTTGCGCCTGTTGCTGATGCTGCGAGACACGCAGCCATGGCGCTGTGTTCTGATTCTGTGCAGACGTATTCTGTTTCAACCTCGCCGTTGGCCACGTACTCGCTGAACTTTTCAACAATTATGGTTTGGGGAGTTATTGGGTATGCTGCAACAACGTCAACGTCTGATTGTTTCACGGCTAGGGCAACGGCTTCGTCTCCGTTTAAACCATGAACTTCTTGTTTAACAACACTTTTCATTCTCCGTATCCTCCTACTCAATCTTCATGACGATCGCCTTCGTTGGGCATTCGTTAGCGCATATTCCGCAGCCCTTACAAAAGTTAAGGTCGAACTCTATGTCGTCCTTTTCACTTCTCCAATGTATCGCCCCGTCTGGGCAGAAAAGTGTACACAATAAGCATTTAGTGCATTTTGTCACGTCTCTCACTGGTTTGAATGTTTTCCAGTCGCCTGTCAGATATGTAGTGCTGGATTTCCAGCATACGCCGGCAGGTGAAACTTCTTTCCAACTTTTTTCTATGGATGTCATTCAGATCTTACCTTCTTATAGGCTTCTTTTACAACGGCAAAGTTTTTCTCAGCAATGTCCGCCCTGAAACGTTCCTTGATCATCTTTTCAATGGTCTCTAAAGTGACTATTCCAGTCACTCGCGCCACAGCTCCTAGCATAGCCGTGTTTGTTATCGGCAATCCCAGAATCTTCATTGAAATATCGGAAGCTTGAACAGTCCAAACCTTTCCCTTTTTCGTGTTTAGCATCTTTCTTACTTCTGCAGGATTATCTTTGGAGTTGACTATGATGTTTCCGCCCTCTTCGCTTAATCCGTCAGCAACTTTAACCGTCTTGAGCAGTGTTGGGTCCAAGACAGCAACCACGTCAGGATTGTAGACTGCGCAGTGAATCTGGATGGGGTCAGTGCTAATTCTCGTGAAAGCGGTTACTGGTGCACCCATTCTTTCCGGGCCGAACTCTGGAAAGGATTGTATGTATTTTCCTTCAGCGATGGCTGCTCTTCCAAAAAGCTCGCTTGCAGTCCATGCTCCCTGACCGCCTCTGCCGTGCCATCTGATTTCCAGGATTTTCTTCAACATGTTTCTCTCCAATGGTCTTTCACCATAATTGCAAAACCATAGATATACACTTTTCTAGGTAAATATGGAAAAAAGAAACATTAAACAAAATCCTTTTAATGAAAACCTATAATCATTATGCGGGGAACAAGCGTTTTGAGCCAGAAAGCAATCCTGACTGCTGACAGCACATTGATGAGCGATTATCATCATAACGAGTTTGTCGGTTTTGGAACTTGCGCTCCCCCGAATTTTATTCCTGACTTTCTTTACAAGTGGCTTTTTTTTCCCTCAATTAAGACAGAAAGAGGTACTCCGTACGCAGCTCCGTATGGACTGAGAAAAATTGAAGCCCAGCTTCTGCGCGAAGGCTTCAACGTGTCAACGGTTGCGCCAAGTCATATTAACAAGTACATCAAGGAAGCGAAGGTTCTAGGCATACATGTCATGGACCCTTTCGGCTTAGGCCCAGCTTCAAGTACTCTTGCAGCCATTCTCAAGAAGGAGCCGTTTCTAGCACAATACTTTCGTGCACTATTGGATTCACCTGGAATCAGAAAAGCCAAGAAAAATGGCTTGAAGATCATAGTGGGCGGTCCTGGCGTTTGGCAATTTCGGTACAGGCAAAAGTTCGTTGAGAAATATGGAATAGACTGCATTATTGAAGGAGAAGCCGAAAACGCCGTTGGAAAAATCTTCAAAGCTGCAATTAATGATGAAGCTCTTCCCCAATACTATGAAACTAGCATAGGAGAAGCGCCTAGTCTAGAAGAGATACCGGAAATCGTTGGTCCTTCCATTAATGGCTTGGTAGAGATTGGCCGTGGATGTTGTCGTGGTTGCAAATTTTGCAGTGTGACTTTGAGACCTTTACGTTGGTGTCCAATTGAAAAGGTGCTTCGGGAAATAGACGTGAACAAGAAAGTTGGGATAAAAGGCTCTTGTCTCCACACGGAAGACGTAATGCTTTATGGCTCTAAGAACACTCTGCCAAACGACGAGAAACTTGTTAAACTCCACGAAGCAGTCGTAAAAAGCTGTAACGGCACAGGATGGAGCCACTGTTCGCTTGCAGCCGTGGCATCTAAACCAAAACTTTTCTCAAAAATCGCCGAAATCATACAGCAGAAACAGCCTTGGTGGGGAGCTGAAATCGGGATAGAAACCGGTTCACCCGAACTTGCAGCAAAAATCATGCCTGCAAAAGCCCACCCGTTCAAGCCTGAAGACTGGCCCCAAGTCGTACTCACCGGTATGGGATTAATGCATGATAATAGGCTGGTTCCAGCATGCACACTAATTGTTGGTGTTCCTGAAGAAACGGAAAAAGACCTCGTCAAAACGCTGGAGTTAATGGATGACCTTAAAACCTGCAGAAGCCTAATTGTGCCACTGTTTTTTGTTCCAATGGGAAGACTAAAAGATGAAGACTGGTTCAAAGAAACCCAAATGACAAAACTGCACAGAGAACTGTTCATAGAATGTATGGAACACGACTATTACTGGCTGAACAACTTGATCAGCTGGGCCTTTTCAGGAAACTGGCGAGAACACGTCGTAGGACCCTTTTACAACATTTTCGCATTTTTAGTCAAACTTAAAGCCAAACAATCCGGAATCAACATCGAGTAGTAAATAACTAAACTTAAATACTACTGTAAAACTCAAAACCTGTAAAGCTTCCCAAACAAGCCGCCGTAGCTCAGCCCGGTAGAGCGGCTGGCTGTTAACCAGTCGGTCATAGGTTCAAGTCCTATCGGCGGCGCCACAACCAAGCAACCGTACTTATTCTGAAAGAACTTGAATCTACATTGCTTGCATTCAGTAATGAAATAGGCAACATCTATGGCGTCATGGCATAGGTTTTTACCTTTCACTTAACTGATATTGGGTGATGCCCGGAAATGCTGTGAGTTTCGACTACCCAAAAGGCATACCCTTCCGATGCACGAAGTGTGCTTTCTGCTGCGGTGACACAAAGACGCGAGTCAGACATATTCTCCTGTTGAAAAAAGAAGCCGAACGAATGTCTGAAATTATTTCAAAGCCTATTGAAGAGTTCGCGACGAAGATCGAAGGCCATGAGCCTTATGTGTATGAGATGAGAAAGACGGCGGGAGAAGGAAAATGCGTTTTTCTTGAAGAGAAAACCTGCACAATCTATGAGCTAAGACCGTTAATCTGCAGGTTTTATCCATTCCAGCTGGAAACAGCAAGAGGCAAGAAATACAAATTCTTTTGCACTAAAGAGTGTCTAGGCATAGGTAAGGGCAGACAGTTAGGAGAGAATTATTTCGAAGATCTCTTTCAACAGGCATGCGAGCAACTCAAGGAAAGCGCGGCAAGAGATTGACTATCCAAATCCGTCCTATGTGGCTTTATCCAACGTCTTGAACTTTCATTCGCAGGTTCTTTCACTACAGCGTTGGAAAAACTTTCAGCCTTCTCACTCTTAACAATTGTTGGGCGCGTGTTTTTAAATAAACTTGTGGTTTGTGGAAGAGTTTACGTTGATTTGTGTGTGGTGTGCAGTCTGTCGAATGCGGAGACTTCAGAGCTGATTGGTGTCGCTGGTATGTGAGCTACGATTGGGCGTTCCTGTATGTGCTTGTGTCCGCATTCGCATTGGAAGCCTACTGTTTTGCCTCCGCATTTTATTTGCCGCCATTTTCTGCCGTTGCAGTTCATGTTTCGTCTGTGTATTTTCCAAAGCTGTTTTGCTTCGGTTTGGGTTATTGGAGAATAGTGTTTTGCTTTTGTGATGTACCACGTTATGTAGCTTGCGAAGCATAACCAGAGGGTGGGTGTGAGTACCCAGAGGTTGGGGATGAATATTTCCATCATACTCTTCACCATTTGTAGTTTTGTTCTGCAAGGATACAATATGTCTCTTTGCAGACCTATCAGGATATAGTATATGCTATCTTACGATATAAACTTTACGCAATGCTTCAAACATGAAATTTCCAATTCAAACCCTAAAACTGTTGAAGCACATCCTTCTTCTCAATGATATAGCCACAATAATGACACTTCAACAGCAGCGGTTCCTCACAGTCAACATAAAACTTGGCCTTCACAGGCTCATTACTATTACTTATGCAAGCCGGATTAGCACATTTAATAATGTTCTCAATAACCTTCGGTAGCTTAACCTCCTCCTTCTTCACAACCTTATAATCACGAATAATGTTAATGCTCGCATGCGGAGCCAACAAAGCAATCTTGTGCACCTCTTGCGGCTTCAACTCCCTGCCCTCAATCTTCACAATGTCCTTCGTCTTAAGCTTCTTACTTGGCACGTTAATCGCAATAGTAATTGGCCCCTTATCCCTCCCACTTATACCCAAAATCCTAACAACATCCAACGCGTGACCACCAGTAATGTGATCAATAACAGTCCCATCCCTAATCTTAGAAACACGCAACTCAGTCTCACTCATACGAACCCACTTCCAAAGAGACGCTTATACTCCAAACACAAATAAAAGACTTTAACCTCCACATCAATTGACACACCGTCCCGCTTACCATCGACAAAGAGCTGATCCACAGCTCAAAACCTCAGCATCCCCAAGAAATTCATCTTCTTTCCATTTAAGCTTCAAAAAATTGTCCAGACAAAGAATTTTCCGCAGGTCAAGACAAATCAGCACCGAGCATTTGAAATTGTTTTCCAATGCCTTGAGACGAGAGAACGCGCAGATAAGGCCAACTCGTAAAAAGTTAATTAGGAGTTGTGTAGAGTTGTTGTAGGTGGGAGTTTGGAGTTTGAAGGCAGAGACATAATATCAATAAAAGATTTCTCCCGCGAAGAAATCGATTACATTTTTAAAATTGCCAAGACTATGGAACCTCTAGCTTCAAAAGGTTCTGAAATGCTCAGAGGCAAGATTCTTGCAACACTGTTCTTTGAGGCGAGCACGCGCACCCGATTAAGCTTCGAATCGGCCATGCATAAACTGGGCGGCTCAACAATAGGCTTTGCAGAAGCAGAAATCGCCTCAGTCAAGAAAGGCGAAAATCTGGCCGACACCATACGCACCGTGGAAAAATATGCGGATGTCATAGCCCTGCGGCATCCGCTTGAAGGAGCAGCAAGGCTTGCCGCGGAATTCTCGAAGATACCAATCCTTAACGGCGGCAGCGGCGCTGAAGAACATCCAACACAAGCCCTTCTAGACCTTTACACTATAGCGAAAGAGAAGGACAAGATTGATGGGTTGAAAATAGCTCTTGCGGGCGACTTACGGTATGGAAGAACCGTGCATTCCCTCGCTTATGCACTTTCCCTGTATAATATTGAGCTGTACTTGGTTTCGCCGGAAACTCTGAAAATGCGCAGGGAGGTTCTTCAAACAATAAAGGAGCGAATACCTGTAACCGAAAAAACCAGCCTTGAAAAAATAGTACCACTCGTAGACGTCCTTTATGTCACAAGAATACAGAAGGAACGTTTCCCAGACCCGGCAGAATACGCTAAGGTTAAAGGCTCATACAGAATAGACCTGCAAACCTTAAGCGAAGCCAAAAAAGACCTGATAATTCTGCATCCGCTTCCAAGGGTTGACGAAATCGCCGCTGAAGTTGACGACACGCCTTATGCACGCTACTTTCAGCAGGTTTGGAACGGCATGGTGGTCAGAATGGCACTTCTAGCCCTCATATTAGGCGCCATAAAATAAACCAAACGTTCAGAACCCTTAGAGCAGAAACCGTGCGTTAGAATCGTTTGAAAGTTGACAGTGTGCTTGTGGCTCCGCATGAAGGGCACTTATGCAATGTGCCAAACCGGCTCTTTTTACAATTGATGCAGTAGGTTAAATTGCGGTTATACGTGAAAAATTCTGTGTCCCATTTTTCAGCAACTTGTTTGGTTAATGACATGAGTTCATCGGCCTTATGTTCAGCTTCTCCAAGCTCTATCACCGTCAGGCTTCCCCCCTCGTGTAGCCCACGCAATTTTTGTTCAGTTGCTAAAGGTTCTGTCGAGATCTTGCCATCTTGAAGGGTTAGAGCGCTTGTTGCCGAATAGAAGGGTTTGTCCCTTGTTCCTGAAAATCGAACTTTCGCAACTCCATATCTTTCAATGTCTAATAGCACTAGCCTTTCAGAAGCTTCAAAGCATGGCAATATTGCGGGGTGCAAACGTTTTCCACGCTTTTTGCCTATCTTTTGAATATAAGCTATGATGTTCTGCGCTGTTTCTTCGGTGAAGCCTAAGGTTTTTTCGTTACCAATCTCTTTTCCGCAAAAGGCCTCTGCTGCCTCCTTTATCCCTGCCAGATTTATTATGCGTGAGCAGTTTTCAAGTCTGAAGTATTGGTCGCCGTTGCCGGTTTGCGTGATGAATGGGAGTAAACTTTTTTCGTGCTGTTTGAGTGCTCGATGCTTAATCTCTAAAGCGCGATTCGCCATCTCAAGCCTTTCTTTCAGAATCTCAGAAAATTTTGCCTTATCATTTCCAGATTCATAGGCAACACGCGGCACGTTGACCGTTACGATGCCTAGGCAGCCTGCGCGTAACGTGTCAATCTCCCAGTCTTGACTTAGGTCTGCGTTCAGTTTGAATCCGGAAAAGGAGAAAACAGATTGCTTCTGGTTTTTCTGCAAAAGATTTGCAAAGTATGGGATGCCTCTTTCCGAAGCAAGGTTGTGGGCTTTCAAAAGTGTCGCTTTTGCCCTTTCATCTGAAAATGTTTCTGGCCGTATTTTCAGGATAAGTTTTGGGTCGAACAGTGGTTTACGGACACTTTCTTCATCAAATATTTCAAGAAGCAACAATGCTAGAAGCTGGCTTTCATCTGTGAAGTCTCTGTAATTGCCCACTGGTTTGCCGAGAGGTCCGGCGCATGGTTTTTCGGCTATGAAGTCTGGGGTCGTAAGCTCTAAGCCCAGGGAAGCGTTTGTGTGTTGGCTTAGGTTTGTTATGAATAGGCGCAGTGTGTCTTTGAGTTTTGTTGGCTCTGTGTTTTTTGTGAATGGGGCGAGGAAGATGTTGAAGTAGTCAAATGTCTGTGTGCCATCAACTTCTCTGCTGGAATGTAGGAGCACGTTGAAGGTTAGGGAGAGGGCGGATTCCAGGTTTTGAGGTGGGGGATGGGAGGGTTGAGTTGGGTCGATTTTTTCTAGGTTTAGGCCGTTTTGGAGGAAGAATCGCATGTCGTGCATTATTTCTGTCGGCTTGAGAATCCATGAGCTTAGGCCGTTGATGTGCAGTGAGCCTGAAAGGTGTGCGTCTGCGATGTCTCTTGGAAATACGTTGAGAAGCATGTATTCTTTGAGGACTGTTTCTCCGGCTGCTTCGTGTATGGATGAGGGTTTCTGGAAGCTTGGTTTTTTTGATTCGATGAGGCTGGTGACGTCGTGAACTGGTACTCCCAACCGAGTGAGTTTGTGGCGGTATTCCTCCAGGCCCTTTTCGATCAGAATAGCGTTTACAACTTCTCTCACAAGCGGCGCGGATAGATATTTGATTTTCGATTTGAGCAACTGTTTCTCCGCTTCCTTAGCCACCTTCTGCGCCAGTTCAGCAGGCATTCTTGCCTCTCTCACCAGTGAGCTTGCAATTTTGTTGGCGTCAAACTCCTCTATCGCAGATCGAGAAGCGCGGACAAGCAGGGTCTTTGGTTTGAAGGCCTTCTTTTCAATTCTTTCTGCAACGTCAATGACCATCTTGCCCAAGTCGGTTAGGCAGTATTTTTTTGCTTCAACAACCGCCTCGATCAAATCTGCCTTGAGTAAAAACTTTAAGTGATAAGCGAATCTGCCCGCGTCTCTGCTTGGATTCATTTTCAAAGCACTCATCAACTCAGTGTAAGACAGCGGACCCTTGTCAAAGAGCAGGTTCAAGATCTGCAGCCTCAAAGGTGAAGAAACGGCTTTGAGTATCTTGACTCCGCGGACGCGGTGCGGGACAGACATGCATGCTCACAACTGAGGGCCGGTGGAGGTATTATTTGATGGTAAGAGTTTAAAGGTGTTAGGGAACACTTATTTCCGGGGCTTCGAAAAGTTGAAGTAAAACCGCGAGGGGCTGTCGGCTAGCTTGGTCCAGGCTATGAGCCTCGGGCGCTCGTGACGAGAGTTCAAATCTCTCCAGCCCCACCATAATCAAATAGTTATTCATCGAAGTCGAGAAGATCTATGGATACTTTGAGCCTTCAATGAATGGTCTAATACTCCACTTGATTTTAAGGTAGAGTGAGGTATGTACATTCTCCGGTAACTCTGCTTACTACTCCATGTTGCAACCGGCATACCCGCCCAGTTGAAAAAATCAACAATTCCTTCGAAAAGTTCAGGTATCTTTGATTGTCCAAATTGTATTGCGTGATGATCGATCCATCCGTCGCCGTCGATGGCTCCAGCTACGTAAGCAGGCGTCAATTCTCTGAGAGGCTTCTTGCTTAGGGCACTAAAGAGTAACTTGCTGCTGATCTTCACTTGTAGGCAATTTCCTTGCATTATGATCGATCGATCGCTGTCAAACAGTTGTTTTATTGCCTTGCTCCACGACATACATAGAGAAGTAAAAGCCAAAAAAGACTTAGACACATTAACTGCATGAGCGTGAACAAAAGAGTAAGGGCACTAGAAGAACCAGGCTACATCAATAAAATATGGCACTGACGCCGATGACTGCGTCGAAATGACAGTTGCCAAATGGGATGTTGGTCATGGTTCCGCGCATGAATGCTGCGTTTTTCACGGTTGTTACTATTTTGTAGGCGCTGGTAAAAAATTAACAACAGCCAGTGCCACCGGCACTCTTCAAACTTCTAATAGAAAAATAAAAGGAGATGAAAAAAGGTTTACCCCAGTTTAAATGGGCCTAAATGTCTTTCATATCGCTTTAGGAATGCGCTTTCCACACCTGTTACAACAGCCATGACTGAAGCAGACCCTTGTAGCATCTGATCCACTCTTGCACCCCAGACAATCTTCGCCTTTGGCGGTACAGAACGTTTCATAATCTCAGCTGCATGATTAACCTCGTAGAGGGTTAAGTCCTCTCCACCGGAAACATGTATCAGTAGGCCACGTGCCTTTGTCACATCTTCTATGTCGAGAAGTCTTCCGTTCAACGCTCTCTCAACTGCTTGTTCTACTCTGCCTTCACCAATACCTTCGCCGATTCCTATTGATGCAAGTCCAGCTCCCTGCATGATGGCCCTCAAGTCCGCGTAGTCCAAGTTGATCAAACTCGCTGTGGTTATGGTTTCGGTTACGCCTTTGATGAATTTTCCAATAGTGGTGTTTGCTACGCCTAATGCTTCCCTGAAGGGCAAGTTTCCAGCTATTTTAACAAGTCTGTTGTTGTCGATTACTACAACGGTATCACAGATGGTCTTTAGACGGTTTAGACACTGCTTCGCTATAGACATTCTAGCTGTTTCAACATCAAAGGGAAGAGTAACAACTCCTACGATTAAATGCGGAATTGCCGATTCTACAAATCGTTTGCGGAGTTCTTCCGCTAGGGCAGTGATGGCGCCACTGCCTGTTCCTCCGCCTAGTCCGGCCACCAAAAACATTATGTTCGCTTCAGATATTTCCTTGATGATGTCATCTGCGCTTTCATGTAGGGCTCTTTCCCCTAACTCGGGGTAACCGCCGCATCCGAGTCCTTTCGTGAGTTTCTCACCTATTAGAATTCTTTTGTCAGCCTTGCTGATTCTCAGATGGGTTGCGTCAGTGTTCACTGAAACGAGTTTACCTCCGGTCAGGCCTCTTTCCTTAACCCATGATAGTACGTTGCATCCGGCTCCGCCGAGACCTACGGCTACTATTGAAGGCTTAGCGAGTCTAGCGAATTGTTCTATCTTTTCGTCTTCTTCTGAAAGAACTGTAGCTCCTATTTGGCTAGGGGTTAGTTGTTCTATTTTCATATGCGTCCCTTTGGTTTATATTTGCAAAGGCGCATATAAGTCTTACGTCTTACGACTCATTATACATTCTACAATATTTAGCTTTTCGGAATACACCTTATAATCTTACATGCCCCTTTTTAACAAAATTGAGAAAGGGAATAAACATGAGCAAACTTGAATTGATGAAAAAGTTCTCGAGCACATTTGTTGGAAACGGCTTCCACCTAGTAATTAGAGAAAACGGAAATAGCTTTCTTGTGCATACAGTTGAGATCATGGAGAAAATAGACGAGACATGTCCAGTTAAGGGAATTCCAGTGGGCGATTACTTTTTCCGCCTCGTAGCTGAAAACCAGCATGGAAAGGAAGCATCAATTGTGTGCGACTGGAGCCAGGAACTCCTGCAAAACCTGTTAGAAAACTATAAATCAGCGAAGGAAGCAGGACAGACACACATTGAGATGTTTAGAAATCCCATGACGAACGATCCAAACAGTTGGATGCTGAAGTGGAGAAGCCTTGAAGAACAATCGAAACCAATGCAGATAGCCTACATTTGCTAGCAGTAGCACTCCGCCATCTTTTGAAGAGAAAAGGAAAATCAGGGTTTTTCAAATTCATATTCAATAATTTATAGAACCTGCAATAAGTTTGATGATTTTAAAATACGTAATATACCGTAAGGCATCTTCAACTTGAACCTGCAGCTCCCAAAGTGCTCAAAAATCCTTTTTTTTAAGTCAAAAAAGAGGTGTAGTGTAAGTAGTATTACCCGTGTTTAGTCTAGATTTTTGGGGACTAGTTTAGTATGCCGTTTGGGTTCTCCGAGGGTATGACGTAGTTTGGATGTTCACGGCTTCTGGAGGAAACTTTAAATCATGGCAGATAGGAGTATTTTGTGGTGAAATGTTTGGAAACTGGGGTTGAGGTCAAGAAGGTGGATTCTCAAGGGCGTCTTATCCTGCCTGCGGACTGGCGTGAGGCTGAGATTGGGGAAAGTCGGGAGCTGTACATCATTAAGAGGAAGGGATACTTGAAGATAGTTCCCAAGCGTCGCGTTGATTTGACTGAAAACTTTGACAAGGTCGATCTGGGTGTGGAAGCCATCGGAAGCTGGAAGCAGTTTGAAAAGAAATTCTATGAGGGGGGCGCATGAGATTCTTAGACGCTAACGTGTTCATCTATGCTTACTACAAGCCGAAAAGACAGCTGACTCAAAAGGAGAAGCAGATGAAGGAACATGCCAAAAGGATAATCAGCAGCGTGTCCCAGGGAAAGGAACAGGTGATGACGACCGTTGTACATGTGTCCGAGATAGTGAACATTCTCAAACATGGCATGCCGCTGGACCATCTGGCCATCGTCATTCGTGGGCTGTTCATGTTCGATAACGTGAAGATAATGGGCGTAACTCGGGAAGCATACTTTGCTGCAGCCGAGCTGGGAGACGATTTGAAGCTTGAAGCCAATGACGCCTTGGCCGTAGATGTCATGAGGCTGAACGGCATAAAGGAAATATACTCGTTTGATGAGGACTTCGACCAAATAGAAGGCATGACGAGGCTTCCAACACTGTGAAGAACAAAACATATGCTCAAGACGGTCACTCGGTTTGAAGCTGTCCTTCAGGCTGCATGTATGAACTTGAACGTTTTTGGGTTTTAGTTTCGCTCAGTCCATTGTTGGACTTGAACCGTTTTGGGCGGGTGCGCGTAGCTGAGGTTGTTTGCAAGGAAATGGGTTTGCAGGATGTTGCTTTTCGTTTCACTGGCGGGGTTGATGGCGGTCGTGGGTGGAGAGGCGACGTAAAGACTATGCTGCTTTCTGCAGATAAGTTGTTAAGTCTCGGTTAGAAACCTTCAATGAATAGTGAAAAGGCTGTTAGACTGAGCTGCCGTGAACTTCTACGATCTATGCTTTGAGCCGAGTTTTTCCCTAATCCATTTTAAGACTTGTCTTAGGTTTTCCTCAGGTGGGTTGTCTAGTGAGGTTATTGTATCTGGTTTTACGTCTTCCTCCCTTCCCGCGTGTATGTGTCTGGGGAAAGTCTTGATTTCTGGATGGTCTGGGGCTGTATTGATTCTGTAGACTTCATTTGCTCTTCGCCAATGAAAGGAGTAATCATGGTTAACTGGGTAGTGTATGTCCATGAACGATTCATCGGTGAAGATGAGGCGTATTCTGTCTCGGAGGATTAGGGGGTCTTTTTTAAGGATGTCCTTAAATTCGGTTGCCGCTACGGTGGCTAGTTTTTGCAATCTCTGGCGAAGTTCCACTAGGTGGACTCTCTTAATTCGTTTATTTTGTTTTGGAGCTTTTTTAACATATCTTCTGTATCGATTTGGTAGGTGAGTGCCGATAGGTAGTCTTCGAATGCGGGGTGCGCTTTTAGTTCGCCGCTAGCAATCTTCGCTTTAATGTTCTCGGGGTTGGCGACCTCGTATCTGTTTAAAATCTCGTTTAGCCTTTCCCGGTTTCTCACGATTATATGCACTAGGGCGTTGAACTCAACCTCTAACTGAGCTTCTGGGATTGTCTTTAAAATTTCTGAAGACATGTTGAGTCCCTGTAATGGAGTGGGCAGTCTGTCTTTAAAAGATTTAGGTCTTATAACTAGTTTTGGGCATCTCTTTAACTCTAGCGCGCGCCGAATTGAGGATGGTTTGTGGCGCTGTAGATGAATATGTTTGTGTCCACGAACCGTTTCATTTTAACTCCTCGATCAGCTTCTTCCTGATGTGTGTTCTGGCTGTTTCTTTTGGTTCTTCGATCGGGAGCTTCACCTTTACACTGTCGTGCAAGGCTTCTGTTGGTTTTTCATATGTTGTAACTGGGAGGAGAATTATTTGGCCTCTGTAATCTCTGATAATCAGTCTCGAACCCTCCTTTACTCCGTATTTGTGTCGAAGCTTCTTAGGGAGAACTATGCGACCGTACTTTCCAACGTCGACAGACATACTCATCACCGACACATAAGATGTAAAATGACAAATAAAAGTTTTTTGCCAAAAAATCGAGGCAATGTCAAGAATCAACGAATCAACCGTGTGCTAAAATACTTTATTTCTAGAGCTGAACACTTTTGCGAAACAACGGCTTACTGGTGTAGGTAGGCAAATCTTGGCCGTGTTGACGGATGGTAAATCCAGGGGTTTCCAACAAGTCCTGCAGGAAGCAGAGTTTTCCCATAACACTTTGAGCCCGCACCTAGCCCGCTTGGAACGTCAAGGCATGCAAGAGGGCCAAAGACAGATGCGCGCCTCAAAACTGGCCCCAAATCACAAAAGAAGAATAAACACCATTTTTAACCATTTTAGCAACACGCTAGCGCGCTGCTCTTGTTGTATGGAGTGTGTGCGTGCAACGGTGGTGGGCCCCTCTATTTGGAGCCAAATATGTCTTAATGGCGTTAGCGGCGTGAAGGGCTGTGTTTTCTTGGTTTCGGTGGCGATGGAGGGTGTGATGTGAGTTACCGGGCCGAGAGGGTGGGAGGCTGGTTTTCGTTGACTGGGTGAAGTTTCGGTTTGGTATCTCTTTCGATGGTGGTGCAAATAGTCGAGTTACGTGGTGTTGCGGTTGCTGAGCCGTGAGGGAAACGCCTGAAGTCTCTGAGCGGGAAACTGTAGAAAGCATGGGGTCAGAATAGTTCGGGGGAAGTAAGGACTGATTAGATTTTTAAATGAAGGGTTGGGGCCTCGTCAAAGGACTCTGATGAAAAGTTCGTGTTGAAGACAGTTGATTCCAAACTCGCGCTTTTGTGTTATTAGCTTGAACGTCAAGTTTTCTGGTCTAATACCAACCATGACCAAAGGTGGTTTGAGAGAGTATAAATGAAAGGCGTTTGCTGTCACATTTTGGTTTCAGGATGATTTTGCTTGTGTGTCTGCATGGTTTTTCTTCATGTTCGGGGTTCATGCTTATGGCCTTGCTGATTTGTCCAGGCTTTCGAAATTTCTTTTGTCTGGACAATTTTGTTATTCTAGGCTGAGGTTGTTGTTCAGTGAGGCGGTTTTGTGTTTTTTATAGAACATATAGAGATGTGTTCTAGAACTTCTAGCTAGATGTTTTATGGAATATTGTTTAAATACTTCTGTTTGGAAATGTTGGGTGTGAGGGAGAGGGAATTTAGTAAGCGCGTAAGTGTTGTTTGGGTTTTCTTTTCCGCTCCTGTCAGGGAGGGATTGGGTTAGTGGAGAGTAAGAGTCGTGATGAGCTGGATGAGTTTCGGCGGAGGCTTAAGGAGGAGTGGGGATGTTTGTGGCGGGAGCGGTTTGATGATAGGGTTAGGGCTGAGGGGATTTCTGTTCGTGATTATCCGTTGCTTTTTATGGATCGAGGCTTTGTTGTGTTTGCAAGTAGGGATGCTAAGGCGCCGAGTTTTTCTGAGATAGTCAATGTTTGGGCTTCTCAGGGTTGTATGTATTCTCCTGAGCCTTCTGATGGTGGATGGGGCAAATTTATACGTTCAGAAGTGAAAACGCTTGGAAAATCAAGGGCTAAAATGTACAGGTATGATCAGCCTAAGCAGAATGGTGAAAAAGGGCAGAGGAAGAAGGGTGGAAGAGGCTGGCTTCACATAGAGTAAGCTTCTGATTTCTGGCACGTGTGTTTTTCTGTTTGTGTTGTTTCGGGTTGGCGGTTTCTGATGGTGAAGTATAGGCGTAGGTTTGAGATTATAGCGGATGTTATAAGTGCCGCTGAGAAGGGTGCGAAGAAGACTAGGATTATGTATTTTGCGAATTTGAGTTACAGGCTTCTGCAGAAGTATTTGGGGGACACTGTTAAGGTTGGTTTTATCCGCGAGAGCGGTGGTGGGTATGAGAGTACAGAAAAGGGCCGGATTTTTCTAGAAAGGTACACTGAGTTTTCTGGTAAATATTCGAAGCTTGTTAATGATTTTGAGGCTTTGAAGTTTGAGATGGAAGTGCTGGAAAGAATGTGCGGTTCAGCTGGGGAGGATGAATCTAAATCAAACAATGCCAGGAGGAAACTGAGTGAACTGCTTCATTAAGCGTTTGTTCAAAGTTGCGGTTTTGTCATTGTTAGTCTTGACAGCTTTTGGTTCAGGCTTGCAAGGTTCATTTCGTGCTTTGGCAGGTGATGATGTTTCTTCAAGGATAAGTGCTGCGGAGGATGCTTTGCAGCGGGCTTTTGGGGCTGTTTTGGATGCTGAGAATGCAGGGGCAAATGTTTCCGCTTTGCTGATGGAGTTGGATGTGGCTGGAAGGAATTTGACTGAGGCTGAGATGGCCTATAAGAGTGGCAGTCTCGTTGAAGCTGTCAGTAAGGCTGAGCGGTGTTCTGTACTGGCGAACGAGGTTGTAGACGAGGCTTTAGCATTGAAAGATTCAGCCTTGGTTAATGCCAGAAGCGCTGAGTGGCAGATGTTTACGTTTTCAGGGGTCAGCGCGTTTGTTTTCCTGATAGTTTTGGTTTTGGTTTGGCTCATGTTTAAGCGGTCTTACAACGGGAAGTTGTTGACGATGAGGCCGGAGGCTGGTTCTGATGTTGAAGCTTGAAGATTGCAAGGTTATCTTTGCTGCAGTAGGCCTTGTAGGCGCATTGCTGTTTGCTTCGCCCTCTTTAGGTATGGTTTTGCATCTTCCAAGCGGTGAGAGGTTTTCGGAGCTTTGGATTCTAGGTCCTGGGCATATGGCTGAGGGTTATCCGGGTAACGTTAAGGCTAATGTGAGTTATCTGGTGTATTTGGGCGTTGGCAATCATATGGGTTCTTCTGCTTACTATGGTGTTTATGTCAAGCTTAGGAATCAATCTGAGGCTTTGCCTAACTCTACTGCCGGTACGCCTAGCCCGGTTTCGGCCTTGTATGAGTATCGTGTGTTTCTCGAGGATGGCAAGAGCTGGGAGGCTCCTTTGACTTTTTCGTTTTCAAATGTTTCGCTTGTTGAAAATCGGTGTGTGGTTGGAAGTTTAACGGTAAATGACGTTTCGGTAAGTGTTGATAAGCCTGCCTTGTGGAACGCAGAGAACAGGGGTTACTATTACCAGCTTTTCTTTGAGCTCTGGATCTATAATGTTGAGGCTAATGTTTTTCAGTTTCATAACCGCTTTGTCAGCCGATGGTTGAACATGACTGGATAGATATCTTCTAGTGAAGACTACGCACGGGATTTGACATGATAAATTTCTCCAAAGTTCTTGTTACTGGAGGTGCAGGTTTCCTTGGTTCTTATTTTGTGGATCATTTCATGCGGATGGGTTGTTCCGTCAGGGTTGTGGATAACCTAAATAGTGGTAGGTTAGACAATTTTGAAGTTTGGATGGATAGGCAAAATTTTGAATTTGTGCGTGGGGATCTAAAAGATTTGAACGTTGCTGAGAAAGTGGTTGATGATGTCGAAGTTGTTTTACATCTTGCTGCTAACCCTGAAGTTCGTGTGGCCGAGGTTGATCCTTCAATTCATTTTCGTGAGAACCTGCTGACGACCTTCAACGTCTTGGAGGCTATGCGGAAAAGCGGAACTGCAAAGCTTATTGTATTCTTTTCTTCTTCAACAGTCTACGGTGAGCCCAAGGAGATTCCTACCCATGAAGATTATGCTCCGCTCTTGCCAATTTCTGTTTACGGAGCTTCGAAGCTTGGCTGTGAAGCTTTGATTAGTGCTTATTGTCATAGTTTCGGTGTCCGGGGTCTGATTTTTCGTTTGGCCAATATTGTTGGTGGCAGATCTTCTCACGGCGTTATTGTGGATTTTGTGCGCAAGCTTCGGCAAGATCCTGGGGAGCTTGAGATTTTGGGTGACGGAAGTCAGAGCAAGTCTTACTTGTATGTTGATGATCTGATTGATGCGGTTTTTCTTGCTTTGAAAAATTTTCTCGGTCGCGTGGAGATTGGTGAAGTTTATAATGTGGGGTCTTTGGATAGAGTTGATGTTAGGCGCATCGCTGAGGTGGTCTGTGGTGAGATGGGGCTGCGGGGCGTTAGGTTTAGGTTTACTGGCGGCGTAGATGGTGGCCGCGGATGGAAAGGGGATGTGAAGATAATGCTGCTCTCAGTAGATAAATTGTTGAATCTTGGTTGGCGGCCACGCTTTAATAGCGAAGAAGCGGTCAGGTTGAGTTGCCGTGAGCTCAAGGCCTCATTGGGGAGACTTATTGTTTATGGATGATTTGATAGAGTTGCCTACTAGAAGTATGTTCCTACAAATTTCTTAAGGCTCACGTTTTCATAAGAAGTAGAAGACTGGGGAGAACTAATCATGCGAGTAGTCTTGGCAGTGGGAGCACTCTCGGGAATTGTGTTGCGCGCGCTTGTGATGTGCGAAGGCCCAAATCGAACTCTGATGAATGAGGGAGAGAAGTGGGAAAATCTGGTGACTCTGTTCCTAGAAAGTTGTTGATCATCGCTGGAAAGGTCTACTCGAAGGCTCCTTCCAGATCCGCCTTGGATTTGGCACGGATCCTGGCGGCGCTTAATTTCAATGTCGATACTATTTACTATCCCGCCTTGCCTTTCAACTCCGCGCGCGTGCTGCAACGCTGGCTTTTGCGAGAACTCTATGTGTCAATGTCCATTCTAAGAAGAAGAAACGAAGTTTCGTTGATAATTGTGCACCAAATGATTGCGATTATGGGCACTTTCTTCGGCAGAATCGCTGGGAAGAAAGTGATAGTCTATGTTGGAGGATCTATATATGAAAATATGCATCAGTCCAACACACTAAATACCTTAGTATCCTCAATGCAATTATTTCTTTGGAGACTTCAGTTTTTCCTTGTGAATCTGATAGTTGTGCCAACGAAGAGACTAGTCTCCGCCTCCAAGCTTGAAATTTATGCGAGCAAATTGTGTGTTGCCCCCACACGCCTTATTTCGAATGACCTTCTGCAGTATCCTCCAAGTAGGATCAGTTTAAGAGAGAACATAGTTGGTTATGTAGGCCGTTTTGAGCATGAAAAAGGAGTTGACCTTCTGCCCAAGGTGGTTGAGTATGTTCAGGAAAAAGTGCCACTGACCTGGTTATTTGTGGGTGATGGTTCACTAAGAAAACGTATTCAAGGAGAGCTAATTGGCTTGTCAAACAGACTGGTCAAGTTTGACTTCACAGGATGGGTCAGCAACCCAGATTACTATCTGAGGAGAATAAAGCTACTTTTGCTCCCTTCAAGATCTGAAGGTCTGCCGAATGTTGTTCTTGAAGCGATGGCTTGTGGAACACCTATCTTGGCGACTCCTGTCGGCGCAGTGCCTGATATGATTAAAGAAGCTGAAACTGGTTTCTTGCTCACATCTAGTGATCCAAACCACGTTGCTAAGAGAATAGTAGAGCTCTTCAGTAAGCCCGAGTTGTTGGAGAAAGTGGGCATTAACGCGTATACATATGTAAAGGAAAATTTCACATATGAGAGCGCTTTGAGTGATTGGCATAATATCTTCATTGGATATCATTTACTAAGATGTAAGAATGACCAAACCAAACGAAAATTTCGTTAATCACAATGGTGCGTGGTCAATCTCCTGCGCGCGTTGATTGGGACAGCAGAAAGAACTAGAACTTAATTATAGATTTACGATTCTAAAAGAATAATAGTAAGAACCGAATATTCAATCGCTTGTTTAACGCATGGACATGGATCTATAGTAGGGAACGAGGAGAGTTCGAAGTTGCGGACGATTCTTGCTATTGGAGCGCATCCTGATGATGTTGAGTTGGGGTGTGGAGGGACTCTGGCGCTTCACAGGATGCATGGAGATAAAGTATATCTTCTCGTTCTGACTAGGGGAGAGGCCTCGGGTGATCCTAGGGTTAGGGAAATTGAATGTAAAAGGGCTGCTGAAATATTGGGCGTGGAACGATTATATTTTGGTGGGCTAAAAGATACAGAAGTGCATGACGACAGGGAAACTATAGATGCCATTGAGAAAGTCATAAAGCAGGTTAATCCTGACATTGTGTATGCACCTGCCCATAAAGACACGCATCAAGACCATCGAAACACGGGACACGCAGCTTTGTCCGCTGGCAGACGATGCAAGATGATACTACTTTTTGAGGGAGCCAGCACCCAGAGAGACTTTTACCCCCAAGTCTTCGTTGACATCGAGAAGACTTTCGAATTGAAGAAGATGGCAACGCGTGCATTTGGATCTCAGGTGAACAATGACCGCGGAGGTTATTCGCTGGCTGTGAAAGCTATTGAAGGATTAGCCAAGTACCGGGGCTATCAAGCCGGAGTGAATGTTGCAGAAGCCTTTGAAGTTGGAAAGTTCATTTTCGACGTTTGAGGAACGTCTATGGCTACAAGACCTCATGTTTTCCTCGATAGTCTCGAAGAGCTTATAAGCTCATGTATTTCTTTCTATGAGAAAAACAAGGACAAAATGACCTCGCAACGCATTCGTGAAAACCGAGCAAAACTCTCCGGATTTGTGGAAGCTTTTCACGAAGATTGTGGAACAGTAAATCCTGCCATTGAGAAGAGAATCGAGGACTTACGAAGCGACACAGGGCTCGTCCTGATGACCGCCCATCAACCCAACTTCTTTGCTTATAGTGGAGTCTTTCGCAAGGCTACTTTAAACTTCGTACTGGCGAAAAAACTTGAGGAACTGTTAAACGTCCCTGTTGTTAGTTTTTTTGGAATTGCAGATCAAGATTTTGCAGAAGACCGATGGGTTAGGTCATGTCAGCTTCCTGCGGTTAGGAGAAGTGGTGGCATTCTAACTATAGATGTGAAACTTCCAGAAAAGTTGATGCTAAACAGGGTACCAAAGCTTCCTTCTGATCTTCTAGGCGGATGGAAGGCTGAGATTGAGAAGTGGCTTGACGGCACCGTTAGATCTGTAGAGAGGCTTTGCAGGTCACTTGATTTTCCAAAAGTATGCTCTACTTTCTCTACATCCAACTTGTGTGAGAATTTCAGGGCGTTTTGGGATATCGTGGATGATTGTTATGAGGATTCGGAGAACTATTCTGACTTCAACGCATTCATAATGTCAAAGATTGTTAACGACATATGGAGGTACGACACAGTCTTGGCGCGTTTCTCAGAGTGCCAGCAAGCCTTCATTGACGAGTTTTGTTTCTTGCTGTCTCGTTTTGAGGACTATTCAAGATTGTTGAAAGAAACGAAGCATATTCCATGTGACGAAGGTATGGGCGGTGGAGTTTCAGACAAGGAACCCTTGTTAGTTCCTTTCTGGTATCACTGTGATTGTGGAAGTAAGAGTAAGCTGTTTCTGAATGAGGAAAGCGGGTCTTTGTTTGGCAAGGGGAATTGTGAAGGTTGCGGGGAAAGTCACGAATTAGAACTTGGAGCTAAAGGGAATCCCAAAATATCGCATATTGGCTCACGGATATCAGCGAGAGCAATCCCGATGAGCTTGGTCTTTTTCAATGGTTTGCTGCCTTCGTGTTACATAGGAGGCATTGGAGGCATTAGATATCTAAAAGAAGCGGAATATATCGCAAAGGGACTGCGGATTCCATTCCCTCCTATCGCTGTTTGGCGGCCCCATGACAAATATTTAGGAGTAGCGCAGATAGAGGCTATTTTGGAGATTAAACGAATCTGCAACGATTTAGGTGTTCAAGATTTCTCTACTGCCAAGGATTCGCTAGAACTGCGTATTTCTGAAATACGGCAACGTCTTGATACTCTTGAGGTCTCAAAGAACCGAATAATGGAAGAACTGAAGAAGCATCCAGAGGATGGGAAGTTGAAAGAAGAGATAAAGAGGATTTCTATGGATCAAACTAAGCTGGTAAAATCCTCCAATCTTTCGGTTGTTACCAATGATTTCAAGATTCTTGAGAACATTTCAGCTGCTCTGGACTTGATACCAAGCATTATAGATTACGCGGTGAACATCGGATTAGAGGAAACAAGCGAGCAATGGATCGAATATCTCCTCAAATACGGAAGCCTTTCTTCAGACCTACACCTGAAATCCTCCATAGATGGTCTGGCAGAGTTCGATATTAGCAAATGGCTAGACCCAAATCTGAGGGTTACTAAGTAGGTATTAGAGTCTAAATCAATTGATGTATTTGAAAAAACAGAGTGCTGTGGTGTGTCCCATTGTGTCGAAGGGGGAAGCAATGCTTCATTATGGCTGCTATACCAACCTATAACGAAGAAGCTTCTGTCGCTGAAGTCATCCTTCGTGCTGCTAGATATGTGGACAAAGTATTAGTTGTAGATGATGGTAGCACAGATTCTACATGCAAGATTGCAAGGGGAATCGGAGCTATGACGGCCAGACATAGAAAAAACCTCGGGTACGGTGCAGCCATAAGATCATGCTTCAAAATTGCAAAGGAAATGGATGCGGATACTTTGGTTATACTTGACGGAGATGGCCAACACGATCCAAATGAAATACCCAAAGTACTTGAACCCATAGAAAAAGGCGAAGCTGACATAGTGATTGGATCTAGGTTTCTTAGTCCAACGATCAAAGAAATGGCATTCTATAGACGTTTAGGTATAGTACTTATAAATCTCATCACTAATTTCATTACGAAAAGCAAATTCTCGGATGCTCAAAGCGGTTTCCGAGCATATTCAAGAAACGCAATCAATGATATCACAATACATGAAAATGGAATGGGTGCGAGTTCAGAGATACTTGTAAGCGCCGCGAGATTTAGACTAAGGATAAAAGAAGTGCAAGTTTCCTGTAAATATGTAGACGACGGATCAACTGAAAATCCAATTTTACATGGAGCCAACGTCATAATGGCAATTCTGAGAGCCGCACTTAGAGAAAACGAGGACCATAGTATTTAGCCTTTTGAATGGGTGGGCATACATTGAGAATTATTCAAGTGAGCGCCTATTTCAGTCCACACATTGGAGGATCTGAATGGTACTGCTATCAATTATCAAAAAAATTGGCTGAACGAGGGCATGAAGTGCACGTAATCACCTCAAACATTGGCAAAAATAATTCAAATGAAAGAAACTCGGATGGTTTTTCTGTACATCGCTGTGCTTGTTTGGGTATCCTTTCTGGTTTAAACCCTGTAACTTTTATTTCCCACAGGCTATTCAAAGAGAAAGCTGACATTATCCATGCACATTCATACATTTTCTTTACGACCAACCAAGCAGCCTTGGCGAGAAAAATCGTTAGAAGACCACTGCTTGTACATCTGCATGGAGGTTTCGATACGCCAAGACGTGGTCGTTTACGTGGATCCTTATTTCACTTCAAAACCTCATTTTATGATCCTTTCATTGGTAGATGGACTGTCCAAGCCGCAGACGCTGTTGCCTCAGTGTCAAAATACGATATTGCAAGGGCGAGTCAAGTTTTTGGGGTCGACAGGAAACAGATACACTGGGTTCCAAATGCAGTTGAGCTAGGCAGGTTTAAAGAAAACAATTGCTGTGGGGACGTTGTAACGTTCATAGGTCGTCTCGAAGAGCTGAAAGGAATTAGAGTCTTCCTTGAAAGCTGCAAATTGATTGCAAGAAAACGCGAACACGTACGGTTTAGGATCGTCGGCAGTGGAAGTCTACGAGGATATGTTGAAGCCGAAAGCAAACGTTTTAACACAGATTTTGACAGTTGCATGGAAGTCATGGGTGAAGTGTCTCATGAACAAATACCACAAATACTCTCTCAAACAAGTGTTTTGGTTGCCCCTTCTTACATGGAGGGGGCACCAACTGTATGTCTTGAAGCATCCGCTTCAGAGGTTCCTGTGGTAGCTTCGAACGTTGGCGGCATTCCTGAAATGGTTGTTGATGGTCGAACGGGATTCCTTTTTCCATCTGGAGATCCTGAAGCATGCGCTGAAAAGGTTTCAGAAATACTCTCAAACCAGAAGTTGCGTAGAAGAATGGGACGCGAAGCTCGTGATATGATAAAGCAATATTATACATGGGAGGAAGTCATTAAGAAAGTTGAAGGAATTTACGAGAAAATAACAGGTTAGGGGGTTTGCCATTATCTTTTATCACGGATTCGGAATGGCCTTCTGTTACGGCGTGGTTAATGCTAATGCATATTTCGCTCTGAGGGGAAGATTCTAATGATTCCCTCACACTATCAGATTGCTGTGGTCTCGTCCTCAAATTTTCCAGGTGTAGCAGGGGATAGCACCAATTACTTGGAACTAGTCAACGGGTTCAGGCGCAAAGGACTAAATGTTTTGCTTGTTTGTCCGTTGAACCGAGATAGCAGAAGCTTCGATGAGGATTTGGCTAAAAAAGGAATAAGAGTTGTGCGAATCCCGTTCAGTCCTCCACGGCTCCCAGATATTGTCGAGAAAGGGATAAGGATATCAGTTATAACGAAACTCCTAGCATTTTATGTTGTCGAGATTTTCGTAGTTCTCTACACCTCTATTGTGTATTCACCAAGAATGTGTATGATTAGACATTCAATACCAACGTTTCCATTGGCTACACTTCTAAGGACACTACGAATCAGGAGTATGGCCGATGGAGGGATAGTGTCTCAGGATACCGCGTTGAAACTCCCTCCCTGGGTACGCAGGATTTTGCATGTATTCGAGAACCTTCAGTCGTACAGTTTTTTCAAAGTCTCAACAAAGAGTCAGTTGGCAATTTTGTCAAACTTCGGGTTTCCCAGAGATCGCATAGTACTAGCAAGAATAGGCATAGACCTCTCAAAGATCCCACTTCACGATCTAAAGGGAATTCCTCCCGCCACTTTCGGCTATTTCGGAGCTCTGGAGAAATGGGAGGGACTGGATTTCTTGATAAGGAGTTTCGCCAGAGTCGTCCATGAAGAGAAGTCGGTTATGCTACATATTTTTGGTGATGGGTCGCTCAAGAAGGAACTAGAAGAAATTTCAGAAGATTTAGGTATGAATGAAAATGTTGTGTTTCACGGGTCTGTACCTCGAGATGACCTGTTGAAAAAGTATTTTGGGATGTTTAGAGTGGCCGTCATTCCACGTGGGAAAGATCGATCGACCGATCATTACAGTAGTGCAATGCCGATAAAACTGGTAGAAGCTCTTGCTGCTGGAAAACCTGTAATTGCAACATCCGTCGAAGGTATTAGAGAAGTCGCCGGAGAGGGTATGTTATTGGTCCCCCCAGGGGATGAGCACGCGATGTTCTCTGCAATGCTGCTACTATCCAAAGACGAGGTCCTCACGCTTGAAATGTCTCGCGGGGCTTTGAGGGCATCACGGCAATTTGATATTGATCGTCAAATCGAAAAGTTGCTCAGATCACTAACCAGATAACATGATTAATGTGAAGCGGAATGAAGATCGCCGTCATCACAGACATGGCAAGGTTCCAAAATTCGATGTCCTTTGACATGTTAAAGAGCGGCATGGAGAGACTTGGCTTCACAATGGATCTTTTGTTCGTTGAGAACCCGGCCTCTATATTTAGTCAGAAAATACCTCTCATTCGCTTTTGTGAGGCTTCTTCATTGTTGACCAGATTGTCAAGATATGATCTACTTCATGTTCACCTTACCTTTCCGCTGGGATTTTTCTACGCCTTTTTCAAGGCGGTTCATGGCAAACCAGTTCTAGTTCACACTCATGGTTATGACGTTTTCTCTGTTCCTTCTGTGGGATATGGATTGACTCGTAACAAGATTGGAAAGTCCTTAGCGAGATATACATGGACCAATGCTTCTCACGTGATCGTAACCTGTAGAAAAGCAAAAGAGAATCTAGTAAGAGCCGGTGTTTCGTCGGAGAGGACCACTGTAGTCTATAATGGTGTGGATGTAGATTTTTTCAAGAAAAGGAAGGTGGAAGATGAGACCCTGGTAAAAATCAGAAAAAACTGCAATTTAGTTTTCCTGAATGTTGCTGGTCTCACTCCAGTGAAAAATCACGAGGATCTCCTTGTAGCTTTCAGTTACTTCGTTAGACGCCATAAAGAAGGAAGAGGATCCAAACTAGTAATATGTGGTGATGGACCTCTGAAAGGAAGGCTTCTGCAGCTAACACATAAGCTGCGGATAACAGAGAACGTAGTTTTTTTAGGTCAGCAACCGCATAGTAAGATGCCAGAGATATACAGTATCGCAGATGTCTTCGTCTTGCCTTCACTGAGCGAAGCTCATCCTTGGTCGCTTCTAGAAGCTATGAGTTGCGAACTTCCCTCAATCGCTTCAGCTGTGGGTGGGATTCCTGAAACAATTCAGGATGATAACCTTATCCTGAAACCTCCACAAGCCGAGGCATGCTACAGTTCAAGACTTTTCGAAAAGATGGTTTTCTTGGCTCACGACGAAAAAAGGAGAAGCGAGATAGGAGCTAGGAATAGAGAAATTGTGGTTAAAGGATTCCGGATGGAACATCATATTAGGAAGTTGAATGCTTTATACACCCAGCTGCTGTTTGGCAACGGTACAGACTAATTCACCTATAGGAAACTGATAAGATGAACATTGAAAAGATTTTGATAGGGGCTGCAATTGTTTTTATCAGCTTAGACTTGTATATTGCTGCCGTAACGCCTCCTGCTGTTGGCTTTGAACTGTCAATCTATGATGCTTATCCCGTCTTTTTCTGGTTTTTTATGATAGGTGCCATTGCCTGTGGAATTACGATTCTGTTGCGTCAGACTTTTGCGCAGCAAATTTCTAAATTGTGGTGGGTAGGATTTGCTATAGTCATATCTGCAAATACGCTTTTTCTCTTGTTGCCTGAGTTTCGAGGATATGCTATTTGTGGGCGCGGCGATACACTTACCCATCTTGGACAGACCAAAGATGTTCTGGCAACGGGGCACTTGGGCGGAAGCGACTTCTATCCTGTCACGCACATACTGGCTGCAAGCCTTATCGAAGTCGCAGGGTTGCCGCTAGAAAAGATTCCTTCTCTTTATTTCGTGCTCTTCTATGTGATGTATGTCAGTGGCATGTATCTGCTGGCTAGAGCCACTACCAAGAACCTCCGTCAGGTTGTCCTGATTGCTGCTTTCGCTACGCCTATGGTTTACAGCTACTTCCATGTTAATATTCATCCGAGCATGCTATCATTATTTATGGTTCCGTTATTGCTTAGTTTCTTTCAAAGGAGAGAGCAGGTCTCGCAAAGCCAGCGAAGCAACCTTGTGGCTTTGATTATAGTAGGATTCACCATGACCTTCTTCCATCCAGTCACAGCACTTTTCGTGATATTTGTTCTTATTGTATTCGGACTTGCAACAACTTTATATTCTTACTTGGTTGGTCGAAAAATGTCTAGACTCGGCCAATATAGAACTGTCGGTAGAAATTACATTGAAATAAGCCTAATAATGTCGATGCTTTTCTTTACGTGGTATTTGTCTTACTCATATATACAACGAAGCTTTAAACGGGTTTACGAATGGTTGGCTTATCAAATCGGTACTTCGGTAGCTCAACATACGCTGGAACCATTAGTACAAGCTGGTCTTACCCCGCTTCAAACGATTGAGTTATTTATGAATAGATATGGAGCCATTTTCCTTTGGCTATTGATTTCATCCATATGTTGCATTGTCATTGGAAAAAGTCTATTGAGAAGGCAGAACCTCCATAGAGAGCCGTTCAACTACGCGATTCAATTCGTAGGGTCGCTTTTCATTGCGGGAGTCATGTTGTTCGGATATTTTGTTGAATATGAACCCGAAAGAGTTGTAAGGTTGCCGTTGCTGATGGGCACAATGGTTAGCGGATTGGTGGTTTATGAGCTGGTAAATAAAGGTGCTGTGGAAAGACACAGTAGCAGGCGGTACTCAATTGTAAAAGTCGGGCTTCTTATATTTTTGATGTGTGTTGTTGCGTTAGGCATGGGGAGCGTCTATGGTTCTCCCCGTACACTAGCCGGCAGCAGCCAAGTTACTCGAATGGAAATAGCTGGCACTAGTTGGTTTGAAAGGCTAAAAGACCCTAATATATGGGCAGCCACTAATTTACCAGAGAGTTTGCCTCGATTTGCGGACTACAATTTCGGGGTTGACACTTTTACTCTAGCGAGAGGAGCCTTCCCCCAACGTCTACCTTCTCATTTTGGATACGACGAAAATCGTACCATCGCGGAGACTTTCGGTTTTACAGATAGGTATATCATCATCTTCGAAGTGGATAAAATAGCTCACACCGCTTTTCCGGAAAATGTTCGACCTAAAGTTCATCAATACAACATGCAGGATTTTGCGAAGCTTAGTTCTGATCCTAGCGCAGCCAGGATTTACTGCAACGGCGAATTCGAAGTATGGATCGCACATGCATGAAGACAGTGATCGATCAACTAGCCACACAGATAACGAACAGTCTACGGTCAGGGTGAGAGACATCAGGCTGTGGCATCAATTGGAAGAAATGATGAGTACACAGTTTCAAACCAAGAAGAGAGACTGCAAATCATTGGAGAAAAGGCAGTGCCTTTATGTTAGTAAAAAAGCTAGAGTTGTCTGATTTTTGTCTAGTCAATTTTTTGTTACTATACGATGATATAGTAACTATGATACGTAACCGTAAGTCTGTGTTGGATAAGAAATTGTACCAGTTTTTCCTGTGAGCGCATTTGTTCCAGTAACATAGTATTCGTAGTATTTTTGGTTGTTCTTCCACAAGTTCACGCATGCAAGCATGTCGTTCCATGTCTGTTGCCAATTGAAGTCTGGATAACTAGAGTCTGGGTAGCCGAAGGTTACGCAGGAAAATCCTCTGTCCAGATAGTTTTTCATTTCTAGGCAGATGCATTCTCTCTCCCATTTGCCTGTAGAATAATCCCATGGTCTAGTTACTATTGCGATCCTGTGCAAGCGTGCTGGTATGGCGTCCACTATTGCCCAGTAGGGTTTTGTTTCATTGTTGAAAAAGTCCATATTGTAAGTGTAACTGTAAACGGCTATGTAGTCGTAGTTGCTTTTGATGTAGTTCCAGCCACCAGCACCAAAATACCATTCAATCGTATTCCACTTGCCAATGCCATACGGAAAAGTTATGCCAACCTGTTTACCGTTACTGTGACACCAATTAGCAAATCCTCTTAGCATACGTAAGAACATTTCTTCTTGCCAAGCTACCTGCGTGCCTCCGTAAAGGTCCCAGCCCACCAACGTTTCGCCAAACCAAGTTCTACTCATGCCATTTTCAAAGGCGATGTTTACTCGATAGGTTTCTTCACTCAGAAAGTTGAATCCATCCCAATCTAGTTGATTCAATGAATTGTAAGTCCTTAAGATTGCATCAATCGCTGCTGCAGTAATTGGTCGTTGAGGATACCATGTTGGATATTCAAAATCACTGTAGCCACTATAGTAAGTTTTCACTGTTCGCCCTTGAAACCATGATCGACTAAGACCTTTATCGCCAACGAATATTGTGCCTTTATCACCACAATACTGAACGGCAGATAGAGGCGTCCCCCATGTTCCCAGTTCTATTGTCTTCGGATAAAATATTGTTCCTGAGGATGGTAGATTTTTGTAAGAACCTTGCGGAGCCAGGACTGGCACCCCCAACGAGATAAGGATTAAGACTCCAGCGATAGCATAGATTTCTTTTGAGCGTCTTTTACTATTAGAGCCTAGTTTCAAGTCTTAAACCCTGACCCTGATCTTATTTTGTCGTCGTGTATAGCATGATAGGCTATACTATCCTGTATCGCACGATTGCCTAGACTGGACAGACTATTAAGTGTTATGGTACAGACGTACAACAGAAACACAATTGGATTTGCGAACATGAGAAAATCATTAATAGTAACAGAGAACCATGAGCAGTCGGTTCAGAACATTGTACGGACCAAAAAACTTAAGGGCAGTTTCAAGTTGCGCGCGATATTTTGCCATTATCGGGTGAAGTAACGTTGAGCCCACTTGAATATGATAGACCAGGTGTCGAGAAACAAGATAGAGAAGGTCAACTTCCTCTTCGTTCGCTTTTCATAACGCTGGATGCAGAAGAGGATCTCGGTACCGAGAGCCGAAAAAAAACTTACCGTGGAATAACCGAAGGACTTGCATTGTTCTTTGATCTCTTGGATGATTTGGGTGCCAGAGCTACATTTTTTTTCACAGGAGAGGTAGCACAGGCTTTTCCTGATGTTCTCAAAGAAGCAGGCAAGAAGCATGAAATTGGGTGTCATGGAATCAATCACAAAGCGATTAGTGAATTCCAGATAACAGAAAGGCGCACATACTTGACTCAAAACCTTGGAATATTTCAAGAAATTCAAGGTTTCAGGCCTTTCGGATTTAGGGCGGTTGACTTCATAGTAGATAATTGCTTATTTGAACTCCTTGAAGAACGGGGCTTCGTATACGACTCATCAGTATTGTCTGCCTATCCTCGGTTTAGACTGTATAGGGGATTTGAAGGAAATGCTCCACAGCATCCTTACCATCCGAGCCATGAAAATTATCGGAAAATGGGGAGTCATGCAATACTGGAAATGCCTATACCTACAATTCCAATGATTAATTCCCCTTGGAGTGGAACATGGATTAGGACTTTTGGGGCGTCCCTCTATCGATTAAGCGTCTTGATCTTCAAGCCAACATATATTCTAATTGCGGTGCATTCGTGGGATTTTACAAATCTTGAAGGTCGAACACGATATTCGCGTAATTCTGGAAAGGCCTTCGCGAAAATCCTTAGAGACCTCCTTTCCTTCTTTCACCAGAGAGACTATGACTTTTTGACGCTAACCGAAGGAAGCAAGATATACCAATAGCAATGACCTTCACATAACAGATGATGACACCTTCACTGAGTCGACAAGATTACGCCATACACACAACAATGACCGGAATTGAAAGCGTCAGTCTGGTCCTAGAAAGAAACGGCAAGTTCAGAGGTTGAGGTGGCAGCGGATTCAACGAGTGGGAACTGCGAAAGTTCAAAGACCTGTTCTCGGACGCATCAAGAGTACCCAAACCCTACAGTGATGCGCAAGTGAGTGAGCCCTACACAGACGTCAAAGTGAACGTTCAAGTTCTCGTGAAATACTACCAAGTAACAGATGCAGGAGTGATGCGCTTCGCAATATTTATATCGAGCTTGAATCCCTCCCTTTTCTATTTGGGTGAGGAGAAGTCTACGCGCGAGGCAACAAAACGAAAGGAAAAAATCTCTTATTCTGTTCGAGGTGGGACGCGCAATGGAAAATCTTTACAAGTCAGACGAGTACATACGCAAAAATCCTACGTTACATGCGGAGGCTTCAGCGTGGAAGGTATCAAAAATCCTCCCCTTCATCGACTTCCTCGTTGACAAAGAGTTGCGTAAGAACAAACTCAAACTTTTAGATGTCGGTGGGGGGGCAGGTTTGATTCTCCGAGGCGTAGCCGGGCATATTGAAGACCGAGGCATAGATGTGAAAAAGTATGCTTTAGACCTTAGCCCAAGAATGCTTGAGGTTCAGCGAAGGAACAATCCGGACTTACTCAAAGTCTTAAATGAAGACATACGCCACACCAGCCTAGCTGACAAGGAGGTTGATATTGCCCTGCTCATTGACGTGCTAGAACACGTTCCCGAGCCTCAAATAGCTTTAAGGGAGCTACGAAGAATCTCTAAGTACGCAATATTCAAAATACCTTTAGAAAGCAATCTTGCAAGCAAAATCTCGAATTTCTTAGACCGTGGCAAGCTCAGACGGCACTTCATTCAAGACTGTGGACACATAAACGTCTACGGTCTTTCTGCAGTGCTAAAGCAAATAGAAACATACCTTGGGCACATCTTTATGGTCAACTTTACAAATGTATTTGACTACAGCTTAGGCCAGAACAAGCTGAATTGGATCGGCAGAATCGAAGCCATATTGGGTCTTGCCATGTCAAAAGTTTATCCTAAACTGGCATCCCTTGTGTTCGGCGATTTCATCGTGCTACTCGTCAAATGCTATTAGACATTTTGCTTTTCCTGTTCGGGGTGTAGGTGTGAGATGTCCATACTGCCGTTCAAATGACACGTTCTACAGGCAAGAGCAGCCTGAAGGCGAAGAATACGGCAAATCTTGCTGCAGCTCAATGAAAACTACGTACGCGCTTTAAGCGAAGCAAGATTGTTTGACCGTATGCGCTTAGTATAATGCTCGATCATTGACTGTTTGGAATACAACATTGTGGAAGAAGGCAATAAGAAATGGAGAAATCTGGAGATCCAGTCGTTGTCTTAGGTGGAGGTCTGACAGGTCTTGGATTGGCCAGAGCACTGGGAAGACGGCGCATCGACATATATCTTGTTGTGGATCAAAGGGATGAAGCCATCTACACGAAGTATTGCAAGAAAAGTTTTTTCGCTCCTAAAATGAGAAGCAATCCTGACACTTTGAGAAAAATCTTAGAGAGCGTAGGAAAAAGTGTGAATAAACGCGTTATTGTTTATCCTACGTCTGATCTCGACGCTCTTTACCTATCTAAGCTGAAAGATGAGATGCCTCAAGATTATCATTTTGTAGTAGGTGACAAAGAAACCGTCGAAATCCTTGTAGACAAGAGTAAGTTCTACAAGACTCTAGAACGCAATCATGTGAACTATCCAGTCACCTATTTCCCTCAGGATATGGAGGATGCTCGTCGAATTGGAGCCAAGATAACCTACCCTGTATTCATTAGACCTGCCATTCCGCAATTATTCAACCGGATCTTAGGGATTCGTCAAAAGAAAGGATTCATTGCATATTCATGCAAAGAATTAGCAGATTACTATCGGCTAACGACAAGACAAGGGATTGAAGTCATGTTTCAAGAGATCATTCCAGGACCGCCAAACAGGTCTTATCAACTTGAGGGATATTATAATAGAGATCATCTCCCAACTGTTCTTTTTGCACGGCAACGATTAAGAATATGGCCGCTGGATTTTGGGAACGCTACCCTGTGCGTCAGCATACCCTTGATAAAACTGCATAAGGAAAAAAACATGATCAACCAATTGATGAAGACGTTGGGCTATCACGGACTCATGAGTGCTGAATTCAAAGAAGACGTCAGAGATGGGACGCTTAAGCTTCTTGAGATTAACGCCAGACCTTGGTGGCACTTTTGGCTTTCAGCAAGATGCGGAGCAGATATAATCTTATACTCCTACCTGGATGCTACTGGACAAAAAACTGAGTACGTTGAGGAGTACGAAACTGGTGTCAAAAGTCTATACCTAATGAATGATGTATTTGCCTCAGCAAGAATGTTTCTGAATGGAAGTCTAGCCCTTTCAGACTGGATCTCCTCGCTGCAGGGGAACATTCAATTCGCTTCCTTCCAAAAAGAAGATGCGTCCCCATTCATAATGGACTGGGTGATTAAGGGTTTCCTATTATTCAAACACAGATCTCCAAAACAGGCCGAAGAAATACCGAGCCCTGACTAAAATCGAAACCAGAGTACGTAGACGATGCGGGTCGAATGTATCCGCGCGTGCAGTTCTTGATGTACTTGGTTTTCTGGCTTGGACGCACGGACCTGAAGTTTATTGTTGATCTCGGAGGGAATGAAATTCAAAGGCGCAGAAGCAATAGTAAAGTCGCTAGTCGAGCATGACGTTAAGATGGTTTACGGTCTACCAGGTTCTCACATATTAGACATTTATGATTATCTTCGAGACGAAAACCGCATCAAGCACATACTGGTCATGCATGAGGTCAACGCGGCATTCATGGCCGACGCCCACGGAAGGTTGACAGGCAGGCCAGGATTGTGCCTTGTCACATGTGGTCCCGGTGCTACAAATGCGGTCACTGGTATAGCGCAAGCCTATGCTGAGGCTTCACCTGTCATACAAATAACTGGCTATACAAGTCCAAATAATATTGTGCAACCTGATCACTGTGTTGATGACCTGGATTTTATGTTGAAGATTTATCAGCCATTGACAAAATGGAGCAAGCGAATAGAGAGAGTTGAGGACATACCTGCGACCTTGGATAAAGCTTTCGCCGTGGCTACGTCTGACAGACCTGGTCCTGTGCATCTGGAGATACCAAAGGATGTCCTAGCAAGGTCCGGAAGAATTGGCACGCTCATAACAAGCTCGAAGTCTGACTCTTTGGACATTGCTCCCTCTGTAAAAGCAGTTGCTGAAATTCTCAATTCAGCTGTCCTCCCAATGATTGCTGTAGGAAGAGGGGTCTTGAGGGAGTTTTGTTCGGATGAAGTTGTCAAGCTTGCTAACAGCTTGGGTGCGCCAATCTTAACGCTTTCCAGCGCGATAAGTGCAATACCGTACCAATGTCCGTTTTATCTTGGGTATGATCTTGAAGGATATGGTCATAAGTTTGCACGATGGTTGAGACATCCGCTGGTCAGTTCGCTCATCAGAAAAGCCGACGTAATCTTGACTTTAGGTTTTGATTTAGGAGAAAGACTAACCTGTTTCAGGGAAAAAAATGGCAAGCTTATTCACGTTCACCACGACGCTTCAACATTGGACGATTATGAGAAGCTTGCTCCGAAACCTATGGTTGACATCAAGACTAGTGTCAAGAACTTCGTAGAATTGTTGGAGAAAGAGATAAAGCATAGGCAGGCAGGCATGGAAACAATAAAAAAACAAGTTTCTGACATCAAAAGCGAGATGCATGACGACATTGCGAGATCTATTAGATGGGGGAACAAACCTATTCATCCCGGCGAGATAGCCACCCAGCTTAGGCGTATCCTCGACGACGACGCAATTGTCACTTTAGATGTTGGAACTAGCGAGTCTTGGATGAAGCTTTGCTACAGAGCTAGAAAATCAAATACGATTTTAGCATCTGGAAGATACAGTTCAATGGGCTTCTCCCTGCCAGCGGCCATCGCAGCCAAAATCAACTTTCCTGAAAGACAAGTAGTGGCAGTTACTGGTGATGGAGGATTCTTAATGTCATATATGGATTTCCCTACCCTTATCAAGTATAGGCTTGGAATTGTCGTAATTGTTGAAACTAATCGAAGGTATGGAACGATCTGGCAAATGCAAAGAACACAATATAGAGGACGAACTTTCGCCACGGAAATTGAAATCCCAAATTTTGCGGAGTATGCCCGAGCCTTTGGGGCAACTGCTGTAGAGGTCAAGTCTGCCAATGATTTGAACGAAGCTCTGGAAGAAGCTGTTAACGTGAAGGGTCCAGTCTTGGTTGATATTGATACCGAGTACAAGTTTCCTTCCTACCTGCCCACGAAAATCGCTAGATTGGGGAGGAAAATCAGACATCATTTGGAGATCTAGCGATTTCTGTTGACAGCGCGCGCTTATTCTCGCTACAACTATGGCTTTCGAGAACGCAAGAAAATACGTTGAAAGAGAACATGACATAAGAAAAACGGCTAAACAATGCATCGAGATTTTCAAGGAGATCTCCTAAAGCAATGCATTGTTCTATATTGAAAAACGTGTGAATTGATAGTTATGAAATTACTATTTTCAGGCGAATTGGACATACATGCAAGCGCCCTTCTGCCTTTTCTAAGAAGACACGGTTACAAAGTTACCCTCATAAATACATCTCACTGGTTTTTCGTTCAAAAAATCGACGATATCCCAGTGCATAACTTGTACTACAAGAACGAAATTCGTTTTCTATTTTTAGGTCGGCATCCACGCGCACATATAGAATGGCTCAGAAAGGCCATGCTTTATGGTTTAGCAGGAAAAACAAGACTTACATACAACATAATCAAGCAAACAATTAAACGGGAAGGAATAGAGGTAATCTATGGTAGTTGGGGCTCGCCTAGTCTTCCAGAGCTGAGATTACTGCAAAAATTTCACATACCTATCGTCTACGAATTTCTCTCGTATCCTACTAGTATATCCAGTTTCGCTGTAAAACTTGAGAACACCTTCAATAGAGGCATAATAAATAGCCTAAATGGGCGAGTATTTGCTACACAAAGAATGCTAGACTACATGGCGAACACGTTTGGTATATATCACGGCAGAAACATGGTCTTCATGGAATGTTATAGTGAGAAATTCTTTTATCGAAGGAGATTGCCGCGTCTATCAGAGTCTGACGGCCAGCCCCACCTGATTTTCATCGGCTTGGATGCATGTGACGTAATTCCACAAATCAATGAGATAATTCGAAGGAAAATACATGTCCATTTATGCGATGGTGAAGGACTTGTTCAAAGGTTATGCACGCCGAAGTTTAGGAACTTCGTCCATACATTCAATAAAGTTGATTATAGAATACTTTCGACATTTATGACACAATTTGATGGATGTTTAATTACATATAATTTTTTGAAAGCATCGACCTTAGACAGATTCTACAACAGCGTTCCAAATAGATTTTCACTTGCCCTCACGGCAGGAATACCAATGATTATGCCAAGGGGGTACCTGAAAGGGTGTGAAGAGATAGTAAACGAACATCAAATAGGTTTTGCGTATATCGGTTACGATGATCTAAAAAATAAGTTAAGTGATGAGGCGCTGATGGATTATTATAGGAGAAATGCTGTTGACAAATCGAAAGATTTTACTCTGGAAAATAACTTTGAAAAATTTGACGAGTTCCTAAAACACATTCGCGATTATGCCATAACGTGACGCTTGAAATTTGAAATCGCATAAAAAGTTTATTGAGCGATTAATGTTAACTCTCTCTTGGCACTTTCTCAAACTGTTAACCATAAAACCTGTACAAATTAAGGAGGAAATAATATCCTATTGCTAGGCTTACTTGCCCCAAACATATTGTTATTTAGAACTCTGCAGAGACATGCAGGTAAACAGGCGAAAAGGAGCCGGCTGAGTTGAACATTGCATTAGTCTTGGGCGCTCGCCCGCAGATTATCAAGTCTGCATCATTTATCCACTTGGCAAACAAAACTGGAAAAATCCAGATTGAAATTATCCATACCGGTCAACACTATGATTATGAAATGACGAAGATCTTCTTCAAGGAGCTGAAACTGCCAGATCCTCTAATAAATCTAAATGCCGGTTCTGGTTCACACGGAGTGCAAACAGCAAGAATAATGCTAGGGTTGGAAGAAATCCTGCAGAACCAAAAACCAGATCTAGTAATTGTGCCAGGGGACACAAATTCTACTTTAGCTGGGGCCTTGACAGCAGCAAAACTCCACATACCAGTAGCCCACATAGAAGCTGGAGCAAGAAGTTACGACATGGAAATGCCAGAAGAAATAAACAGACGCCTTACAGATCACTGTTCCACTTTGCTTTTTACACCAACAGAGAACTGCACGAGAAACCTCGTAAAAGAAGGAATAGAGAAAAACAATATCTGCCAGACCGGAGATACAATGTACGATGTGCTGCTGCAGCAACTGCCGAAAGTAGAAAAAACCACAATTCTGAAGAAACTAAGCCTAAAACGGAAAAACTACGTCTTGCTAACAACCCATAGGCCAGAAAATGTAGACAACCCAAAGAACCTAAAGGGTATAATCGAAGCAATAATAAAACTAAAACCATTAAAGATAGTTTTTTCAGTCCATCCCAGAACACAAAAGCAACTGCGAAAATCAGAATTAGACAGTAAAATCAGGAGGCAAGGACATATCAACCTGATAAAGCCTAAAGGCTATCTTGAAACACTAAAACTCATAGAAAACGCAATTCTGGTTCTGACAGACTCAGGCGGCATGCAGAAAGAAGCCTTCTGGCTGAAAACACCATGCATAACACTGCGCAAAAACACGGAATGGATAGAAACTACCGAGTTAAAAGCGAACTACTTAACAGGAGCTAACCCACGAGAAATAGTGAAGGTCGCACATAAGATCATAGAAAACAAAAGGCAAATAGAGATGAAGCTGAAACAACTTCCGAACCCATTCGGAGATGGACAAGCTTCACAGAGAATACTCGATAGTCTTGAGAAATTCAGTTGTCATGTAAGAATGTGAGGATGTAAAAAAGTCATCATAGACTTTTGCATTACAGTTTGCGAGCGCGTCCCTTGTCTTGTGTAAGAAGGTTCAGGCCTGTTCAGAATACGGAAGGGGATCATCGTTGCTTTTCCATAGCGGAAGCGTATTTCCAGAGCCCAAAGCAAGGGACGTTTGCCCTGGACAAGGAATTTCAAGGCACACAGAATGGAAAATAGGATGTAAACTGTCAAAGTCATAATCTAATGCGCTCAGTAGTTTTGACTGAACAGCACTATTTTACGCAGAGTAATGTTCTGAAGATACGGGAGTGATCAGCCCTTGCACGAAGAGATACTAAGGTTTCTAAGGTGCCCAGATTGCGGTGGAGACTTGACTCTATTTAGTGTTGAAGAATTCAAAAACAATGAGGTTATCTCCGGGAAAATTAAGTGTTCTGATTGCTCCACAACGTTCAACATAAACAATGGTATCATAGACTTTCTTTCCTGCGTAGATCAAACTCTCCGAGAAGAGATGATACATTTTGACGATATTGCTAAAGGCAATAAAGCCAGGCTTGGCTGGGTGGCTGACCATGAGGTTTATGGAAGGCTGCAGCCTTCGGTAAAGAGTCTAATATTGGAAGTGGTTAAGGGTATGGTCGAAAAGGAAAATGCTATTGTGTTGGAGATATGTTGTGGAGAAGGAACAGCTGTTGGAATTCTGTCCGATGTCGCGCGAAAAGTGCACTATGTTGGAGTCGACATATCTCAAGGATTGCTTGCTCATGCACGAGAACGAAAGCGACACGGTTGGAAAATCAACCTCATACGTGGAGACGCAAACCGACAATTGTTAAAACCAGATGTAGTAGATGTGTGTTTTTCCTTCGCTGCGTTACATCATCTTGAGCCACATAATGCGATGCAATCAATTTCTTCCTCGCTTAAAGAGGGAGGCTATTTCATATTATATGAACCGAACAGATACAACATGTTCAATGCAATAGGACGCAATTTGATAAGAGGCTTTCACACCAAAAAAGAAAAGCCCCTTTCACCTTTTACAACCCGAGCCATAGCACGATCTTTCAAAATGCTCCCCTTAAAAGAACAGGGACTATACCCTGTAGGTTATCCAACTGCGTTTCTCATGGGCTTTCTGAAACACCGTTATCCAGCAATGGCCAAGAGGCTAAGAACATTAGCTTTACTGGCGCCTTTAATCGACAATCTACTGTCCAGAAAGCCCAGACTCAACCTGCTATTTTCATCTAACATATTCCAATGTTTTATAAAGGCAAATAGTGCTAAATAGTTGTCTCTAATGTGTCCTAGAATTCGCATTAGCAATGAAAACGTGCACTATTCCCAAAAACCTAATACGACGAGATATTGTTTATCATGAGGCCTCAAGAATATGTTTATTATTTAGCGCGCGAGGTTGTTCATATGGCAAAGAATTATTCAAGAGTACTTGTAACTGGCGGGGCAGGTTTCATTGGTAGCAACATCGTGGACAGACTTATTAGTGAAGGTTTCGAAGTCACCGTTCTTGATAACCTGTACACTGGCGGTTTAAAGAATATCCATCATCATCAAAAGAAGAGAGAATTTCATTTTCTAAAAGGCGACATTCGAGATTTGGACTTAATCAAGGAGGCAGTGAAAGACGTTGATGTCGTTTTCCACGAAGCCGCATTAGTAAGCCCGACTGATTCATTAGAAAAACCGATCCTTACGAATGACGTAAATGTTACAGGTACACTGAATCTGTTGAAAGTTTCCTCGGATCTTGATGTTAAACGTTTTGTATTCGCCTCTTCAGCTGCAGTCTACGGAGACACTCACTCACCGCAAAAGAAAGAAGACGCGACCCTAAACCCAACATCACCATATGGACTATCTAAATCTGCCGCAGAAAATTACGTCGGACTCTTCTACAAGGTATACGGCCTTGAAACCGTCTCTCTACGTTACTTCAACGTATACGGTCGAAGACAACGCTTCGACATAAATAGTTCCTATGGCAGCGTAATAGCCATCTTTATAAATAGAATCTTAAAGAACATGCCTCTCACAATCCACGGAGACGGAGAGCAAACAAGAGATTTTGTGTATATTCAAGACATAGTTGATGCAAATATGCTTGCACTTAACAGCAAAAACGCTGTAGGAGAAATTTTCAATGTTGGCACAGGTACATCAGTGACCGTGAACCAAGTAGCAATGATTCTCAAGAGATTACTTAATAAAAACGACCTTAAAGTTTTGCATACTAATTCTCGGCCGCACGACATCAGACATGGATACGCTGACATAAGCAAGGCAAAGAAAACTTTAAACTACAGCCCACGGTATTCCTTGGAAAGAGGTTTAACTGAATTTTTGAGTTGGTGCACCAAGAACAGGGACTATTTCCATGAAGAGAAATTCAAAGCCTAGTGAGTCCTTGCCATTCTAGGATGAGCCCCTGAGTTTTGGAAGTGATAAACTCAATGTCAGACACCATAAGTTGATTTCATATGAAGTTGTGATGATGACAAGAATGAATAAGCAAGGAACAGAGCCTTGTCAGTGCTATTATCGTGACCTGCGTTCTGCCACATTGCCAGATGCTCGTTCCATCTTGCCTTTAAGAAGATGGTGGTGGCGATTGAAAAAATACGTTTGGTTTATCAGCGTCTGGGGACCATTTGAGTTTGCCAGCAGGATGTTGCGTTTCAAGTTTCTCAAGAAGAGTGTCTCACCCATATCTACAGGAGACGGCTTGGACTTGCAACCAAGAGAACTCGTTGAAGTGCGTTCAGAAAAAGAGATCTTTGCTACATTAAATCATGAAGGAAAGCTTAGAGGATTAAGTTTCGTCCCGGAAATGAGGAAGTATTGCGGGAAACAATTTAGAGTCTATAAGAAACTGAAAAAGATCATAATCGAAACGACAGGAGAATTGAGAACTGTGAGGACACCTACCGTTTTTTTAGAGGGAGTGATCTGTGATGGAAAGGCACATGGAGGATGTGACCGGTCGTGTTTCATTTTTTGGAGAGAATCTTGGCTCAAGAGAGTTCCACAAAGTTTGCACAAAGAGAAAGCATCAATTTAATTGAGTCACGAATTCTCCCCCAACGATCGATCGATCGTTCTATTTTGCTGTTCTAGTTTATTGTTCTATGTGAGTTTAAATATTATTGTTTACAACGGTGAACTATGGTGCTCAAATGACATCTGACAAAGTGATTTCCGCCCGTGTTCCAGCCGACTTGAAGAAGCGCATCGCAGAATGCGTCAAAAAATACGCCTATACAAACGAAGGCGACTTCATTCGGGAAGCTGTAAGGATGCATATTACCGGATTAGAACGTAAAGGAAAGGAGGTATAGGAATGAAAGTCAGGATACTATTAACCACATGTCTTCTTTGCGGACTATCTATAACGTTGCTGTGTGCCGACGCACAGCCTACAGACTACCTGTTGACAGTGGCTACGGAGCCGATCAAAGGCTTACCTTGGATTGTTTCAAACTCCACTTTCACGAAAAAGCTCGAAGGGGGTGCTTCAGTATGGCTGGCTAGTGGAACATATAGTTTATCCGTTCCTTCAAACGTGACTATACAGTATGACGGTTACGCGGATGAGGTCTGGGTGTTTTCCTCATGGAGCGACGGGTTAGCCCAGCCGTCGAGAACAGTGGAGTTGACTGCGAACCTTGCGTTGACGGCGCGTTACGTGGAACAAGCAACTCCACCACCTCCTCCGCCACCACCAACCCAGAAATACTTTGTTGCTTCGGTTGACCCGAAAACACATGAAGACTACGGGCTGACGTATCCAGCGACGTATGTGTTTTCCATCCCCAGCAAAACTGGGCTTGCTGCATACAAGAAATATGCGGGAGCAGAAGATTGGGTTAGGGTTCCAGAAAGGTTTGAAGGCGAACTGTTCAACGGTGTTGAAGCCGCCCGTTTCAGCTATGGTGACGGCAAAGCCTACATTTCAGTGGCGTTTTCATCCTACAGCGATCAGATCTACATCAGAATAGCCGATGTTAACGAGAGTGAAGTTGCCACATCTTTTCTTGGAATCTCCGAGTTCTATGACAACCGCAAATGTGCTGTTACCGTCACGGTTGATGATGTACAAAGTGCAAATCTTGTTTGGGGCGGTGACGAGAAGTACATGCAGGCAGCCAAGGCGTTCTCGGATGCTCAGGTCTGGTGGACAGCGGGGCTGGTCACTTCGTACTGCTATGATTGGTCAATCTACCAGGCTGGGATAAACATGGGCTACGTTGAGGCAGCTTCACATTCGCGGACACATCCGGATGGCGCGGCCTCCTTTACCAACTACGACGGAGAAATAGATGGTAGCAAACAAGACATCATCAACAACTTGGATTTGCCATTCAAAAAGGGTGGTAAAGAGTATGTGTGGGCTTGGATCGAGCCTTCTGGCTATTCAGATGAAATTGTGCGGCAAAAACTGGGGCAATACAAATATCTGGTAAGCAGGGCGGTGACAGCTGAAACTTATCCGACACCATGGGCTTCATGGGATAGCGTTAACAATCATTACAGCAGAACCTCATCTGGATTGTTCATGGACATACATTCTTTGAGCGAGTTGAACAGGGCATTCGACCAGGTGCATCTGTTAGGAGGCATATATCAGATGTGGACGCATGTTGGCAAAAACGATTGGCTGCCCGGAGGCAAAGGCTACGAGCATATTCAATATCTGAAGGGGCATGCGGACGTTTGGTATGTAAGCTTCGGGTTGATGTACGTTTACCACCACACCCAGAAAGTCGTGTCTGTGTCTCTGGGAGATAGTGCGCCCGGTACAATTGTTCAAGAAGCAACATACATCATATATTGGGCACGCACATTTTTGCCAACTGACCTGAATAGAGATGGAACAGTGAACATAATTGATATAACGATAGCCGCAGCATCTTACAACAGTAGGCCAGTAGACTCAAACTGGAAACTGATAGCTGATCTGGACAAGAACGGAATCATAGACATAGTAGACATTACTATGATAGCAAAGGACTACGGAAAAATAGTTTGGCTCTTCTAGCGCGCATGCCTGTTCCTAAAGATCATAGCGCGAAGCGCTCTTAGAAGTTACATGAAAAACCGTTCGGTTAGAGCAATAGTTTTTCATGGCAAATTGGTGAAAAATGGTATTTATTCCTTTTTTTTGAGGGTTTGGGTATGGGAAAACCCGCTTGCTGTGGGGTCTGTCGGAGTTCCCGTGATTCACCATCTCTCAACGCAGCCAAGGTTTGCCTATCAAACAAGCTCATACTAGACGCAAAAGGGCAAAAGAAGAATAAAAACCATTTTTAACCATTTTCGGAACACGCATGCGCGCGATGCGCAAAGTCCGGGTTTCGGGAGGGTTCGAAGGCAAGGTATCGGGTCTCTTTGTCATGCTATTATTCTTACGTGTGGAACTGAATAGGCGGTGCGTGCCGCATGATTTGTCTACACAATGATGTCACCGTCTGACTTGCGCTTTCACAGTCTCAATCCAAAACGGTGAAAGAAAATTACAGAACTTCACACTAACAAAGACGATGAAGATGAGTCATCCTTTGATAATAGTCCTTAGAGTTCGCATGTTCTTCTGTGGTTTTGATGATTAAGTCAGATCAAATAATACCGATTTTTGGGTTTGGAACAAAACTTTACCCTCAAACCTAGAGAATTAAACAGCAATGAGCGTATTGCAGATATGGCTCGCTGATAAAACTTGGACTGGCACAGTTACATCAATCAGCTTCCGCCGTATCCCGAACTCAAGAGCGTTGTCGAGAAGGAGGTAGCTTCGACAATCGTGGATACCATCCGTGCTCCGATAAAACGGGTCCTAGAAGTTGGTTGCTCAAATGGGCGGTGGCTCCGGTGGTTCAGAAGACAGTACGGTTGTGAGGTACATGGAGTTGACCTCGACAAAGTAGGTTTTAGCACTGGCGACACTGGCTTCGTTTTAGCAGACGGGTTCAACCTCCCATACGAAAATGGCGTTTTCGACCTAGTGTTCTCATTCGGTCTTGTTGAACATTTCAAGCCCAAAGACAGGTTTTCTTTGCTAGGAGAACAGGTGAGGACGCTTAGAAAAAAGGGGTACTTGATTTGCGAAGTTCCCAAGGTCTATAGAAACTTGGAACCATTCAGGGCAAGAGTCTTAAAGCAGCAGGGTCACTATGCAGTAAATATGCAGGAAATGGTGGCTGCTTTCAAAAGCCTAGGTGTCAATGTAAGTGCATGCAAATCGATCGGATGGCTTTTCGACTTCCGGCTTCCAAAGTTTTCAGACCTTTCTATTCTCAAAAACCACTTCATAACTATAGGAATTCTCAACGACTAGTGAGATTGGCTGACTAACAGGTACTTACTGCTTCAAGCCAATCAACCACAGGTGCTACGTGCTATTAGCTCTTATGAAGAAACCTTCCAGGGCAAGATAGCAAATGTTTATAAAAAGCCCTGCAAGAGTCATCAATAGGTGGGGAAGGAAATGAAAAAGATCTTCTCCACAAGCCTAGTCGCCATGACCGTTCTCGTAGCTATAATAGGGACACCGACTGCCTTTCTTGGGGAGAGAGCATTAATCTGATTGAATCACAAATTCTCACTTCGCTTGATGAAATAACAACATATGAAACTGATTCAACACTATTTGTTCTACCTAACATATTTGTGCCGTGGAATAATACTAATATGATGCGAAGCAACGCATTCAGGTATATAGTAAGGTTCAGATGTTAAATGGAACAAATAACTCTAGCTATCCAATCGGCTATCAAAGGAAACTTGGTTATCATCCTAAAAACTACAACAATCTTAGCTGCAGTATTGATAATTTTCTATCAAGACCTAGCCATAATATTAAATGATGCGCTACATGTCGAGTCGATGAGCCATATATTAGCCGTGCCGTTTCTAATCGCCTACGTGATCTATCGCAAAAGAGAAATGTTGAGGGCAGTGATCCCACTTGAAAATCAAGATCAACCAAGAAAGACGAAGCACTTACCAACAATTATCGGAATCATTTTGTCAGCAACTTCTCTGATGCTGTACTGGCATGGTTCATACACCTTCACCCCACTGGAATATCACATGCTTGCCTTACCAATCTTCGCAACGGGATTAATCCTTATCCTTTTCAACACTCAAACACTCAGACAGCTAGCCTTCCCCTTGGCATTACTCATATTCTTGATACCGCCTCCATCAGAAATCCTCTACACCCTAGGTTCAACTATGTCGGTAATAAGCTCAAAAGCATCTCACACCATCATTAACTCGCTGGGCGTACCGTCCACCCTCATAAGTGAGTACGGCAATCCAGCTATACAGATCACGAGACTGGGCGGTGCAACAATAACCTTTGCTGTGGACATAGCATGCTCAGGCATCTATAGCATGATCGGCTTCCTAATATTCGCAGCGTTCATCGCGTACATTATCAGAGACAAGCCATTGAAGAAACTCCTCCTATTTCTGATCGGTTTTTCACTAACTTACATACTTAACATAGCAAGAATAACTGCAATCCTCATGATAGGCTATCACTTGGGTGAGGAAACTGCACTCCAGCTTTTTCATCTGTTAGGTGGATGGATACTCATTTTTATAGGAACGCTTTCGCTACTAATATTCGCAGAAAAAATATTGCATATGCAAGTCTTCGTCAAACGAACCCTACCTTGTATGGAATGTAATTCAAACGGGCAGGCAAATCACAACTTTTGCCTCGAATGTGGCACGATTCTCAACCCCGCATCCATCACGCTCCGCAGAAAGGACATCATCAAAATATCTGCGATAGTTATCAGTGCAATTCTACTAGTGGCTATTCAAGTGCCAGTGTTCGCCTTAACTCAGGCCCCTGCTATACTGCTGACTGACACGCGGAGAGGGCAACAAGTCCCCACAGAGATTCTGCCAGAAATTTCCGGCTACAATCTAGCTTTCGAATACCGTGACATTGATTTCGAAGTCCTGGTCAAGCAAGACATGGCACTAATATATTCCTATACCCCTACAAACCCCCTACAACACCCAGTTTGGGTAACAATTGAAATATCCCCTCGACTTTCGAACCTGCACAGATGGGAGACCTGCCTTATAACTTGGCCACCTACTGTGGGTTACCAGCCAGACGTAACCCAAATCGACCTCAGGGAAGTCCAACTTGTCAACAATCCTCCTGTGATTGGCCGCTTTTTCGCTTTCGAGTATAAAACAACAAACCTAACGCAAGTGGTACTTTATTGGTTTGAATACGCAGCGTTCGCAGTAAACTCGACATTCCAGTATAAACATGTCAAGTTTAGCCTCATTGCCTATCCTAAGAGCTTAGAGGACTTGCCATTGTTAGAAAAGCAACTCGCGACCATTGGAACGGCGGTTGCATTGTACTGGCAACCAGCCAAGACATGGTCACAATTGACCTTTCTCATCTCCCAAGAGGGTGCACGCCTTGCCGCTATGGGTAGCGGTTCTCTAGTCGCAGTAATGGTTCTTTACACCCTTGAGTCGAGAAAACGGCGAAAAGAAAATGCCAGAGCTTTCCTAAAACTCTCCGAGCCGAGCAGACAGATTGTTAATTCAGTTAAAGAAGCTGAAAAAACTGCCACCCCTACACTAGCTGCAATTGCAACAGTATACCAAAATAGAACCGGGAAACCTATTGAAAAGGAGAAGCTATTAAATGAACTTTCGATTGGAGAAAGGACAGGCATGATAAAAAGTTGCATATCCAACATTCAAGACAAGCCCATACAAGTATGGAAAACCCAAATATCCTGAAGGAAAAACACTATAGGGAGAAGAGAGGTGTGCAAGGATCTCAAGATAAAAATAAAGGAAAAAGACTCAGATCACGAACACAAGGCAAGATCGGATTGGCAGCTGCCTCATCCTGTGCTTCGTTTGGTGCAGCTTCCTTGATCGGTTCGGTTGTCTATGACTCTTCAATATTGGCATTCATAGGTCTAGGCCTTGTGTTCTGGGGGGCTATTCTCCTTTACGTCCAACCCGAAGAGCATGCAAGAAAGGTTCTTCTTGATGCAGCCGTACTGTCCTCACTTACGGCATTAAACAAAATAATGGAAGAACTAAACTACAAGGGCACGGCAATATACTTGCCCCCAGAATACTTTAAGGACCCTGAAGAGAACAGAATCTACATACCCAAGCTAAAAGAGGGAGGACTCCCTTCGGCTGAGTCGATACTAGAAAATGAAAGTCGATTCTTCGTCAAGAACCCAGAAGGAATTCTGCTGACTGCGCCTGGTGCGGAGCTGACGAGGCTGTTCGAGAAGACGCTGGGAACAAGTTTTAACAAAGTAGATCTAGAATATCTGCAACAAAACCTCCCGAGACTCTTTATCGAAGATTTAGAAATCGCAGGAGACTTAGAAATAGAACGAAGCAGGTCCACTGCAAACATAGCCGATCCGATTTCTTCAGCCCCAGCAATAGAGGGTACGATACGCGTTAAAATAACCGGTTCAATCCTTAAGGACATATGTAAAGAAAACAGAAGTCTCTCACAGATCTACAGCTCAATCGGGTGCCCCATTAGTAGCGCAATCGCTTGCGCATTAGCAAGGGCCACGGGGAAACCCGTAATAATCCAAAGCATCCAAACGTCAGAAGACGGCAACATCGTTGAAGCAACATATAATTTTTTTAGATAGTAGACCCCAAAACTGAAGCTATTGCCTAGGTTCGTTCGAACGGTTTTGAGATGTGACCACCCTATTTCTGATCATTTTGGGGCCGACCATTCTTATTTGGACTCTTAGTCTACAAATAGTATAGAAGCAACCTACTTTGTTTTGATAAATTTGACTTTGCCTTCGTCTAACATACGTGTTCCTAGGTAGGGCGCGTTTCCAACCTCATATGAGAGACGATTAGGAGATCGAATGTTAGTTGAAAAAGGGTCTCGTTGGATTGTCGAATTCTATCTTATGCCTCTTAAATATTCTTCCTTTATCTCTTCTTGCGTCAAAGCTCTGTTGTATATTTTGACCTCGGCTATGGTTCCTTCAAAAAAGTTCTGCCATCCATCCTGTCCAATGTAAAAATTACAATTGCTAGATTTCATGCCCGAAACAGAATTAGCATCCTTCTCGTATCCATTTAGGTACATGCTTATGTACGTACCGTTAAACCTGCACACCACGTGATACCATATGCTCGGAATCAGATCTTGTTTCACCGAAACCCAAGTGCCGCCTTTGACCAGATCATTTACCTGAAATCCCAACTGGTTGTTGAGGGTGGGATTCCCATACCTTATCTGCCAACTCCAACTCACACCTGACTGAGCCTTTGCAACAACACCTATGTGGGGGCCTGTCTCTTGAACTGTTGCAGGCATTATCCAGAGCTCAATAGTCATCGCTTTAGCAATATTCAAAATGGAAGTTTTTCCACAATCAACATAATCATCGTAACCATCAAACCTCAGAGCATAACCAAATCCTCCAGAAACCCAACTAGCACCGATGATTGACCCATTGTTATGATATGGTGAAGAGTCACAAACTTTTGTTCCTGAGCCTTCATCGAGCTTCCAATAGCCAATCAAATCCGATTCGCTGCTCAGTATCGACGCCCAGCCATAAGTGTTCCCAAATATTCCTGTCAGCAGATTCTCGCCAAAAACATATTCCTCGTAATATGACCCACTGGCTCTATACAGTTCAATCGATTTTAACATTAAAGACCATGTTTCTTCAACAGAATATCCGAAAGTTGAAGCACCGTAAGTGGTGATAGCCATCTTCATATCAAGACAGTTTTTCATCTCTAACCCGATTGCTTCTCTCTCCCAAGTCTGCCACGTATCATACCATGGTCGCGTAAGTATCCAGTACTTCTTCAGATGCGCAGGCAAACCGTCTATCATGGTGAAGTATGGTTTCGTCCGTGTTGTAAACTCGCTCAGGTTGTTTGTGTAGATATACAGCACTACAAAGTCGTAGTTGGCAAGAATGTAGTTGTAGCCTGCGGTTCCATAGAAATAGTCAGGGTTGCTGATGCAGTCGTAATGCATGGTTATCCCAACTTTTTTGCCTTGCCCATGCCAGTAGTTGGCGAAACCTCTCAGCATACGCAGATACATTTCCTTCTGCCACGCACTTTTCGCGCCGCCGTAAATGTCTGAGCCTACAAGCTGCTCGCCAAACCATGTTGTGCTGGCACCGTTCTCTATGGCTATGTTCAAACAGTAGACTTCCTCGCCGAGAAATATTACACCGTCAAAGTTGCTGGCAACAACAGCTTTATACTTGCTTTCAGAATCAGCCAGATACGTGCTTGTAATGCTTGACGTGTGAAACGTGTAGTCGCCTAGAAGCATGGTTAAATCTGGTCGTGGACGAACACTGTAGCGGTCGGTGAAAACCACGGTAGCCTCTGGAATAGAAGCCACGAAAGACGCGTCGCTTGACCAAATGCCCAACTCATACTTGAAAGGTGGGCGTGCTGGCTGGCTGTTCGAATAAGATTTTGCTATTTCTGCTAGGTCAACTATGTTAATGACTTCGTTTGTGTCCATGTCTGCTGTTGGATTCCATTTTGGGTCTCCGGGCTTGGAACCATATGCCTTTCCCACGCTTATCACGTCAAGTATGTTTACGATTCCATCCCTGTTTAGGTCTGGCTTAGGCGTGTAACCAGGCGCATAAAACTCAAAGGGGTATACCAGAGGATACCTATCTGTATTATTTTCATCTATCTTGTAGGGCACGTCTCCTATCTTATCCATGTCTCCGTCTGGAGGATTGTGATCGCTCCAGTAGTTTCCGCCAGAAGGATAGCCGTTATCCCAAAAATTTACTGAGGAGTAATCTGATTCTACTTGCTTAGAGTAGTATTGTGAAAGACCATTCTTGATAAGGTTGTTATGATAGAACGTATTACTGACTGACCCTGAAATATGGACGCCCACACGAATGTTTTTAACTATGTAGTTGCCAACGATGGAACAGTTGAAGGATTCATCCAGGTAAACACCTACTGAACCATTCTTTATCGTGAACGCCTTCAGAACCGTGTTATCAGCGTTCACTTTGACTGCAAAGCTCCCTCCGTTCCCGTCGATTATGGTCGTCTCCGTGTGTTCTCCAACAAGAGTCACCGTCTTGTCCACAATCACATTTTCGTAATAACTTCCGTTGTAAACGAATATTGTGTCTCCCTCAGCCGCGGCATTTATCGCTTCTTGTATCGTGCGGAAGTCTGCTGGCCCATCATCATCTACAGTCCAAATAGTGGTTGCTGTAACAGGTCCGGTAAATTGAAAGCTATTTTTAATGCATGAAAGAAGAAGCGTTGCAGCACAAACTAGAAGCATAAGCTTGCTTTTCATTTTTATATCCTCGCGCGTTTCACAATACGTTTTGAAGTCGGGATCAAGAAATAAGAGGCGTGTTAACTAACTTACAAGTATTTGGTTAACTTGCCAACTACCAGTGCATGGTAATTAAACAAAGCATATTGATTGTTTCCTGGTCAGACATAGAACTGACACCATCTCCAGTCTTACTTTCCCATTTTCAGAGCCATGAGCGCAATGTCCTTAATATTCACCAGTTTGTCCTTATTCAAGTCAGCTGCTGGGTTCCATCTTGGGTGTCCTGGGTAGCTTCCAAATGATAAGGTTATTATGGCCAAGTCTTCAAGATCATATCTTCCATCATAATTTCCTGCACCAGCGACCCATCCGTAACCAGTTCCCACTTGTCCTGTCAGCAGATTCTTTCCATAAACATATTCTTCAAAACACGGAGCGTCTCTATTGTATAGCTCGATCCCCCTTGTTAGTAAAGGCCAAGCTTCATCGAGAGGAGGATTTGCAGCATAATAGGAAATGATTACCAGTTTTCTGTCCAAACAGTTCTTGATCTCCAATGCAGTTGCCTCACGCTCCCAAACTTGCTCACCTAAACCTTCCCATTTCCGCGTAAGTATCCAGAATTTTTCCTGCTTTTGAAAAAGTTGATCGATCATTGAAAGATATTGTTTAGTCCAATAGAAATCTTCAAGGTTCATCGTGTAAGAGTATAGAATCACAAAATCATAGCATTCTTTCACGAAGGCCATGCTTGACTCACCAAAATAATATGTCCAGCCCTTAGACCAACTTTCATTTCTGTAGTTTGTGACCATCGATGCTGCCCCAGCAGTTATTCCTACGTTTATGCCTCTCGCGTGGAAGTAGTTGTAGAATCCTCGTATCATTCTCAGGAACATCTCATCCATCCATTCATCTCTTGTGGCGCTTTGGCTTTCAAGTAAATATAACGGGTAGCCAAGAAGCCTTTCATTGAACCATGTAGTGTTTACATCGTCATTGAAAGCTACGTGAATCCGATAGTGTTCTTCACATATGAAGATTATGCCCCAAAACCTGTCTGTCTGAACACTCTTCAGGTTTCCTTCAATTACTCTTAATTCTTCAGCTGTCGTAATTCTCCAATTATTTGTGTGTGGAGAGTGCAGACTGTACCAGTTCAAGATGACAGAAATGTTTCCCCTAGGTTTTTCATAGTTTGGCTCGGCTGCCACAACCCAGTTTGCCTCATCCGGAATTGCACGACCCGAAGGCGCATGCCAAATCCCCAACCCATACTTAAGAGAATTCCCGTTTTCCCATTCGACGGGTTTAACATAGGAAGCCAATGCTAGGATAGCAGTTAAGAGCAAGGCCAGTGGTACCTTTAACAATATGTTTCTTATACAATTCAGCTGCTTTGTCCTAAAAAACTCTTCTGTAAAATAGAAAGGAATTTGCGCTACAGCCAGCGCGCATGTATGTTCCTAATTCCTTTTTCAGGTGTGATAGATTTGAGAAGGCTGGCTTCATAACGTAAACTGGTCTTTGCTTTGCACCAGTTTCGGCCTATTGCTGAGGTTTTCTTCGCGCGCTGATGCATCTATTTGTGCCGCTAGTTCGGCCAACGCCTGCTTCTCGTAGTACATGAGGGTTCTTTTCCCAAAATCTTTAGCCACCATTGCCAAGTCCACTATGTTTATTATCCCATTCTTGTCCAGATCTGCTGTCTCATTCCATCTTGGATCTCCTGGCTTGCTTCCATATGCCTTTGACACAATAGCTATGTCTATTATGTTCACGATTCCGTCCTTGTTTAAATCTGTAGGTGCACGTGCCTGTGCAAGATTCGCAAGTACTGACATACCCAGCTGACCGTTTTTCTTCGCATACATAGTGGAGACTTTGTCAATGGTATCATTTGGGCTATGAGCAGGTCCATGTGACTCCTCATGTGTCATCACAGCAGTGTATCCATGACTCCAGAACGGCCAGTGGTCGCTTCCACAAGTGTGAACGTTGTATGTCAAAGTGAAATTGATTTTGTAGAGGCTGTTGTATTGTGTCATCATGTCTGAAACCCATTGCGATTGATTGTTGTACATAATGTCAAGAACGAAATGGTTGTCTGGGTCATAGCAGGATGAATCGAAGTTTATGTAAAGCGATATGTTCAGGTTGTTGGCGAGCGCATAGTCTACGTAAATGTTGCTTCCTGAGGAAGGATTGCCTAAGCCCCCTTCTTCAGTATTCCAAAACGCAAACTTCAATGTATGCCTGAATCTGTACTGACTCATAATTCTTGCAAATTCCAGCACGATAGCAACTCCGCCGCCGTTGTCTGTAGCTCCAGGCGCATAGCTTCGGTCTGAGCTGGTGCTGTCGTAATGTGCTCCCACCATGTAAATGGTGGTGGATGTGGGGTCTAATCCTGGAAGGGTAGCTATCACGTTTCTATATTCTCCTCCTTGATATTCAACATTTAACCCAGAGATGTTGCTGAGCTTGTTGTAAAGCCAGGTTGAGGCTTCGATGTTTCCCGAGTAGCCATAATAACGTGTTGTAAAATTTTGAAGGCGATAAACATTATTGTAGATTTCTGCCTCGTTTATTTTTGAAATCATGCGGGCGATAAGTAGCGTTTGTTGTTGTGTTTCAGTGGCGACCGGTGTCACAGAAATGCCCATGACTACAATTGCTAAGATAACAGCCATCCATTTCATTTTTCCACACAAAAAAGAAAAAGATTGATCGCTTAGTAAAACCTTGCGGAAACAATCTTCTACACGCTGAGCATTCTAGCGCGCTGCCTTGTCCCTTTATTACGTGTTGAAGTATGTTGGTGAGACTGCTTTGTCTGGTCTTCTGAGGTTTTCTGCTGCTTCTCTGTTCAGAACCAGGCACAGTATGCTGTAGAGCGCGTAGGA
>Ga0315280_10000753_pt1 | contig 59048 bp, 60 predicted proteins | sample YL17G06_40_MG_FD_203697 | JGI IMG/M metagenome (GOLD analysis project Ga0315280, IMG submission 203697) | Sediment microbial communities from Yellowstone Lake, YNP, Wyoming, USA - YL17G06_40 | ecosystem: Environmental > Aquatic > Freshwater > Lake > Sediment | place: USA: Wyoming | collected... | reverse complement strand
TGGCACACAAGACCAGGGAGACCGGATACCAGATTCTCTGCAGGGACCCCTGCAGATACAGGCCCATCAGGGGCGAAACTCGTCCCTCTCTCGATGATATCGAAGCGCGCGCCGCTCCCTTGCGCGCGCGAGGATGCCTGAGACGCCGGCGAAGCCGAAGCATGTCAATATGGCGAAGAGGTGGGATGATGTTCCCAGCGACATCGCCTATCTTTTCGAGCCGCATCATGAAGCTCGCCGTCCACGACACGAGACGGGAGCTAAAGGCAGATATGAGGAACCAGATCAAGAATGTCGTGAGTATGAGGCGTGTTATTACGCGATGATATGTGGGAAGGGACTTATCTGGACGACGCTCATGCCATCCTATGGGCGTCGTTGTCTGTGGACTGGACGTGCATAAGGAATCCACCTATGCAACGGTCCTTTGCCCCCCTACGCAATGCTCCTTGATGAACTTTGAGACCTCTCTGGGCAGCATTTTTTTTACATGTGGTCGTAGCAGTGTAGCCAGCCGCTCCTGGTCTTCCCTTATATATTTTGGGAATGAGCTCAGAATTATCTCTTCTACTTTTGGGTTCTCTTTGATCAGTTCCTTAGCCTTCGGTGACAGCCATCTACTCATGGAGTAGAAGTACTTCATGTAGGTTCCCTCTGGCTTCAACGGTGGGCCGACAACTGGGCGTTCAAGGCCGCAGAACATGCAGGTGAAGGTGTTTTCGTCAGGGTTGTAGAGCATAGGTTGGTCTTCCGAATATCCCATCTCCCCGCAGACCCTGCATGGAATGAGATATCGGCCGCATCCCTTTGGGCATGTCAACCTGTCTTTTTCATTCTCATCGTATTCCAGCCTCTTTCCGCACCTTGAGCATTCACCTTCGACCTTTATCCCATCCCACCTTTCGAGCACCTCAGGTAGCTTCAACTCCACCTCAATCCAAACTGACAGAAGATTCTCAACATACTCTAGAAAGGTTAGCTTTGGGTTGTCCTTCGCCTCCTCCTCGTAGGTTCTCCCGCTCCATTCGACTGCGAGGCGGAATGCCCGCTCAAGCTTCCAACCCTTCTTTTTACACCAACGGCGGAGGTCGTCAAGGAGGCTTGACTTGGCGAACGTGAACTCCAAGTAAGGGGCGATCTTCCTTGGGTCCAGCCTAGCATCGTACGCGCGCGCGCCTCTCCCGTAGCCTTCTCCCTCGCCTTTTTCGCATCGAGCAGTGCTTTCAGCCGCTCAGCCCCATTTTTCACATCGTTGTATTCTGAGAGGATCTTCCTGAGCTCGGGGTCATCAAGTCTTTCCAGCTCTTGAAGCCTCTGTTTCGTAACATCTCCCCGAGACCGTAGCCAGCTGCGATATTTCTCATGGGCCTTATCTCTTTGAATGCTGATTGTGGACTTGTCCTTACCGAATGTCTTCCCGATCTCTGTAGGCCCCTTTTTGTCGATGAAGCTCAGCTTAAGGAGTTCCCGTTCATAGTCTGATAGGTCGGGGCACTCACAAAGGAGCTCAGGATCAACGCTTTCCTTAACTGATTTCATCCTTCCTATGAAATATGGCCTAAAAGAGTGACTTAAGGTTTTATGGTAACTTTAAACGAATAAAACGGTTTGTTTGACGTTTGATCAAACACTTTTAGATGTTTGCGTACGCTACTGCATGCTATAGCTGCTAATGGGTGTGCAAGCCTAAGATACCAAGTAACAAGCATTATTTTTTCACGCGAGTCCCATTTGTTTTTTGGAACCCAAAACGTTTGATCGAACATCAAACAGCCCAACAATGCACCTTTGAAACTTTATTGCTCGAATCGCTGAGAAGGAGGTAACTGTCCTTTAGACAGCGAAACACTTCTTGGAGAAGTGGCGTCGGCTTAATATAAAAAGGGGAAATTTAGTATAAATTCACGCTTGAGAATTGGTAGACCGGGGGAGATTCGAACTCATGTCGAAGGGTTCAAAGTACTTTTAAAATATCAATTAAGACTCACCCGATTTTTGGGGTGAGCTCGGCCCGAAACACTCATTCTTAGATGTAAATCTTCCTAACCCTCTTATTAATTTGGACTCGCACCTAATTAGGTGCGAAAACCGACCAGTCCACCAGTTCATCTGCTTTGGTCGGGCAGGACGATAATTTAATTCGAGTTGGTTCACTTGTAACGCTGGAGCCCTTTGTAGATTCTCCTCCCGAAGGGTGTTTGATTTAAAGATTATTTTCAAATCTTCTGTTGACCGTGATCCTATATCTATGATAAATGGTCATGATCCCGATGTTAACGCGCAGTGCATGCCTTCATTCTCATTCAAAGAGGGCTTCTCTCCGCTTCATCGTCGAACAGTTGACGAAGTTTCAGGGTTGGTGGTCAGGGTTTTGAAGATCTGCATGGAAAACGTGTCCTTTCGGCATAGTAACTGGCTTATATTAATTTAATGAGATGAAATCCATGGAACCCCTTCGCTTATCCTTCCCTTGCGGCTTCCTCCTCGGCACGGCCAGCTCCGCCTACCAGATCGAGGGAGCCGTCGCCGAGGATGGACGCGGGCCCAGCATATGGGATACCTACAGCCACACTCCTGGCAAGATAGAGGACGGAACCAACGGCGACGTCGCCTGCGATCACTATCATAGGTGGCGAGAGGACGTCGAGCTGATGAGGGGCCTTGGAGTCAAGGCGTACAGGTTCTCCATCTCGTGGTCCAGGGTGCTGCCGAAGGGAAGGGGTAAGGTCAACAAAAAGGGCCTCCAATTCTACAGCGACCTTGTTGATGCTCTTCTCGATGCCGGCATCACTCCATTTGTCACCCTCTATCACTTCGACCTTCCCCAGGCGCTGCAGAATGATGGGGGCGGCTGGCTGAGGCGCGGGATCGTTGACGATTTCGTCACATTTACCGACGTGGTCAGCGCCGAGCTGGGCGACCGAGTCAAGTACTGGGTCACGCTCAACGAGCCGTGGGAGTTCGCCTGGCAGGGCTACGTCACGGGAGAGGATGCACCCGGCCTTAGGCTCGGCGCCGACGCCGCGCTGAAGGCGAGTCACAATGCCTGTCTCGCCCACGGCGCCGCGGTTCGAGCGCTTCGTGACAACGTGCCAGGCGGTCAGCTGGGCATCGTCCTCCACCTCAACATGGTCGAGCCGACCAGCCAGCGCCCCGAGGACGTCGCGGCAGCCGGGAGGTGGGAGATGTGCCAGAACAGGTGGTACCTCGACCCCCTTTACAAGGAGGGGTACCCCGTGGAGATGGACGGTCTATATGGCAAAGATAGGCCGGAGGTTCTCCCCGGCGACATGGAGCTGATCCATGAGCCCATCGACTTCCTCGGCGTCAACAACTACAGGAGGAGCGTCGTGGCGGCGGGCTCCGACCTACCGCCCGTCAACATGAGGAGGATAAACCCTCCGGGCGAGTACACCGAGATGGGCTGGGAGGTCCACCCCGAGGGGCTCTACAAGATACTCAAATGGGTCCACGTGAACTATTCTGTGCCATGCGTCTACGTCACCGAGAACGGCGCCTCCTTCCCCGATGCCATTACACCTGACGGTCGCGTCCACGATGAGAGGCGCGTCGCATACCTCAGGGAGCACATCGGGCAGGCCCACAGGGCCATGCAGGAAGGGGTTCCACTCAGGGGTTACTTCGCATGGAGCACCCTCGACAACTTCGAATGGGCGTACGGCTACAGCAAACGCTTTGGAGTGATCTACGTCGACTATAAAACCCAGAAAAGGATAGTCAAGGACAGCGGCCACTTCCTCGCAGGGATTGCCAAGGGCATAAGATCTTGAACACCAAAGAATTTATTCTGGGGTCGATGGCAAGAGCTAGAGGTAATCGGCCAACCTGAGGCCCATCGTGATGGGTCCTGAGGAGATTCGAACTCCCGTCACAAAGCCCTGTGTCTTGTCACTAGAGTTGATGTTCGAGGTGTTGACCCTACGCCATGCGCTACATTAAAATATATCCAATTATTATAGGTTCAATGTATATCAAGAGGTGCGATTTTCGGATAAAGCTCAGGTCAACGTGAGGCTCCCGAAGGAGCTTGTCGATGATATAGACGAACTGGTCAGGGACGGGCGTTTTCCAAGCAAGACTGACGCCTTCTCGGAGGCTCTAAGGCTGCTTTTGAGAACGTACAAGGGCGAGTTGTTGGCAAGGAAGATCGATCGCATTAGGGAGGGGACGGAAAGCCATCCGAGTCTCGCCGAGGCCGTGGTTTCATCTCATGAAGAGGAAGACGAGCGCCTTGGGTAGGGTCTTCGCCCTCGATGCCTCCGTGGTCGCGAAGTGGTTCAAGAAAGGAGAGGAACACGAGTCGGAGGCGCTAAACCTCAGAGATAACATTCTGGGCTCCAAAGTCGCTGCCCTAACCTCCGAGTGGCTCTTGCTGGAAGTGGTTCGAGCCCTGGTCAAAGTCAACTATTCGAAAGAAAAGATCGAAGAAGCTTACTCTGCCCTGAGAGAAATCACTTCGTTGGGCTTCATCGAAGCTGTGCCCGTCGGAAAGGCCTTAGAAAAGGCCAAAGAGGTCGAAATTGCGCTATCACTCTTTGCCTCGGACTCTGTCTATCTAGCGACAGCGATAACAAATAACGCGACTCTGATCACCGAGGACAGGCATCTGCTTAACAAAATGGTCGCAGAGCACGCAAAAAAAGAAGGCATCAAAATAGTTAGCCTAAGAGACAAGAGTTGGTAGCCTGGGGGAGATTCGGACTCCTGGACATAGAAAAAGAGCCGGAAAAAGCCCTCAAACAAATAACTAAAAATTGATCCGTTTCCCATTTTAAACGCATTACATTAGAAATCAAGGAAATAGAAGGCATCCCAGAGAGATCCGCGAGAAGTGAAACACCGTTTGAGGAAGGTCTTTGGAATACAAGTTTAAGGCTTTCATAGTCTGGCTCATCTTGAATGGAAAAACGGATGAAGCGTTAGAACTGATTGCAAAACATTACGGCGTTAATATACCGAAAATAAAAGTCGGTTTGCCCAAGAGACATAGAAAAAATGTTTTAGGCTGCTACACGGCGGGAAATGAAACCATTTCTGTGCTTAACAGCGAATTGCTGAAGGAACCATCCATAGTTTTGCACGAATTTTACCATCATATGAGGACGGATGCCGATAAAAGGCACAAGGGGACGGAGAGGAAAGCCCGTAAATTCGCCCAAGATTTTATAGAAGCATACAAATCGATGCTGGTTACTGGGTAAGAAGTCATAAAATGTAAGGAATTATCAGTTACCAAATTTCTTTTGTAGTTTGTTCTTCCTAAAAATATAGAGCGCACACAAACCAGTACATTCGAACATGAGCATTGGTAGCTAGGGGGAGATTCGAACTCCCGTCGCAAGGTCCAAAGCCCCTGCTTCTCCGCTAGACGACAAGAAAATGATCAGGATAATTTACGAGTTCCGAGAGTTGGCCCGTCTAGAGTTACATCCAAGATCAATAGTCAATACCCAAGGTCTTCATATGTTGTAGATGAGGAAATGTTTCTTGTTCAGCGTTCTTACAAAATACTAAATTTTTCTAAGATCTATGACCTCTATATTTAACTCATCATCGTGTTCAATGATATATTCGTCGCTGGTTATCAGGGGTAATTGATACTTTCTAGCTGTTGCTACATGGAAGGAATCGAAGTAGTGTAGTCTCCGCGACCCACCGTGCATCTTGTAAAGTTGTAGCGCATCATAGGCCAGCTCATCCGTCACTAACATGGGTTCGTGAGCTATTTTTTTCATGGCGAGCAAGAATTGTATTGAGTCGTCGATGGATGCTCCCCCGCTCCTTAGTTCTGAAACTATCTCATCGTAGACTTCGGAACACACGCATAAGTCGACTTCGCTTCTCCCTGCAGAAAGCACGGCTCGCTCGCTGTGCGACGATAGATTATCTCCTGTGAGAAATGAGAAAAAGAGATCTGCCTCCACTAGTACTCTAGAGGGTAGTGTCATCGTTGTGCCTCTTTGATGAACTTTTCTGTTAACTCTTCGAGGTCATACCAGGAATATTTCACTACGCCGCGTAGACTTCCCTTCATTCTTTTGAGTTCAGAGATATCCGTATTTTTCAACCCATGTTTTTGAGTCTGTTGCACATTTTCCTGTTCTAATACGTCTTTTATCATGGCGAGGATGTAAGACGCGTTTCGTGTGTCCCGCTGATAGTATGCTGTTCTATAGGGATCACCCTCGATTTTCATGAATTTATCCCATAGGTTTTGAAAATCTCTTCTCGTGATGTGGCGGGGCATCTTCGTCGAGAGAGGCGTCACCAAAACCAGATCATATGACCCGTCGTACACCGCATTGAATTCGCGTTCTGTCGAAGTCGTCTTCAGGCTCGTCTCATTCGAATAACGTTCCCGGATATGAGACCATAGAGTTTCAAAATCCATCATTCAATCACTCAACTAATCAATAAATCAATCTAGTTCTTAAAAAATTTAACTTTTCTAATCAAATTACCAAACGACCCTACGAGTAGTCTAGTATACCTGCTATGAACTTTTAACAATAATGCTCATATTAATTTAAATGTAAAGATTACCAGTTAAGACTCAGCAAAAACATCAATTTGGTAGCCCGGGGGAGATTCGAACTCCCGTCGTAGGGTCCAAAGCCCCATATCCTTGTCCGCTAGACGACCGGGCTTCCCGATCCATACAGCCGGCGCTGGGCTATAAATGCTTAATTTAGGTGGAACGCGGACGGAACCTTGAGCCTCACGACGCTTCGAACATCTTTATCGCTTGGCCCTTGGTACCCGCTTCTTTCGATCACCCTTTTTTCACTGCCATCAGTACGCGGTAGCCGCTCCCCCTGGCGACGACCTCGAAGCCCCCGAAGTGACGCTCGAGCAGCCCGGCGACGCTGCTTCCGCCTTTCGTCGTCCTGACGACGACCTGCAGGGACCCACCATGCCTGAGATGTCCAACGGAGCCCGCAACGAAGGGATCGACGACCTTGGCGACGCCGGCGGATAACGGCGGGTTGGTCACTATGGCATCGAAGGTGCGGCCCCCCACGGGCTCGTAGAGGGGACCCTCGAGCACGTGGGCGTTGTGTGTCCCGTTCCTCCGCACATTCTCCTTCGCCAGGCTCACGGCTCTGTGGTTGATGTCCGTCATCCACACATCGAGGCTCGGCCTCAGCCTGGCCGCGGCGATGCCCACCGGCCCGTAGCCGCACCCCACGTCGAGCAGGGCTCCGCCCTCAGGCAGGATCATCGACTCGACGAGGAGGCGGGTTCCGTTGTCGATCTTCTTGTGGGAGAAGACGCCCGTGGCCGTGACGAACTCGAAGTAGTGGCCGTGGAGGTGGCACCGGACCAGGCCCAGCTCCGGCCTCGAAACGGGACGCCTCGAGAAATAATGCTCAACCACGCCTCGCCACATCTCGGGATCGAAGGTGCCGACGCCAATCTAGGCACCTCATCCCGCGGCCGCGACGCTTATGAATTTTTTCATCCACTGGCAGCGAAGATGTCACTTCGGCGTCTCTTTCGGGGCCGGCGTCCCGTGCTCGGGCAGCGTGATCACGAACTTCACGCCCTTCCCCGGCTGTCCCTCCTCCCTCATATCACCGCCGTACGATTCGATGATCCTCCGGATCAGGTGCAGCCCGTGAACGCTCCCCTCCCCGATAGTTTTGCCGAAGAGCCTCTGCTTCATGTCCTCGGGTATGCCGACGCCGTCGTCCTCGTAGACGATGCGCAGGCCACCTTCATTCTCGGAGTACAGCCTTATCTTCCTAACGTGGTCGCCGTGTTTCAGCGAGTTATCGACCAAGTTGTAGAACACGCGGCTCAGCAGGGAATCCGCGTACACGGTGAGCCCGCCGCATCGGATCTCCAACTCCACCCCGCTAAGATTCAGCATGCCGATGGCCGATCTGAAGCTCTCCTCCACGCTTATCGGCTTGAGCTCTTCGCATCCGACCTTCTCGTAGGCGGAGGAGAATTCGAAGATGCTCACTATGTGGTTACACGTGTCCTTGATATCGTCCAGCTGCTCGACGACCTCGTGATCGTCCTTGAGCCGCCTCCTCGCCAGGTAGATGTTGTTCATAATCACCGCCAGCTTGTTCCTCACGTCGTGCCGCGCCAGCTTGCCGACCACGTTCAGCTTCTCGTTCAGCATCTCCAGGCGGTCCCTTTCGACGCGCAGCCGCGCCTCAGAGGCCTCCATCTCCTTCATCTGGCTCAGGCGTGTCATCGCCGATGCGATGTGCTCCGCGAAGATCTCGAGCAACTTTTGATCCTCTTCGGTGAAGACGTTGAGCTTCTCGCTCTCGACGTTGATCACCGCCGCGACCACGCCACCGACCTTCACGGGAACGGCGAGTTCGGAGAGAGGTTCTAATTCGTCTTCTGCAATTCCACGCACGAAGTCCTCGTCTTTTTCAATGTCGGGGACAAGTTGGGTTCTCCCCGTTCTCACGACCCTGACGGTAACGCCCTTACCGTCCAATGGCATCTTATAGCTATCAATATCTAAGCCCCGTATGAGTATGTGATTCAGGATATCGCCCTCGACCACAGCGAAGCTGCCTCGTTTGAACCCAAATACATGCTCGATAGCCTTTAGGGTCGCCTCGCCGATTTCCCTCACCGTAGAGGCTGTGCTCAGTTCGTTTGCGTGCTGATGTAGAGATTCAAGCCTCTCCTCGTAATGTAGATGTTCCTTTTCATTTCTGAGCCTTAATATCGCGGATGCGACGTGATCAGCGAATATTTCTATGAGCCGCTTGTCTTCTTCGGTAAAGGCATCGAGTTCACTGCTCTCGATGTTTATCACGGCGACAGTCTTACCTTGGATCTTGATGGGGACATCGAGCTCGGATAGGGACGTTTTTGTTTCATCTGATTGACCGGATAAGAAGTCTTTATCCTTCCGAACGTCATGTACAAGCTGGGTCTCACCTGTTCTGACAGTCCTTACCGTGATCCCTGGACCATCGAGGGGAAGTCTAGTTATTTTAGAAATATATGAAGTTAAATTTCTAAAATATATAAAGTCGTCCTCAACAAGGCCCAAGGAACCTCTGTCGAATCCGAGTGTCTGCTGTATGGCTCTGAAAGTGGCGGCAGTTACGTCATCCATGTTGTTAGCTAATCCGAGTTCGTGTACGTGTCTATGAAGAGTCTCAAGTCGCTCCTCATACCTACGTTGTTTTTCCTGCTCCCTCAGTCTTTGAAATGCTGAGGCCACATGCAGGGCCAGCGTCTCGAGCAGTTTCTGATCATGTTCAGTGAAGGCATCAATCAGCCCACTCTCCAAGTTGATAATTGCGAAAACCTCTCCCTCGACCTTTACTGGAACGGCTAGCTCGGAGAGGGGTTGATAAACTCCGTTGGCTGTTCCTAGCACGAAATCCTTTTCTTGTCGGACGTCGGCTGTTCGCTGTGTTTCACCGGTCTTAACGGCTCTGATTGTTATGCCTGGGCCATCCAGCGGAAGCTCAACGACATTGGGCTCGCCTTTAATACCCTTTATGAGTATGAATTTGAGGTATCCTTCGGAAACGACGCCAAAACTTCCTTGTTCAAACCTAATGGTCTGTTCGATGGAGAAAAGTGTGGATTCCGCCATCTCCCCGATGTCTTTAGCCATCACCAATTCGCTTGCGTGCCTGTGGAGGGCCTCCAGCCTCTCCTCGTATCTCCTCTGCTCGGCTTGCTCCTCGAGTCTTCTGATGGTTGAAGCAATATGCTCTGCGAATATCTCCAGCAGTTTTCTGTCTTCTTCGGTGAATGCGTTGAGTCGCTCGCTCTCGACGTTGATGACCGCTGTAACCGAGCCGCCGACCCTCACTGGCACGGTGAGCTCAGATAAAGTATCGATGACTCCTTCAAAGGCGCCATGTATATAATCCTCATCCTTTCGAACATCCGAAACCAGTTGTGTTTTTCCAGTCTTCACGGCCCTGACAGTGATACCAGAACCATCTAAGGGCATTTCAAAGTCATTTGTATCGATTCCCCTGTTATGGATGAACCTGAGTTTACTGCCATCGACTATAGCAAAGCCACCTATATTGAATCCGAGTACTCTCTCGATAGTGTCGAAGGTTCTTTCTGCGACCTCCTGTAAAGTCTTTGTCATCCCGAGTTCTGTTACGTGTCTGTGGAGGGCCTCCAGCCTCTCCTCGTATCTCCGCTGTTCGGCCTGCTCTCTGAGTCCTCTGATTGCCGATGCGACGTGCTCCGCCAAGATCTCGAGAAGCCTCTGATCATCTTCCGTGAAGGCATCGATCCTATTGCTCTCGATGTTGATGACGGCGACGACCTCGTCGCCGACCTTTACTGGAACAGAGAGCTCCGAGAGGGAATTGAGCGGCTCTTCGACGACCACCTTGGTGAAGTCCATGTCCAATCGAGTATCGCGTATCAGCTGTGTTTCACCGGTCTTCACAGTCCTGACTGTGACGCCTGGCCCGTCCAGAGGTATCTCGAAGTATTCAGTTGTCTCCATGCCCCTCAAGTGGATGAATCGGATGATGCCCCCCTCAACTACGCCGAAGCCCCCTCGACTCGGTCCAAGAACAAGCTCTATTGCATCGAAAGTCCTTTCTGCTATCTCTTCTATGCTCCTGGCTTTGCTCAGCTCCGTTGCGTTGCTGTGGAGTGCCTCCAGCCTCTCCTCATACCGCTTGCGCGCCGTGGTGTCGATGCCTACTGCGATAGTACCTACAGGTTTTCCTTTATCATCGAGTATATTAGTTTCATACCATGAAATGATCTTCGACGTTCCGTCTTTACATCTGATCGTTGACTCAAAATTTTCTTCAATTTTCCCTTCAAGAATATCTTTTACGCTATCAATTAATTCTACACGATAACCTGGATCTGGATAAAGCCATTCCCAAACCCTCTTGTGCCCGATCACCTCGTCTCGGGAGTATCCAGAGATGAGTTCCGCGGCACGATTCCATAGGATCACATTACTTTCTTCGTCAAGGAGATCGATCCAGACGATTGCCGTGTCGATGATCTTTTTTTGGAACTCCAGTAGACGTCTCGCCTGTTCCTCCGAACTTCGTAACGCCTCTTCCGCTTTCTTACGTTCCGTAATGTCTCTCAGAATACCTTGAATCCCAACAACCTGACCGCCTTTCATCATGAGGGATGCGCTTATTTCGGCATGTACGATGGAACCGTCCCTGTGACGTATCTTTACTTGGAGGCTTTCTGCGCTTCCTTTTTCGATAAACTCCTTAAATTCTTGAATTGTTCCGGGAATTTCGGGCTTGGATAGAAAGTCGCTGAAGCGTCTTCCCATCATCTCCTCGGCTTTGTATCCCGTAACCCTCTCGGTCGAGGGGGATAGATACGTGAAATCCCCCCCAATATCCATTGTAAATATTACGTCGTAGCTGCTTTCGGAGATGTTCTTGAATCTCTCCTCGGATCCGCTCAGCCGATCCTCGGCCCTGCGCTTCTCAACTGCCATCTTGATGCGTCTCGCCAGAACCTGGTAGTGGCTCGGGTCGATCTCTTTCCGAATATAATCGTCAACCCCCACCGCGAAGGCGGCCTCCGCCACCTCCTCGCTTCCACGCCCCGTGTAGATGATGAAGGGAATGTTCATCTTTCCCTTGATTTTGCGGGCAAACTCGATGCCGTCCATTCCCGGCATCTGATAGTCGGAAACGATGCAGTCGAAACGCCGCTCCTCGAGGACTCGTAACGCCTCCTCCGCCGAACCTACAGACTCGACGGACAAAAACGGGTCGTTCATTTCCAGAAGCTGTTTCGTGAGACTGAGCGTGGCCGATTCGTCGTCCACGTGGAGAACGCGGATGAGGGGACGTGAAGAGATCGCGTAGTCCGCAATGTGATCGCTCAATGCCCCATAGTCTTTTCTAACTGTTTCTAGGTCTGACCCCCCCGTCATGAAAATGGTCTCCTTCGGAGATGCAATCCTAGGTGGATGTCAATTACATTGGCCATGCCATAATAAAGTATTATGAATCGCTGAACGATAATGGATGCAGCCTTTGAGTGTACTCGTCCCCGAAGTTCATTACCCTTCCCTCATCATTTTTTCGAGCCTCTTCTGCACGAACTGTTCCACCTTTTCTTGAGTCATCTCTATCGACTCCCTCTGTTGTTCGAGCTTCTCCCTGAGCATGTCTATCAGCTTTTCCGGCTCAAACGGCTTCGTCAGGTATCCCTTGGCTCCGAGGTTCAGAGCCTTCATCGTGTTCTCTTGGTCGGGGAATCCGGTCAGCATTATGATCACCATGTCGGGATAGGATCGGAGGAGACCCGCTATCAGTTCCGTTCCCAGCATGTCTGGCAGCTTGATGTCCAGGATGGCGGCGTCGTATGGGTAGCTCGCACCCATTTCCAGCGCCTGCCTTCCTGTACGCGCCGTATTCACTTCGTATCCCTCGATCTCAAGGATTGTTCTCAACTTGTTCACCAACATCTGCTCGTCGTCCACTATCAGTATCGTCGTCTTTTCCATCAGTGGAACTCACCTCCCCCTTCTCGATAGCATTCTTCAGCTCCGTGAGATTTCACAAAATGATGGGGCTTATCTTCTAAATACGAAAAGATATCCTCTCTACCGTATTCCACAAGAGCATAATGGATGATCTCCTCCATGCTTCTGACAATAAAATCATTTAAAACGGATTCTCTGTTCAAGTGTTCCTTTTCGTTTAAGGACATCCATTTTCCATGAGTTGGACGGTGGCAGTTTAAGCCTTATTGATTAATGATACTAATCAGGGAAACTATATTCTAGGCTGCCCAGAAGAGACGTTCACGTTCTTTTTTTGACAGAATGTCGTTAAAACGCATCCTCGAGATGATTAGGACTTGAGACCGCCCGAAAATTCACTGCGAACCAATTTTTGTAATACTCATCTCTTAAACCCTTGGCTTATCCAATGGTCAAAAAAAATCCTTTCTTTGTCACCACATCTTCGGGTACGTGCCTCGGGGCATGAGCACGCGCAGCGTCTTTGAGGCAATTCCGTGCTCGGATGCGAGCATCTCTTCGCCGGACATCTCGGCCCCCATCAGCGCCACGCCCTCGCCCTTCTGCGTCATCACCGCGACCATCGATCCCTTCTCGATCCCCGATTCCATACGCAGGACGCCGGGGACGGCCAGGGCGGCGCCCGTGCAGACTGCTTCGACCGCGGAGTCCCGTATCCAGATCTTTGGAAGGAGGCCCAGCGCCGCCTCCATGGGATGGATGATGCGTCGGAGCGGCTCCTCGTTCCCGTCTCCCCTCACGATGTCCACGGCATCCGCGAGGTCGTACATCGTGATCAGGCCGCGCTCTTCGAATGGCCCGCTTCGGGTTCGCCTCAGCTCGTGCATGTGGGCGCCCTTGCCGAGCACCTCGCCGACGTCGTGGCAGAGCTTCCTGATGTACGTGCCGCTCTCGCACCCGACCCTGAAGAGCCAGTTCCTGCCGTCGCCCTCGAGGTAGTCGATGTAGTAGATCACGCGGGTCCTGAGGCGCCGGGCCACGGACGCCCTGATCGGCGGGCGCTGGAAGATTCTGCCCTCGAAGAGCCTCAGCGTCTCCATCACCCGCTTCTCGTTCTCCTCGCCGTGGGTGCGCATGACGCAGACGTACTCCTTGCCCGCCTCCAGGAGCGCCTGCACGACCTTCGTCGCCTCCTCGAGGGTGACCGGGAGGACCCCGGTCACTTTGGGGTCGAGCGTCCCCCCGTGGCCGGCCCTGTCTAACTCCATGAGCTTCTTGACCCAGGCGACGACCTCGTGGCTCGTGGGCCCCGGCGGCTTGTCGAGGTTCAGTATTCCAAGTTTGATGTGCCGCTGCATCGGTCGTCGATCCGGGGCGCACCCGAGGTTCGGATCTGTCTCCTCCTCGGCCTTCGTCGTGACGGTGCGCGTGGCATTCCACGGGGGCGTTGAACCCATCTCGACTCTTGATGACGGACACGACGCTTTAAAAGATATTGTAAATATCTACATCGCCTGGAGTCAAGTGGTTAAATGAAGTAGTAGCGTAATTTTCAACTCTCAAGAAGGTCTTTTGTTTCCTCAAAAAGCGCACGACGAAGGAGGCTCATGTAAGTTTTGCACTAATAAAATATGATAGTTTTTAGAGATGTTAAATCAATAAAATTATTCGCTCTAAAAAAATATTATTATGGGCTCTCTGAACTTCATCATAAAAAATGTTAAATATCACAAAGCTTTGAATCCCGTTGGGAAATGAGTATGAGTTATTTAACATTCAAGAGATTCATAACACCGCGCTTCATAACAGTTGTGTACATTATCGGCGCCATCATCCTCACCATCGTGTCGATCCTGATGATTGTGGGAGGTTCCTTCATGCCCATGTTCGGGTTGCCCAGCGAATTGTCTCCATACCTCATGCCCAGTGGAGTTGGGATAGTAATCGTAGGCGTACTGCTACTGATCTTCGGCAACCTGTTTTGGCGAGTCTGGTGCGAGTATCTCATCGTACAGTTCAGGATATACGACGCCCTCGCATCCATAGACAGAAAAACTTCGCCACCTCCCTCTTATCCCCCGCCCCCGGCGCAGAGGACTTGACATGAAAAATGCCGTCGGCTAGACGCCGACCCCATTTTTATTTGGTTATCACTCCGACGGGATCTATCTAGATCATTGATGATCTCAACCCTTTCAATTTCATCTAAATATCTTACTCAATTTTTGGGTTGAAATATTTTCTAATGGTTTATAGTAGATCTAGAATTCAACATAATTGTAGTATTATAGATTTAAGCGGCAATGAGAGATCGGCGGGCGTCTACCTTATTTCGTTGTCTTCCTGTAGTCGCACTTGGCGTCGCACATCTCGCATCGCTGCGTCCTCGTCTTGAGGGGCGGCTCGCCCTTGACGTCGCAGACGAGCTCGTACGCGGCCTTTATCGCATCCTCGTCACCCTCGATCAGGAACGCCTTTGACCCCTCGCCGCCGTCGATGCCGCCACCGCCCATCGGGATCGCCGCGGCACCCGTCAGGATGTTGAACGCCTCCACCTCCGTGACGACCTCACCCTCGACGACCATCATGCCGACCGCCATCCCGAGGGACTTGTCCACGGCCTTGATCCCCATCTTGGGGACGACCTCCGACAGCGACCACGGCACGAGCTTCTCAAGACCTGCCGCGATTATGGTCTTGATTCCTATCGAGGTGATGTAGCTCCACGCGGTCCCGATTGTGCCGCCCCCAGCGCTGCCCAGCCAGATCGCCGCGGCGCCGAGGGGGTCGATGGCGTTCGCTCCCTTGATGAAGACGTCGGTCGGCCCCATCCTCGCCAGGACCTTCGGAAGATCCGATGTTTGCATATCCGTCACCTTGCCCTTCTCGACGACCTTGTGGATGTGCCTGCCCTTCGGGTCGGTCAGGCAGCAGCCCTTCGCAGTCACCACGCCCGCCGTGAACATCCCCTTGTCCTCGATCTTCTTCCCGAGGAGCTCCTCCGCGACGAAGGCGGTGGTAGTGCTCGTCGCGATGATGATGATCCCTCCCTTTAGGGCGTTCTGGACTACGTCCATGTGGGCGATCGCCCGCCCGATGAGCCGCTTCCCCTCCGACGGGGTCAGTACGACCTGTAATGACAATCGATCTCCCCCGAGATTCGCTAAGGGAGGCGACGGGGGGAAATAAAAGCTTAGCTTACATCTGTAAGGAAGTCCAGCAAGCACGTTTGAAGCTCCGACGACTGCCTTTGAGTTACTTGCCCTCTAACGAAATACCCATAATACCAAGTATTATTGTGTTGATCGGCGGGATGTTTCTCGTTTATAAGAAACGCGGCGGCTCGTGGATCGCGAAGTTTTATCCGTCCCGTCAAACCTGAGCCAGCGCCATCTGCGAATTATACGCCGCCGTCCTCGGATAACGCTTCGGCGAATATCGAGCCGAACTCCGTCAGCTGGATGGCCTTCATCTTCGACCCTTTCTCGCTCTCCACGAGGCCCCTTATCTCGAGCCTCGAGACGATCCTGCTGAAGCGGTTGCGCAGCGTCGAGCTCGCCGCCCTGTGACCAAACCATCGGATGACGTCGCTGACGGAGTCGGCCGCGCCGCCGTTCTCCCGGAGGAGCCTCAGCATCCGGTTCTCCATCTCCCATTCCCTTTCCTCGTGCTTCGTGTGGGGCTCCAGGCGGTAGCCGGGCAGCCTGATCTCGGTCGGCTCCGTGCTCTGCCGGTTGCGGGCGTTCTCGAACCACTCCTCGAATGCCCTGTCGCCCACGCTGCCGCTCACGTACCAGGCGGGCTGCTTCGACGGCACGGTGTACACCCGCGCGTTCCTGAACATCAGCGCGATCGTGAGCGCGACGCCCTGGGTCAGGTTCGTCGTCGACGTGACGTCGATGAGGACCTCCTCGCCGTCCTTCCTCGCCCTTGAGATGATGCCGTATATCGCCCCGAACGCGTCCCGGTTGTCCATCGGGTTGAAGCCGACCATGATCGGCTCCATCACCTCGAGCCGGTTCCTGAGGTCCTCGGCGTTCCTCCTGGACATGTACGAGAATATGGCCGTCTCGTCCGCCGTCTCCACGTTGCTGTAGAGCAGGTAGAGCTTGGTTATCCCTTGACGTTTGCTCCAGTACCTGATCCCGTCGAAGGGGCGGCGGAAGTGTGTCCCGACGAGACAGATAATGATGGTCATCCAAATCAATCCGAATAATTGGTGCCAATATCAAATGAACAGGTTTGAATATATATTCTTATTGCCGATGGCTGAAATATCTATATTGTTTTATTTTTTTAGGACATAATAATTGTTAAATTGATATAATCGAATTGTTGGAAAAAAAATGTTTATGAATATTATTAATGAATGATTATCTTTTTAAATGACTGTTTAAAGAGTAAGTATGCCAATATCCAGAGTTCTCCATCGGAGGCCTCCTGAACAATGGGTTCGCCGGGATCGCGTCCTAGGATCTTCACCCTGCCCGACTGTCCACGCTGCGACGCCGTGAAGGGGTGGCTGAGGGTTCGGGGGATAGAGTTCGAGGAGCGGCCGTTCGACACCGATGCCCACGTGGAGTTCATCATGAGGAACATGTTCGGGAACCCGCCCATCATGGAGGTCGGATCTAGGGCCGTCTCATCGGAGGGGCTGTTCATCGGCGAGGCGATAGACGAAGATAAGATGAGGGAGGCGCTGGAGCGTGAGGAAGCATAGGATCGATCCTGATAAACAGAAGGCACTTGAAGACTTCTTGAAGTCCGAGCGGGTCTACCGCGGCATGCCGATGGTCAGGACGACGGACGGTTACCTCGTCCCGTGGGACAAGCGCCGGATCGTGGAGCAGCTCCACGAGGAGACGCAGCTCGCCAAGGTCATGTTCGACCTCGACGCCATCAACGGGGACTACGCGGAGAAGATCGCCGACGAGATCGAGCAGCGCGTCCGCGTGATGAAGCCGAAGTTCGTGAGCGGCCCCCTCGTCAGGGAGATCGTGAACAACCTCCTCTTGGAGTGGTCGGAGGAGAAGCCGGAGTTCCAGATCTACCGCAACGTCCTCACCAGGGTCGGGGCCCCCGTCTTCGACGCCTTCCAGATCGACTCGGGGGGCGGGTGGGAGGCGCGGGAGAACGCCAACCTCCAGCCGAACCCGGAGACCGTGCACAAGAAGAAGGCCGACCGCCTGAGCAAGGAGGAGTACCTGCTGCTCCTGCCGCCCAGCCTCGCGACTGCCCACCACCAGGGCGACATCCACATCCACACGTTGGAGTACTTCGGCAGCCGCCCGTTCTGCCAGGATTGGGATCTCCGCTACTTCCTATATTATGGGCTCTTGCCGGATGGCACCGGCTTCCGGAGCAGCGTTGCGGGGCCGGCGAAGCAGCCGGAGGTGGCGATCCTGCACAGCGTGAAGGTGCTGGCGGCGGGGCAGACGAACTTCAGCGGCGGGCAGGGGTTCATGTACTACACGATGTTCCTGGCGCCGTTCATGCGGGGGCTGCCGTACAAGGAAGTCAAACAGCTTGCGCAGATGATGTTCTACGAGCTGACGCAGACGTACGTGACGCGGGGCGGGCAGCTCGTGTTCAGCAACATCCAAGTGCCGATGGGGGTCCCCGACATCTGGAGGGACGTGCCCGTCGTGATGAAGGGGAAGGTGGGGCCGGATGTCTACGGGAACTACGAGGACGAGGTGCAGCAGTTCTTCCGCGCCATCACGGAGGTCGCCAGCGAGGGCGACTACTGGGGGAAGCCGTTCAACTTCCCGAAGAACGAGAACTACGTGAGCCCAGAGTTCTTCAGGCCGGAGTACGACGAGCTCTGGACGCTCGTGCACAGCTCGGTCTCCAAGTTCGGCGCCCCCTACTTCGACAACATGCTGCCGAATTACCGCGGCTACGGCCACGGAATCTCGTGCTACCAGTGCTGCGCGTACCAGTTCGCGGCGACGCCGGAGTCCGATCCGCTGTTCAAGGAGAAGCTGTTCTTCGAGGACGGGAGGCACTTCAGCATGGGCGGCTGGCAGGTGGTGAGCCTGAACATGCCGCGGCTCGCATTCAGGGCGAACGGGAATTACGAGAAGTTGCTTGAGGCGGCGAAGGAGAACATGCGGCTGGCAGTGGAGGTGTTCAAGGCTAAGAAAGCGTGGATGGACAGATGCATCAACGGGAACATGATCCCATTCGCTACCCAGCACCCGCGGGACCCTAAGACGGGGAGGGAGGCGCCGCCGGCCGTCGACTTCGGGGAGCTCGTGTACGTCATCGGCGTCGTGGGGATCAACGAGATGGTGCAGTTCTTCACGGGGAAGCAGCTGCACGAGGGCGACGACGCGATCCGTCTGGCGCTGCGGCTGCTGCTGGACATGGAGAAGTACCGGCGGGGGCTGGAGATGCAGACGGGGATGAAGATCATGCTGGCGCGGACGCCGGCGGAGAGCACGGCGCAGACCTTCGCGATAGCTGATCTCGTTTCTCCGGATTACAGGAAGTACGCGAGGCAGGTGGTGAAGGGCGACCTGGAGCAGGCGGCGGCGCTGGCGAAGGGGAAGAGGGACCTTCCGGTGTACTACAGCAACGGGACGCACACGTACGTGGGGGCGCGGATCCCGCTGGGGCAGAAGATCGACATCGAGCACAAGTTCTTCCCGATCCTGAGCGGGGGGAACATCTTCCACGTCTGGCTGGGGGAGGCGGCGTCGGACCCGGAGGCATTGTACAAGCTTACGCAGAGGATCGCGCGGAACAGCCAGATCGGGTACTTCAGCTACACGAAGGACCTGACGATCTGCAGCCACTGCCAGCACACCACGGCGGGATTACTTGATGCCTGTCCGAATTGTGGAAGCAAGGAGGTCCGGTGGTGGAGCAGGATAACGGGATACTACACCGACGTGACGGCGTGGAACGAGGGCAAGAAACAGGAGCTTAAGGATAGATACCGTATAAGTGTCTGAGGTCTTTTCAATGGTTGTTTTTCATACTGAAGGTTTTTCCTCTGTTTTTGATGGAACAATAATAGATATAGAAACAATTGGAGAATTTTGTAGAGAATACTCAGATTCCAGATTATATAAATATATTGTTCCTATTATATTTGGTTACATAGATAAAGGCGGTCTTAACATATATTGCGCTAAGAGTCACGACTCGCTTGATACTTTAAGAGGAAAAGTTTCAGGTATATTACCTATATTAAAAAGACCTTTTTCTGCATTCAATTGCTGTTTTGAAGTGGGAGTTCTACATCATGCATGGGGAGTAGAGCTACCATTTGACCGTGAATTAAATAAAGAGAAATATGAACCGAAATATGAGATCAGATGTAATTTAGGAATATCCAATTATAATGATCCATTTAATGACATAGGAAGATTATGTAAAGAGGCTTGGGAAAGAGGAGACATTAATAATGCTATTGCGCATAATAGAAGTTGTTTATTAAAAGAGAGAGACGTTATGTTAAAGAGAGGTTATCGAGACCCAGATATAATCAATCTTTATAAATAATAATAGTTTTGATTAATTTAGTATTATAACTCCATTATTTCAAATATAATAGAATGCTTTTACAAATAGTCTCTTTAAGTAAATGATAAGCCTCATAAATGTCAATTTCTTCTTCCCTCGAAAATCCCTTTTGTCCATGAAAAGCCTCTTTACATAGACTATAGATACATCTGAAAACTAGTTCTATGGATTCATGATAACGACCCATTGAATAAGAGCCAGATAGTCGTTGAGTGACTTCGCTCATTAGAGTGATATATTAATTCGTATTGAATGATTCCAAGTGAGGGCCCGCGGTCCTGAGCCCTCCCAGGGGAGAGATCTGCACCTCATATATGGGCATGGATGATCCCCAGGGTGAGGGATGGGGTTTCTTCGATGTTCTCCACTTCTGTCACCTGTTTGATGAAGAAGGGCTGGTTTCCGAACCTCCTCACGCCTTCCTTGTACGCGTCTTCTAGGCTGGCGAATACGTCGATGAGCTCTTTCCTTTTGATGAGAACGTATTTGTCCCTGAACTTTTCCAGCCACTCCTTTCGTTTGGACTCGAAGTAGTTTAGCTCCTCCTCCAGTTCGATTCGTCCAGCTGCGTTGTGTCCCAGATCAGCTTCCTTGGACATTTTATTTTCACCATGACTTTAGAATTGAGGGATCCTACTCCAATTAAGTGTATACGCGACCCAACATTATTAAGTTTCTCACATTTCAATCAAGAGGATCAGCCGAAAACGAGTTAGGAAGTGGTTTTTAACCTTTTCATGCTTCGGATTGGGAGCCCCAGCTACAATAAGGATCTAACCGTGTGCAGCCACTGTTGGCACACCACGGCGGGATCATTGCCCGTAACGGCATGGAACGAAGGCAAAAAACAAGAACTGAGAGATCGTTACAGGATCTAAGTCTAATTTATATGTTTTTCAGAAAAATTTAAAAAAAGATACGAGAATATCCATGTGCGAAGGGTTTGAAAAATGATTGACTCTTTTGAAAGAGGTAAGGCATGGTATATGTATAGTAGATTAGAAAGAGAATTTATAGATACCACCACTTATATAGGATTTGAACAAGTCCATAAAGATGTTTGGTCTGAAAAATTTGCTGAATTGCTAGTAAGAATAGGTGATTTAATGGATAGTTCTTATCGGTTGATGATTAATAGTAAAAGTTTAGATAACGAAATGAAAATCAATGAATTGAGAAACAAAATACAGCAAAAACGTAATAATCCGAAAACTAAAAACTGGAATCCTGATATTAATGATTTTCGTATAACTTTCAATACAATATTTCAATTATCAAGTGTAGAAGTTGAGGCAGATTATGGCCTCACATATTATGGTACGCTACAACCATTCAAAAAATTTGATAAAAATCCACCGCTTTGGTGGGAATCGTATAATAAAATAAAACATGAGATATTTGAACAAATTGAGAAAAGAGCAACCCTTGAAAATGTAATCAGTGCACTTGCTGGAATTTTCATTCTAAATATATTACACAAAGAGAGCCAACGATATTTGATAAGATACACTGATGTATTTTTCGCGGAATATCTTGATAAAAGACATCTTGAAAAGGAGCTAGGCAAATCATTTATTGGAAAGCCAAAAGGGTATGATGGCTGGCAATTTATCGCTAAAACACCACTTTTCACACATAAATTAAGAACAGACTACAATGTGAATTAGTATACATATTTAATATAGATACTTTACTCCCCTCCTTTAATCGAAGAGACGTGCTTCGCTTATGTTTTATGCCCTAATATATGAGAAATGTTTTTCATATATTTGTTAGAGAGGGATAGGTTAATTTTTTAAAAGAATTTACTTGGTTCTTAAAAAGCTACCTCTTCCAGCTTGTCGATGAACCTGCTATACCAATTCTCGAACTCGGCACTGGAAGCTATGTGGATCTCCAGTGGCGCGTTAATCTTCTTGTATATCTTGGCCTTCATCTTGAACGCCTCCTCTCTATCGACGCCGTCGACCACCACCAGGATGTCGATGTCGCTACCCGCCGTATACCTCCCCTCGACCACCGACCCGAATACGTAGACCCTGGCATCCTTCCAGGACTCCGTCACCACCTTCTTTACTTCTATCGAGATCTCCCTATAGTTGCCGAGCTGCTCCAGGGCCTTCTTACCTGATCTTATGTATAGCTCAAATCCCGTCGACAAGCGGCTTGAACACCTCCTTCACGAATTTCAGCGTGCCCTTCACCTCGACCCGTTCGACGCGCCTGGGAAGGTATCTGGCACCTATGTAGAAATCATCGATCTTAGTCAGATACAGAATATTTTCTTCGTTATCGAGGAGAGGCTTCAGTTCGGGCGAGATCTGAGACAGTTCGCCGACCAGCCTAGTGATCGAATGGATTCGTGGATAGGTGTTAGTCTTCACGAGGAGCTTATACTTCAACATGAGCTGGCAGTACTGCTCCAAGTTGAAGGCGGCTAGATCGAAGACCCCTTTTTTATACTGATCCTGTGCAATTTTAAGGAAGCCCTCTGCCCTCTCCCTCAGAACCTGAGCCTCTTCGAACGACATGACGAACCCAAACTACAATTGTTAGACAAGCAGATTTAATCATTATTTAATTAGCCTTTTTTTTCCGAAGTTCATCTGGTACATGAAGAAGTTTCCGAACCGCCCCCTCAGCTCCAGCCCGGCCTCCTCCGCCCAGCGCATCTCGGTTCCCCTCAGGGGATAATCGGGGTCGGGCAGGATCTCGCAGATGCAGACTAGGCCATCGGGCTTCAAGATCCGTCGGCACTCCCTCAAGACCCCTATCGGCTCGGGGATCTCCGGCAGACACGACATTGCGATGACCCTGTCAACGCTTTCATCACCGAAGGAAAAATGGTGCGCGTTATCAATCCTTGGGTAAACATTAGTGACACCCTCCATCTCGAACCTCCTCCTCAGGCGCTCAACAACCGACTCCTGAATATCCACGGCATACACGACCCCGCCGGGCCGAACCCTCTCGGCGAAGGCCTTGGTGTAGCCGCCCTTCCCGGGGCCGATCTCGACCACCACCATCCCCGGCCCCAGCCGCATCCGATCGGCCAGAACGCCCGGCTTCTGGATGAACCTCCTGCGCACCGGGTTGTCGATGAGCTGCGTCATGAAGGCGGGAACGGGGAAATGGCGATAGTGCCTGATGACCCTCGCGACCACCTCGAGGAAGAACATTAAGCCCAAGAAAACGATCAGAATCCACTGGAGGATCAGCCAAAAAATAACCATCACCAGCAGAGATAACCAATGACGTATATACAATTTCAGGTTCCGAGCGCTCAGCCTTCCAGCGAACTCTCCCTCATCACGACTTCGATTGTTCGAGAGCAGTTTTAAATCTCTGACGACAATCTCATGGCGGTGCGCGGCGTTGAAGGTATCCGGTGTCGAGGGGGCGATCACCTTCTTCTACTACGATGACCTTGATGGGGCTTCGAGGTTTTACGGCGAGGTCTTGGGCCTCGAGAAGGTCATCGACGTAGGATTCGCAAGGGTCTACAGGATCGCGGAGAACGCCCACGTCGGCCTCGTGGACGGGAAGAGGGGCATGCTGAAGCCGTCGGCGAACAAGCCCGTGATGCTCTCCTTCATCGTCGACGACGTGGACGCCTGGCACAGACGCCTCGAGGGAAAGGGCGTCGAAATAGACCAGCCCCCCAGGAAGGCCGACTACCTCGACATGAAGGTCCTCCTGTTCAGGGACCCGGAGGGACACCTCCTCGAGATCCTGCAGTTCCTCACGAAGCCATACGGACAACCCGAAAGGGAGCAACGCCCCTGAGAAGAGACCGAATAAAATTCAATCCAGCCCCTTCAGCTTCTTTGTCCAATCGATCAAAACCTCGAGGAGATGCCTTATCGTCTCCCTCGTCTTCACGTCGGTCACCCTCCCGTCCGCGTCGATCTTGTCTGCCGCGTAGGGAACAATGCACTCCGGCTTGTTGATCGGGTGCATGTTCAGGTAGACGAGGCACTGCCTCAGGCGCGCGCCGCGCGAACGAGCCCCGCCTGAGGCTCCCGCCGAAGCCGAAAACATCCACCAGCACGCCCGCCAACGGCCACGACCCACCGAGAAACCCTGAAGCATAATAAATAAATAAAGCTTAGCCCCCAAAAAATCCTTATAACAAGCAGCAGCCACAGCCCAAAGATTTTATAAACGCGGAATCGGTTCTTAAAACATGTTATTCAAGCCGTCCACAGCCACGGACGGAGACCACGGAACGAATCGAACGACCAAAGCGATACTCCTGTCGATCCTCATCGCCTCCGTCATCCTCCTCATCCAGGCGCAGACGGCGCGCGCCGCCGAGACCCCCGCCCCATTCTCTTTCGACGTCACCCCGAAAAGGGCCCGCGTGCAGGCCGGCGACACAATCACCTACAACGTGACGGTCAGGGCGAAACAAGGATTCGATGGCCCCATCAGGTTCCAGTTCGAAATAAGCTCGATCGTCTTCAACACGAGGATCGATCTGGGGAGCATGGGCCCCCCATATCCGAGGACCTTCATCTATAACGTCACCGTACCGAGGAACACGGACCTGAGCATCACCGTGAACGGCACCCTTAGGGGGACGAGCGGGAACGCCACGGTGGAGAAGACGGTCGAGCTCACGGTGACCAGGCCGAGCTCGTCGGACGACGTCATGTCGCTCCTCAGAGGTCTCCTGCAGACGATGAGGGACTTCCTGAGGAACGCGACCGCCCCGACCACGACGTGGGCGCCATCGGTCGGGGGGGCCCTGGTAGCCACCGCGGCGTCGGTCGGCGCGACGAGCATAGTCACATTGGCCGGGAGCGCCGTGTTTGAGCCGGCTAGCTTCCCCTTCGATAAATTGGCGAAAAAGATAAGCGATATGCTGCCGTCGATCTTCAAGAAGTGGCTAAACCTATTCATCAAGTCTAAGTTCAAGTTCTCCGTCGAGGGGAAGAGAGGCTCGCTGTTCATACTCACGAGGGAGGAAGCTGCATCGTTTATGCTGTCGGTCTCGATACTCACGCTCTCCTTCTCCTACGCGAAGGCACCCACGCTGCAACAGATCATCTACTACATTCCCCTCGTCCTCGTCACGACCATCCTCGTGGAGCTCGTCACGGAAGTCATATTGAAGGGCGTTTCTAGGAGCCACGGCGTCTGGTGCGAGTACCGTCTGTGGTATTTTGGCCTCACATCGTTCATCTTAACGACGCTGGCGTTCAAGGCGCCATTCTCTTCGCCCAAGACCATATGCTACTACTCGTCCAAGTTCACGAAACGCTCGAGAGGTTTAGTCTCAACCACAGCTGTCATAGTCCCATTGGCATTGTCCCTCCCCTTCTATCTGATCCTCGTCAGCGGACAAACCCTCATAGGTAACACTGGGCTGATCGTCTGCCTCACGGCGGCCCTATTTGATTCGGTTCCGATACCCAAGCTGCACGGCAAATTCATCTACGACTGGAACAAGATCGTGTGGGCCACACTATTCGAAATAGCGTCCGTCCTGTACGTGCTCACCATCATCGCCCTATAGGTTCGGAGGAGGCTCGAAAAGCCATGGGCAACTTGACATTCGGGGGGACCTGAAACGAGGACGTCAGACTGGCAATTCCTGGGATACCTGATGGTGAGCTTCGGCGGAACGCTGGTTATAGCCGCGTCCATCGCCCGCTTCTACATGGAAGGACAATTCAATAATGCTTTGCGATACGCTCAGTACTATAACCCAATGATAATCGTGGGCATCGGACTGATCGCTCTGAGTCTAGTGTCATTCAAGCGCTCGCAAGCGAAGAAAGAGAAGGAAAGATGAAGATTCATTCGTCTGCCTTTTGATCTCGATTTCCTTTGCCCAAGCCAAAAACTGAAAAAAATAGATTTATGAAACTATTAAGGTTAAATTTCCTTAGGTAGGGCTGGATTAGAGTCGGCATTACTTTCAAGTAGGACGGCTTAATATCGAATAGTGGATTGTGAAATATGGTATATTTCGATCCCATCCTGCGAGCTGTAATCGACATCAGTATACTTGTTACCTTCGCCAAAATTTTTGCAGGCGTGATGGTGCGGTTGAACATGCCTGAAGTTCTTGGTGAGCTGTTTGCAGGTATTGTTCTTGGTCCGTTCGCGCTTGGGTCGCTGCAAATTGGTGGGGAGCCTATAGTTGCATTCAATGAGCACGTTTTGGCGTTTGCAGAGATAGGGGCTATCTTGATACTTTTCGTAGCTGGACTCGAAGTTGGCTTTCATCAGTTCAGAGAACTGGGGAGTGCGTCTTTTATAATTGGGGCCTCCGGTGTTCTTGTCCCCTTTCTAATTGGTCTGTACATCACACTAATTGTTCCTCTGCCTCCAACCGACTTGCAAGGTGCGCTCATCGTCGCATCAGCTCTGACAGCAACAAGTATTGCGATAACCATGCGTACCCTAGAGGACCTCGGTAAACTAAACTCGTTAGAGGGGCGATTGATGATTAACGCGGCCGTCATTGACGATGTGCTCGGGTTGATCGTGCTCTCAATAGTAACCTCAATCATAACTACGGGCGTCACTCCCTCACCTGCCTCGATAATTTGGGTGATCCTGCGGACGCTTGGGCTTTGGATTGCCCTTCTTCTAGCTGTGGTTTACGCTGGATCGAGGCTTGTGACTTATTCGAAAAAGTGGAAGGCGAAAGGAACAGTCGAAATGGAAGCTACCGCATTATGCTTTGGTAGTGCAGCATTGTCTGTTGTAATTGGTTTGCACCCAATTGTTGGCGCGTTTTCTGCGGGGATGGCCATAGCCGAGTCAAAGGTTCTTGAACAGGTGAGAGAATACACCGGCAAGATCAGCCTCATATTCTCGCCAATCTTTTTCGCGGTGATAGGAGCTCGTCTAAACCTGTGGTCCCTTAACATTATGTCAATAGTGGGAATGTTATTGATATTAGCAATCGCTGTTGTTACCAAATTAGTTGGTTGCGGGGTTCCCGCATTTCTGACCACTCGAAATCGGGGAATTGGGGCGAGAGTCGGAGTGGGGATGATTTCCAGAGGAGAAGTCGGCCTAATAGTAGCGGGTATCGGCCTTGGGGCTGGGGCCATAACCCAAGATGTTTATGCCCAGATAGTTGCGATGGCCATTATTACTACGATTATAACCCCAGTGTTGGTTAGGCGTCTTTATCAAAGATAGGCGTTAAGTGAAGTTACCGACAAATCCGTGGAATAAGTGAAAACATCTAATTCTGTGTTATCGTTTTTGATATTCACTACAATTAAAATATTCAGCCCTAAAGGTTTGGTAAATATATGAAAAAGGCGGATCTTTTGGTTGACGAGGAAAGGAGGGGGTCTTAGTACTCTTCTTCGCCCTCGCCGCCCGGCGGAGTGGGGGGTCCTCCCTCCTTGGGCTTCGTCGCGGCGATGACATCGTCGATCCTGAGCACCATGGACGCCAGCTCCGTCGCCGTCTTGATCGCGTGCTCCTTCACCTTAACGGGGTCGAAGACTCCCGTCTTCCGCATGTCGGCGATCCCGCCCTTCGATAGGTCGATGCCCATGGAATGACCGCCCTTTTTCTCGTGGGCCGTCCTCAGCGCCACCATGATGTCGAGGGGGTCGTGCCCGGCGTTCTCCGCGAGGGTCCGCGGGATCACCTCGAGGGCGTCGCTGTACGCCTCGATGGCGAGCTGCTCCCTGCCGCCCGTCTTCACGGCGTACGCCTTGAGACGTCGGGCGAGCTCGATCTCGGCGGAGCCTCCGCCCGCGATGACCTTCGGCGTCTGGACGACGTCCGCGACCACGGAGATGGCGTCGCCCATCGCCCGCTCCGCCTCCTCGACCATCCGCTCCAGGCCCGCCCGGATGAGGATCGAGACGGCCGTCGGCGTCTTGCAGTCCTCGACGAAGACCATCTTGTCGTCGCCGATCTTCCGCTCCTCGACGACGCCGGCCTCGCCCAGGTCGTCTGCCTTCAGGTCGTTGAGGCTGGTGATGATGTTGCCGCCCGTCGCCTTCGCCAGCTTCTCCATGTCCGACTCCTTCGCCCGCCGGACCGCGAGTATGCCGGCCTTCGCCAGCAGGTGCTGCGCGACGTCGTCGATCCCCTTCTGGCAGATGAGGACGTTCGCGCCGGACGCCTTCGCCTGATCGACCATCTTCTCGATCATGTGGGCCTCCTGGTCGAGGAACGCCTTCACGTTGGAGGGATCGCGGATCCTGATCTCCGCGTCGATCTCGGTCTTCTCGATCTCCAGGGCTGCGTTCGCGAGCGCGATCTTCGCCTTCTCGACGCGCTTCGGCATCACCGGGTGGACGACCTCCTTGTCTAGGATGATGCCCCTGATGAGCGCCGTCTCCTGGAGGCTCTTCCCCTCCTTCTTCACGATCTGGATGTTGTCCTTGTCCACGTATAACCCGTCGCCCCGCCTCTCCGCCACCTGGCGGACGGCGTCGATCGCGATGTCCGAGAAAAGGCCTGCCGCGCCGCCGATGGTCTTGCCGCTCATCGACGTCATCGCGACGTTCCTCAGCATCTCCCTATCGTCTATGTCGACGGCGACGCTGATGTCGGCGATGGTCTCGAGCGCATTCTGCTCGGCCTTCCTGAATCCGCTGATGATGACCGTCGGATGGATCTTCTGGTCGAGGAGCGCCTCCGACCGCCTGAGCAGCTCACCCGTCAGCAGGGTGGCCGTCGTGCAGCCGTCGCCGACGGTGTCCTCTTGGGTCTTCGCCGCCTCCTTGATCATCTTGCCGATGGGGTGCTCCAGCTCCATCTCCTCGAGGATCTTGGCGCCGTCGTTCGTTATCGTGAGGTCGCCGAGGGAGTCGACCAGCATCTTGTCCATGCCGCGCGGCCCCAGCGCTGACTTGAGGGCCTCGGCCACTATGACCGCGACCTCGATGTTCCTGCTGCGGGCCTCGGACCCCCTGCTCCGCTGTGTGCCCTCCTTCAGGATCAGGATCGGCTGACCGCCGGGTCCAGTTGTCAGATATGCCATCACATCATCCTCCCACGCTAGTACGGGGGCATCCCCCCGGGCATGCCGCCCATCCCGCCCATGCCTCCCATCCCGCCGCCACCTGGCGGCATCGGCGGCGCCCTCATCTTCGAGGCCGCGATGACGTCGTCGATCTTCAGGATCATGCAGGCGGCCTCCGTCGCCGACTTGACGATCTGCTTCTTGACGGCGAGGGGCTCGTAGACCTCGATCTTGCGCATGTCCTCAACCCCCCCGCCGAGCACGTCCACGCCCACCCACGTCTCGCCCTTCTCGTGCCGCGCCTTGATCTCGGACAGGACGTCGATGGTGTCGAGGCCCGCGTTCTCGGCCAGCGTGTTCGGGATCACCTCGAAGGCGTCCGCGAACCGCTCGAGCGCGAGCTGCTCGCGGCCCGGCATGCTCACGGCGCGCTCCCTCACCGCCCTCGCGACTTCTATCTCCGGGGCGCCGCCGCCGGCGACGATCTTCGGCTCCTGGACCACATCCCGGACGACGCAGAGGGCGTCGTGTATCGATCGTTCGGCTTCGTCGATGAAGCGGTCGGTGCCTCCGCGGATGAGGATGGCGACGGCCTTCGGGTTCTTGCAGCCCTCGACGAAGACCATCTTGTCGTCGCCGATCTTCTGCTCCTCGACGACGCTCGCCTCTCCCAGGTCATTGGAGGTGAGGTCGTCGAAGTTGGTCGCGACCTTGCCCTCCGTCGCCTTGGCGAGCTTCTCCATGTCGGACTCCTTCACCTGCTTGACGGCCATTACCCCCTGCCTCGCCATGAAGTGCTGGGCGACGTCGTCGATCCCCTTCTGGCAGAAGAGGACGTTCGCGCCGGCCTTGGCGACCTTGTCGACCATCGACCTGAGCGTGTCCTCCTCCTGCTGCAGGAAGGCTTCGATCTCCTCGGGCGACTCGATGTTGATCTTGGCGTCGAACTCGGTCTTCTTCACCTCGAAGGCCCTGTTGACGAGCGCGATCTTCGCTTTCTCCACTCGCCTCGGCATCTTCGGGTGAACGATCTCCTTGTCGATGATGACCCCCTCGATGAGCTTCGTGTCCATCATCGACTCCCCGAGCTTCTTCTCGACCATGACATCGTCCAGGTCGGCCTTCAGGTCACCCCCGTCGCTGTGGGCGACATGAAGGATAGCCTGGACGACGATATCCGCGAGCTGTTCCTTGCTGCCTGCCACGAGCTTGCTCGCCATGGAGGTCATGGCGACCTTCCGCAGGTACTGCTTGTCCTTCGGATTGACGGCGATGGCGATGTCCTCGAGCCTCTTGAGGGCGACCTCCGATGCCTCTCTGTAGCCTTCGAGGATCACCGTCGGGTGGACCTGTTTGTCCATCAACTCCTGGGCCAGGTTCAGTAGTTCACTGGCGATGATCACGACCGATGTCGTCCCGTCGCCGACCTCCTGGTCCTGGGTCTTGGCGACCTCGACCATCATCTTGGCGGCCGGATGCTGGATGTCCATCTCGTCGAGGATCGTCCTTCCGTCGCTCGTGATGGTCACGTCGCCCATGCTGTCGACGAGCATCTTGTCCATGCCCTTCGGCCCGAGCGCCGTCTTCAGCGCCTCCGACACGGCCATGGCGGCCTGGATGTTGTTCTTCTGGGCACCCCTCCCCCGTTCACGGGATGTCCCCTCCTTGAGGATCAGAACCGGCGTCCCTGTCATCTGAGGGGTCGCAGACAAATTTTTCACCTATCTCCAATTGGCGAGGAGGCAGACTTTTAAATTTTTCCCAATTACTTATAGAGGACTTTATAATCCTTTCGTTTAACTGGACCGTACATTTCATAAAAGGAAAAAGTTATCAAAACGAATATTTTTGATTAAATATATTTTTGTTGTAAAATAAATATTTTGACCTTAAATTGAAATGTTATAATCACTCTATTTTTATCATCAATAAATTTCTAAAAGAATTGCTCATCTATTAGGTGGTAGAAAATAAACATGTTTCCAGCATCGTCATCGAGCTCATCCTACAAAAGTTGACATGTTGGAAGAAGTAACGGCACATTGCCATTTTACGGTAGTGATCGAATCTTTTTTTCGGTCATGTCACTGGGCTGAATTTCATCATATGATGGAAGGTCAGCTTCAAGAAGAAATAACGGTCAGTGTTTAGAGTAGAGCGACCACAGCGACCCCGATCACTACTAGAAGGGAGCCCACGACCACTCTTCTGCTGAGTTTCTCCTCTTTGATCATCCTTCTTGTGAAGGCGAGGCTGAACAGTGGGTAGGAATAAACAATGGTGGTCACGATCGATACCGAACCTAGCTCAAGCGCCTTCATCATGACGAGCCATCCGACACTTGAGAAGACGCCGGTCGCACCGAAGTATAGCAGACTCGTCCTCGGGATTCTGATGCTGCTCGTTTGTCCTGTCAGCGTGATGTAGATCAAGAAGAAGAGAAGCCCTGCGGCTGCACCGGCTTGGGCGCTCAGGAATGGATCGGGCTGCGCGTTGAGCCCTATCTTGCTGACTATGTTGGACATGGCGTATGAGAAAGTGGAGACGAGCCCAATGAGGAGCGCCTTCTCGACCTTGAAGCTTTCAGCGCCGCTGATGAGGGCGATCCCCGAGGCGACCGTGACCGCGCCGAAGAATGTGGTTATGGCTGGCTGCTCAGAGAGGATGAGGATTGAGAGTAGGGTGGTTATTACGGGGCTACCGCCTATAATGGCGCTCGCCTTAGCGACCCCCATGCTCCTCATTGTGATGAAGTAGAGCAACCTCCCCAGACCGAGGGAGAGGACGCCGCCGAGGATGAACAGGGAGACGGCGATGAGGTTCATGGGCGGCAATCTCGTGAACAGGAGTGCAGTGAGTATCGCGGCCTGTGCTAGGACGCTGTAGAATGCTGCGACCGTGGGAGAGGCGCCCTTCATGCCCTTAGCGATCATCACGCTGCCCAGCGCGTTGGTGATGGAGGTGATGAGCGCCAACGCCTCGAAAAGCATGGAGATTAACTTTATTGGATTGTCCTTATAAAATGGTATTTTGATCTGGTCGAGTCAGGATGCCCATCGTGGTACGGAACGAGGTGAAGCCGGGGGACATCGGTGCCTTAGCGCAGCTTCACGGTGTCCTATACGCTGATGAGTACGGCTTGGACGAGACCTTCGAGGCGTACGTCGCTGGTCCACTGAGTGAATTCGTCCTCTCATCGGACAGGGAGAGGCAGAGGATATGGGTCGTCGAGGCCGAGGGCAGGGTCGTGGGCTGCATAGCGATCGTCATGAACACGGAGGAGGAGGCCCAGCTGAGATGGCTCCTTCTCAGCCCGGATCAGCGTGGGAAGGGTCTCGGGAAGTCGCTCGTGGCCGAAGCAGTCGAGTTCAGTCGAAGGGCGGGCTACAGGAGAATCATCCTGTGGACCTTCAGCGAGCTTGCAACGGCTATTTCCTTATACAAACGGTTGGGCTTCGTCAAGACCGAGGAGAAGGCTCATCACATCTGGGGAAGGGATCTCACAGAGGAGAAGTACGAGCTTTGGCTCTGACACTCCGGATCTGAAGGAAAGTCTGAACCCTTTATATTCGCCGCGTGGCCAGGATTCTCAGGATGTTGCCCTTCGTCAAGAGCCTAAGGGATAGTGAACTGGCCGAGGGCGCCTGTCGCCTCATCGAGCGACTGTCGAAAGGACGCCACGTCAGGATCGTCCACGTATGCGGCACCCACGAGGACACCATAACCAAATACGGGCTCCGGGACATGCTTCCGCCCAACGTCGAGGTGCTGATGGGGCCAGGATGCCCTGTCTGCACGGTGCCGCCCAACCGAATAGAGTTCGCCATCAGGCTCGCGGAGAGCGGCGTGACGCTGACGACGTTTGGCGACATGATGCGCGTCCCCTCCGGCGCGGGATCGCTGACAGACGTCAAGGGGAGGGGAGCGGACGTCCGAATCGTATACGGCATCCACGACGCCGTGAAGATCGCCGAGAGACTCGACGGTGACGTCGTCCACTTCGCCGTGGGCTTCGAGACGACGGCCCCGACGACGGCAGCCGAGCTCGTCGCCGACCCTCCGGAGAACTTCAGCGTCTACTCAGCGCACCTCCTCATCCCGCCCGCGATGATGCACCTGCTAGAGGCGGGGGAGACACCTGTCGACGGCTTCATCACGCCCGGCCACGTGAGCACCATCATCGGCACGAGGGGCTACAGGGACGTGGCGGAGCGGTTCAGGGTGCCCCAGGTCGTCGCGGGCTTCGAGCCCCTCGACGTGCTCTTCGCCACCGCAATGATCCTCCGCCAGATCGATGAGGGGCGAGGTGAGATCGAGAACGGCTACAGCCGTGCCGTCAGAGAGGAAGGAAACCCTAAGGCGTTGAGGCTGATGGACGAGGCCTTCGAGCCCGTGGACGCGCCGTGGCGCGGCATCGGCTCCATACCGAGGTCTGGGCTAGCCCTGAGGAGGCGGTTCGAGGAGCACGACGCCGTTAAGAGATTCGACATCAAGACCGAAGAGAGTTACGAGATGCCCACTGGATGCCGGTGCGGCGAGGTGCTCAGGGCCGTCATTTATCCCTGGGAATGCCCCATCTACAACACGGCCTGCACCCCCGAGTCGCCCGTCGGCCCATGCATGGTCTCCCAGGAGGGGAGCTGCTTCATCTCGGCGAAGTACGGCGCAACGGGAAGGAACAAACCATGAAGGTTCGCCTCCACATCTACGTCTCGGGCAGGGTTCAGGGCGTCTTCTACCGCAGCAACACCCAGTCAAAGGCTAAGGAACTAGGCCTAGCTGGATGGGTGAGGAACCTACCGGATGGCAGGGTCGAGGTCGTCGCTGAGGGGGAGGAGGAACTGGTGGAGAAGCTGATTGACTGGTGCAGAATTGGCCCACCCGCAGCGGAGGTCGATCGCATAGAGGTAAAGCGAGAGAGCGCCAACGGCGAGTTCAAGACATTCGCCGTGAAAATGTAAGCACCCAAACCTACCATAATTTTATCCCCAAAACACCTCTTTCTATTCCAATGTTAGAGGGCGGAATGGATTATCGAGGTAGCGATCGTATTAATTGGCATCAGATATTTTGGCATGGTCATGAGATATGTGAAAAGAATTTCTATCAGAGACCTCAATCCCTGAGCGAGGATGGTGACATCATGGATAGACTGATCTACGAAGACAAGTATTTTGTCGTCTCAAGCCCAGAGCATCCCCTGAATTGTAGGGAAGATGGTGGGCATCTAATCCTAGAGAAGAAGGAAAAGGTACACGATAGATCCGACATGACGCACCACGAAGCAATCGACTTCATGCGCATATCCATGATGACCGGAAAGGCTATGTATCAAGTGCTAGGTGTGGAGCGAGTGAACTATGAAGACCTGGGCAACTGGGGCTTGGACGACCTTGGCGGACCCAAAATGCATCTTCACCTATTCGGGCGTGCGAGGGAACAAACCCATCAAATTCGGGGGCATCACATGTTTCTCTATCCGAAGGGACACAGGATATATCAAGGCCACCTCAAACCATTCACTGACGACGAAGTCAAGAAACTGAGAGCGAAGATTGAGGAGATATCTCACGAAGAGAAATACGTGAGAATGGCTGAATTGGCAGGTTTGTCCGTGCGCTATTAGTCATGTTTTTTTTGGCTTGGGCTATAATTTAATCCTCTATCCTCTACTCAACTTTTATTTTGATCGGAAACCGCGCTGGCAATGAACTACAATTGGATAACACCTATTTTGGAAAAAAGGGGGGGAAATGGTCCGTCGTCGACTGTTTGGGTTGCTCTACCGTCAACGTTCCGCGTGCTGTGTCTTGCCTTCAGCTTGGAGGCCGGCTGGCAGCGACAGGTGCATCTGGCTGAAGAGCCATCTGTCTCCCCGTTTCTCGAGTCCGGCGGTCAGCCGGGCTTGGAGCTTCTCCTCCGCCGCACCTGCCTTGATGTGCATCGTCGTGTCCGCGGCCACGAAGGCCACTGAGCCCGCCTGGGAGATGGTTGTCTGCCCGAACTTGACGGCCTCGGTCTGGTGCTGGGCCCAGTCATGCTCGAACTGAGCCTTTATCTGAGCCGCGCCGACGCCCTTCTCACCCGCCCTGGCTCCGATTATCGTGACATCCGAGTCGGGCGCGAAAAGTGACATCAGCTTATCGAGCCTGTGTTTCTCGTAGGCCGCGGCGAATTCGCTGAGGGTTGCCTTCACTTCTGCTTCGGTTGTTTTATCAGCTTTCATCTTTTCTCAACTACCCGTGCTAATTAGTTATCTTTAATTATCATTAATGGTTATGTGTGTATCTTATGGAGTCACACAACTATATTATGAAACTCTAATTCGAACCTAGATTATTGTTTCTATGTGTTCACATGGTCGATATACAGTCGGCTCACTGCCTGGCTGCGGCTACCGGCGTATGATTGTCGCCATCGACTAGCGATAGCAGTCAGAAATACCACCGGAACATGAATGCAACTTCGTATATCCGGGCATCCAGATTTTGGTTTACTTCTGTTTATTGTAAGCTCTCATGGAGATATGAGGGCCTCACTGAGAGCCTTCAACATCGTGTCGATGTCATCGGGCTCGATGTAGCCCATGTTCCCGATCCTGAACGTCTTCTCCTTGAGCGCCCCGTAACCCTGGGCCAGCTCGTACCCCTTGTGGCGCATCTTCTCGTAGATGATGGAGCCCTTCACGCCCTCCGGCGCGTTGATGCAGCTCACCGTCGGGCTCTCGTAGCCCTTCTTGGGGAAGGTCGACAATCCGAGCTTCTCTACTCCTCTCCTTATTCTCAGGTTGCGGCTCTTGTAGAGGTCGAAGTACCACTGCTTCCCGCCCTTCCCATCGATCATCTTCAGCGCCGCGTTCAGCCCGGCGATCTGAGGTATGACCGATGTCACGGGGGTGCCCACGCCCCGCTTCTGGTCGCCCTCCCAGAGCTTGAAGTCGAAGTACCATCCCTTGTTCACCGCCTTCTCGGATAGCCTTAGGGCCTCCTCGCTGACGCTCCCCATGGCGAGCCCGGGAGGCACGCCGAAGCACTTCTGGGAGCTGGAGAAGCAGACGTCGATGCCCCACTCGTCGACCTTGATCTCGGTGCCGCCCATGGAGCTGACGGCGTCGACGAAGAGCATCTTGCCGTGATCCTTGGCGACCGCTGAAAGCTCTTTCAATGGATTGATGAGGCCCGCGCTCGTCTCGTTGTGGGTGGTTGCCACCGCCTCGACCTCCGGGTGCCTCTTCAGCGCTTCATCGAGGGCGTCGGGCAGGATGGGCTCGCCGATCGGTGGCTCCAGCCTCTCCACGATCCTGCCGTTCGCCTTTGCCACCTCGGCGAATCGGTTGCCGAAGTCGCCGTTTACGCAGCAGAGCATCCGGTCCCTGACGCAGTTCCTGACGGACGCCTCCATGAATCCTGTGCCGGTGCTCGAGAACAGGAAGACCTGGTTCCCAGTCTCAAGGAACTGTTGGAGGCGTTCGACCGTGTCGTAGTGGAGCGCGGTGTACTCCCTGCTCCTGTGGCTGTACATCTGCTGTCCCATCTCCTTCAGGACCTCGGGGTAGCAGGCGACTGGGCCGACCGTGAACAGCTTCAACCCTACTTCACCGCGTTCCATTAGGGTCGAAGGCAATAAAAGGTTGAGTGTTCATTTTCGGCGGCGTGGTCGATGGAGATAAAAGGGCGCGCACGAACACGGGGATCATGGAACCTCGACAGCTGCACGGTGAGGAGGCCGAAGAGTTCATCGTGAGGCTCCTCAGGGATTCTGGACGGCCGCTCACGACCCGTGAAGTCCAGGCGGAGACGGAGAAGCGGCTCGTGCGGTGCCCAGACTCGACCGTCGTCTTCCTCAACAAGCTGCGGGGCCGCGGCCTCGTCAGGGGCGAGTTCTCCGCGGAGCGTCGGGCGTGGATCTGGTGGGTTGAGACCTAGGTCCACGACACTATCCTGTCGCAGGCCTCGATTAGATTCACACATCCGTCGTAGTCTATCAGCCTGACGGTGTCGGGGATATCGTGCGATCGTTCCTCGCCATCCTTGTTGAGAACATTGATACTTTCTGCGAAGCCCAATGCCTCGATGTCCCGAAGATCGGACACGTATTCACGGCCTTCCCCGATAATGAAAAAGACTATTTTCGAGCCTCGCCCCGCCATCTTTTCCGCAAGGCTGAGAACGGTCTTCGTTTGTAACTTACCACCGATTATGAAAAGGAATCTCATCGTCATCACTCCCTAGAACGCGGCGACCACATCGCTGCCCTCGACCATCTCCGCTAGTTCAGACAGATCAATCGGCTTGACGATGAGCCCGGGCCACAAATCGGCGATCCGGAGGCCGTGCCCGACGAGGGATTCTGAGAGGGCATGAATCCCAGCGAGGTCCGCGGCGGTTCGAAGATAATCCCTCCCGACCTCATCGAAAACGTCGGGCAAGAGACATTCCACACCATCGTCGACGAAAACGAGGACGGGAATTCGATCCATGCCAACCATCGCGGCAGACAGGCGGAGACCCTCGCCTGCTTTCGGCCCATCTCTCGGCCCGCTCTTGATGATTATCATCGCTTTTTCCAGGTCGATCAGCCTTCATCCCAGGAATATCTTCCTGTCTGACCTCTCCATCAGCTCGACGAGTTCGCCCAGACTGCTCGTCTCCGCTCCAGCCGCAAGCTTTTTTTCCATCTCGAAGCCGCACTCCATAACGCTCGTCCTACACGCCATCAGCCTTACTCCCATGTCGACCAAGGAATTTATCCCATCTGTTGTGGGGGCCATCACCAGCCTGACCCCCTCGGCGTTGAAGAAGACCGCGACATCGTGTCCTCTGTCGATAACGACTGACGCCAAACCAACGATCAGATCCGTCATCGACGATTCCTTGGATGAAACGACCATGAGAACGAACAGAACAGATCCTCCGCAGTGTAACGGGCATCTGATCGAGCATCGAACACAGCATAAATACCTTTTCTATGTACGCCGCAAGAAGATTTTCGCATCAATCAGGCTTTCATGTTCAATGAAGTGTTCCATCATGATGAAGAAAAAAATATTTCCAATTTAAACAATTATCAAATTAGGATTAGAATAAATTCGTGATTAGCCAGCCCGTTCTAATTTCTTGAACGTTCATTCAAAAACCTAGTATTATATCGAATGTGATAGTAGTTATGTAAACGATCGAAATGAAATCACCAGTCATCGTATCGCGTGCGGGCAGGAACAGGCTCGCCTCGTACGCCCTCATCGCCTTCCTCCTCGGAAGTGTCTGGGGCGTCGCCATGTGGAACTACGGTGGCGTCTACTCGCCCCTCCAGTTTCCGACAGCCGGATCCCTCAAGAGGTTCACATCCTACGACGAGCTGTGGACCTTCTTGAACAAGAGTTCAACTGAGGTATTAGGCCGTGGGTTTTATGCCATGGGCATCGTGAAATCTCCTAACTTAGTGACGAGCTCACAGGTTTCAGGGATCTTAGACACCTTAACTGCTGTAAACGATTTTTCTGGCACCAACATTCAGGTCGAAGGAGTTGATGAGGCCGACGTGGTGAAGACCGATGGTAAGTACATATACGTCATCGCGAACGACTCGGTCATCATCGTGGAAGCTTTCCCGCCCGAAGGGGCCAAGATCGTTTCCAAGATAACTCTGAACCAAACAGTTAGCGAGATGTTCGTCAGTCGGGATAAGCTGGCGCTCTTCTTGGGCACGTCCCAGGTATACGGCATAATGCCCATGGGACCGATCAGGTGGATCCCACCCTACCTGACGTCGACGGTGATCCAGGTTTACGATATCTCCGACAGAGCCACCCCCAAACTTGAGAGGGACATCACGGTGGACGGGAACTATTTCGATTCGAGGATGATAGGAGATTACGTGTACATGATCACGAACCAGCCGGCGTTCGTGAACAAGACCGAGGTGAACCTCCCGATCATCCGAACCGACGACCTCGTCGTGAGGGTGGAGGCCCCCACCATCTACTATGAAAACTACACCGACTACTCCTACGCGTTCACCAATATATTCGCCCTCGACATACAAGACTCGGGGAAGCCCCTGACTCACCAGACTTTCCTGCTCGGAGCCGCGAGCACGCTCTACGTCTCCCCCAACAACATGTACATAACGACGCCGTGGTACAACGAAACAGCCACAACTTACATCGAAGGAACCAAGGTCCACAAGATCAGGGTGGACAACGGCGACATATCGTACGTCGCCGATGGTGTCGTCCCTGGGTGGGTGCTGAACCAGTTCTCCATGGACGAGCAGAACGGTTACTTCCGGATCGCGACAACCGTCGGGCACGCCTGGGAGGGATCCTCCTCCAAGAGCAACGTCTACGTCCTGAACACAAGCCTGGGCGTCGTGGGCGGCCTCGAGGGCCTGGCCCCCGGAGAACAGATCTACTCGGCCAGATTCATGGGCAACAGGTGCTACCTGGTGACGTTCAGGAAGGTCGACCCACTTTTCGCCATAGACCTTACCGACCCGGCGAATCCGAAGGTGCTCGGCAAGCTCAAGATCCCTGGGTACTCGGACTACCTCCATCCGTACGATGAGAACCACCTGATAGGCATCGGGAAGGAGACCGCCGACGCCGAGCAGGGGGACTTTTCCTGGTATCAGGGCGTCAAGATCGCCCTCTTCGACGTCACCGACGTGACGAACCCGAGGGAGCTGGCGAAGTTCGAGATCGGCGACAGGGGGACAGACTCCCCCGTCCTGCGGGACCACAAGGCGTTCCTGTTCAGCCGATCCAAGGGCCTCCTTGTCATGCCGGTGCTGGTCGCTGAGATCGATCCCAAACAGTACTCGGGCACGGTTCCTCCTGACGCATACGGCGAGTACGTGTACCAGGGCGCCTATGTGTTCAACGTCACGCTGACGGAGGGCATCCAGCTGAAGGGCAGGATCACGCACATGGAAGGGGTCGACGACCTGATGAAGAGCGGCTGGTACTTCGAATCACCGTACGCCGTCAAGCGATCCCTCTACATCGACGACGCGCTCTACACGATATCCGATAAAATGATCAAAATAAACAGCTTAGACACGCTGAACGAGATCAAAACGGTAGAACTCCCCTAACTTTTTTCAATCGGATTAAACAAGCTTTTTAGAAGGGATGTGTAGATGGCAGGCCTCGAAGGGAAGAGGATCCACGGGACGACGTGGGACGTCTACCTCTCTATCCTCACCTCTAAGGAGCCCAAGGGGGTCAGGGAGATCTGGAGGGACCTGAACCTGTCGAGCCCCAGCTTGGCGCAGTACCATGTCAACAAGCTCCTCGACATGAGGCTCATCGAGGCCACCCAAGAAGGCAAATACATGACCAACGAGGAGGTGAAGGTCGAGGCCCTCCGAAGCTTCCTGGTGCTCCGGGGGAGGCTCGTGCCGAGGCTCGTCGTCTACGGCGCCTTCCTTTTAGGCATCCTCGCCTCGTACGTCGCATTCTGGCCCTTCAGATGGGACTTCAGGGACCTCGTGACTCTCGGAGTATGCGCCTTCGGCGCTCTAGCCTTTTTCTTCGAAGCCTACATACAGAATCGAAGCTTGTCTATTCCTCGATAAACCTCAAATAAACGTCGTTTCGTGTTAAACATCGTGAAACCCAATCCTTTGTCAAATCCTTTTTATCCTGCAACATTGATGTATAGATTCCGTTTCAAGAAATTTTTGGAGAGCAGGCCTGGGACATGGAAATAGCCGTAGATGTCAGGGGGCTCGTGAAGGATTACGATGGCAACGTTCGGGCGCTGGACAACGTGGATCTCGAAGTCGAAGAGGGCAAGGTCTTCGCCCTCCTGGGGCCCAACGGGGCCGGAAAGACGACCCTCATGCGGATCCTGACGACGCAGCTCAAGCCCACGTCCGGCGAGGCGTACGTCTTCGGGAAGAACGTGGACTCCGAGGGTGACAAGGTTCGGCGATTCGTGAGCTACGTCCCTCAGGAGATGAGCGTGTGGACGGACATAAGCGGTTACGAGAATTTGTTGATATACTCGAAGATCTACGGAATCCACCATTCGGAGAGGAACAAGATCATAACCGACGCCCTCGAGAAGATGGGGCTGAGCCAGGTCTCGGGCAACCTCGCGCGAACGTACTCCGGCGGGATGATAAGGAGGCTTGAAATCGCGAGCGTCATCATGATCAAGCCGAGGATCCTTTTTCTGGATGAGCCCACGATCGGCCTGGATCCCTCGGCAAGAAAGGTCGTGTGGGAGGAGCTCACCTCCATCAGGAAGGAGTACGGCTCGACGATATTCTTCAACACCCACTACATGGACGAGGCCGACAACTACTCCGACGAGATCGCGATAATCAACATGGGCAAGATCGTGAAGCTGGGCACCGCGGAGGAGCTCAAGCGCTCAGTGGGGGGCGAAGTGATCCTCTTCAGCATCGGGATGAACGGGAATCAGGGCGACGTGTTCATGAAGATAAAGGAAATGACCTTCGTCAAGGACGCCATCCTTAACGAGCAGGAACTGAGCGTCGTCGTCGACGATGCCGAGACGGCCCTGCCCGAGATCATGGAGGCCCTGAGGACGAATGGCGTCTCGGTGAAGAAGGTCTCCATTACCACGCCGACCCTGGACGACGTATTCCTGAAGTACGCCGGAACCAGGCTCGAGGCCGTCGGCGGCAGGATCGGTGAGGTCCGGCAGATGAGGCAGATGATCAAGAGGGGTTGAACTTGATTGAATCGATTAGAAACCTGACGATCATGATCGAGCTCGAGCTCAGGAGGCTGAGGCACGACAGGACCGAGCTCTATTCGAGGGCTGTTCAGCCGATCCTGTGGATCGTCGTCTACGGTCCCATCATGAGCGGCATCAGGGCGATTCCCACGGGGGGTATACCCTACACGGACTTCATAACTCCTGGGGTCATGATCCAGTCGACGACCTTCGTCTCGATATTCTACGGGATAACCATCGTCTGGGAGAGGGAATCGGGGATACTGAAGAAGCTCCTCGTCACGCCGATTTCGAGGTACTCCATCGTCATCGGAAGGTCGATGGCTTCGGGCACGAGGGCGATATTCCAGGCCCTGATAATCATCCCCATCGCGCTGCTCATCGGCGTCAGGTTCATACCCAATCCGTTGTTCTTCGCCTCAGCGTTCGTTCTGATATTCTTCGCCTCCGGCGGGTTCGCGGCGATCTCCATCCTGATAGCGTCGCTTCTGAAAACCCGTGAGAGGTTCATGGGTATAGGCCAGGCGATCACCATGCCGCTGTTCTTCGCTAGCAACGCGCTGTACCCCGTCAAGCTCATGCCCCTCATCATCCAGTACTTCGCAAGCTTCAATCCCATGAGCTACATCGTCGACGCCGTCAGATCCCTGACCATAACCGGGGATCTCACGAACCTCCCGATGGACCTACTGGGAATTGCGATATTCGATGTGATCATGTTCACCGCGGCGTCGATAAGTTTCAGGAGAATCATAGAGTAGAATGTAGCTGAAAAAGTTCACTGAACGCGACCTCCTTCAGGACTTATTCGTGGGCAGCCTCGTCATTTGAAATCAGCCGTAAATTCTTCCGATCAGCGCGCGAAAGATAGAGCCTCCAGGGAAGAGATGTTAGTAAAGCTAGACCGGGCTAACAGCACTACATAAAAAGGGGGTCGCAAGGAAAAGGAGGTTCTCAGTAACCCGTGTCCCCTTCGATCCGACCTTGACGGGCACGATCGATAACGGATTCGATGAAGGATGTCTTGGCTTCGGTGTAGGTAGTTCTATCGAATCCATGCTTAGCAGCCAGTTTCCTTTTTAATTTGCCATACTGCTGAGCCACATCGGGATGAGCACAAAGGAAATCGCGAAACAGCAGATGCCTGACCCAGTGATCGCTCATGAATTTGACGAGGTGCAGGTGGTAGCCTGGGCTATGGAGGCCCCTACCCAGACAGTAGTACCATTCGGGATTCCCGGGCTGAGGCGTGATATCATTGTAGCTGATGTTCTGAAGTTCTGGGATGCAGTCGTCCGCATCGTCGGGACCTCGGACACCAGCCATCATGTCTATGATGGGCTTCGCCTCCAGACCGGGCACCACCGTACTCCCGATGTGCTCGATAGCCAGAATCCTATGACCCGTAGCATCGCGGATGCGGTGTTTTTCCTCCTCGTAAATCGCAGGCCAACGCGAATCGTAGTCCACGACTATGACGGGGCTAGATACAGGTCTACTTCCTAGACTATCCGCTTAACTCAATTACGGGAGTGTTTAGACGGTTAATGGCCTTCAAAGTATTCCCGAGCTCGCTCCACGTTTTTCTGATCGGCAAGCAGGTCCACCGCGGTCATCGCGAGCGCCTTCGTGCCCAGGATCATCGCGTCGAGCCCTTCCGGTGTGATCGACGCCTTCGCGAGCTCCCTGCTGTGACCCGGCGTCCCCTCTTCTGCTATCTTGATGTATGATCCGGCGGCCGGGGTCCTCTTGGACACGTCGCCGAAGTCCGAGGAGGCCATCGGCATCCCCTTGATGGATTCGCGCCAGTCTGTCAGCTCGACGCCGAGGGCCCTGTAGTTGTTCCACATGAGCTCGATCAGCGGCTCGTTGACCTTCTTCCCGCTGTAGAGCTTCTTCCTCGTCACCTTCACCTTCGCCCCCGTGGCCAGCGCCGCCCCCTCGGCACACTTCGCCACCTTCTCCACCATCCTCTCTAGGTAGGCGTCGTCGCTGCTGCGGACGCCGAAGTCGCACACGGCCCGCTCGGGGATGATGTTCGACGCCAATCCCCCCTCCGAGATGATGCCGTGGATGACGAGGTTCGCGTCGCGCCTCGCCTCCTGCCGCAGCATGTGGGTTGCGATGTATGCGAGCGTCGCCGCATTGAGTGCGTTGATCCCCTCATGGGGGGACGCGGCGGCGTGGGACGTCCTCCCCGTGAACTCCATCTTCACCGTCCATATGCCGAGTGCAAGGTCGCCCACGCTCCACCTCGTCGAGGGGTGCAACATGATGGCGGCGTCGACGTCGTCCCAGAATCCCTTCTCGGCCATGATCACCTTGCTGCCCGCGCTCGGCCCGCGCCCCTCCTCTGCGGGTGTTCCGACCACCACGACCTCCCCCCGCAGCTCGTCCATGACCCTGCTGACGGCGATCCCCGCGCCCACCGCCGACGCGGCGATGAGGTTGTGGCCGCAGCCGTGGCCGACCCCGGGGAGGGCGTCGTACTCGGCCAGGACGGCGACACGGGGGCCGTCCCGTTTGCCCTTGAACGAGGCTGAGAACGCCGTCGGGATCCCAAGTAGCTTCCGCTCCAGCCTGAATCCGTGCCCTTCGAGCTCGTCGGCGAGCAGGGCCGCGGATTTGAACTCCTCGCTCCCCAGCTCCGGGTTTTCGTACAGCCAGCGGCTGATCTGGCAGAGCCTCTCCCTCTGTTCGTCCACTGCCATCTGGGCGATCCTCTTCACATCGGCAATGCCCCTCAATCTGGATCACCACCCATTGGACGCTCTTCCCTGATATCGTTTTCTGGCGGATTGGGATGCGGCGCCGAGAGGCTAAATTTATGAGTAACCACCGAGGCTTGAGAGTTGTTAATCTTCGGTGGTCGAAGGCAGTGTTGAAGAAGAGGGTTTACGACTTCGAGGAAGGAAAGGAGAACATGCGGGATCTTCTCGGCGGGAAGGGCGCCGGCCTGGCCGAGATGACGAACATCGGTCTAAGGGTCCCGCCGGGCTTCACGATCACGACGAGCATGTGCATGGACTTCTTCCAATCCAACGGCAAGTTCCCATCGGGCCTCTGGGAGGAGGTGATCGAGCACGTCCGCGTTCTGGAGAAGAAGACAGGCAAACAGTTCGGCTACCCGGGGAACCCCCTCCTCGTGTCGGTGAGGAGTGGCGCACCCGTCTCCATGCCCGGCATGATGGACACCGTCCTCAACCTGGGCATGAACGACGAGGTGGCGCAGCAGTTCTCCAAGCTGACGGGCGACCCGCGGTTCACCTACGACGCGTACCGGCGGTTCATCACGATGTTCGCCGACGTCGTCATGCACGCGCAGCGCAAGAAGTTCGACGAGATCTTCGAGGCCGAGAAGACCTGCGAGGGCGCCAAGACCGACCCAGAGCTCAGCAGCGGAGGCCTCATGAGGGTCGTCGAGATGCAGAAACGGCTCTTCCAGCACGAGGTCGGCCGGCCGTTCCCCACAGACCCGTACGAGCAGCTCAGGCTTGCGATCGCCGCCGTATTCAACTCCTGGAACACGCCCAGGGCCAAGACATACAGAAAGATCGAGAACATCCCGGACGCGATGGGCACCGCCTGCAACGTCCAAGCGATGGTCTTCGGAAACCTGGGGTGGGACTCGGGCAGCGGAGTCATGTTCACCAGGAACCCATCCAACGGCGAGAAGAGGCTGTACGGCGAGCTCCTCTTCAACGCCCAAGGCGAGGACGTCGTCGCCGGCCTCAGGACACCGATCTCAGTTGAGGACCTGAAGAAGGACCACCCGGGGCTATACAGGGAGCTCGTGGTCGTCGCCGAGAAGCTCGAGCGGCACTACCGAGACCTCCAGGACATCGAGTTCACCATCGAGCGGGGGGTACTGTACATCCTCCAGACGCGGTCCGGGAAGAGGACGGCGAGGGCTGCCATCAAGGTCGCCGTGGACATGGTCCACGAGGGGCTCATCGATGACAAGAGGGCGCTCCTCAGGATGGAACCGCAGCAGGTCGAGCAGATCCTTCACAAGACCGTCGACCCCGAGACGAAGAAGAAGATCCTAGCCACCGGCCTCCCTGCGTCGCCCGGTGCCGCCATCGGGCGGGTGGTGTTCGTTCCCAAGGAGGCGGAGGAGTGGAAGGCGCGGGGCGAGAAGGTCATCCTCGTGCGGCCCGAGACGACGCCGGAGGACATCGGTGGCATGGTTGCCGCCGAGGGCGTCCTGACGAGCAGGGGGGGCATGACGAGCCACGCCGCCATCGTGGCCCGCGGCATCGGCAAGCCCGCTGTCGTCGGGTGCGAGGCGCTGCACATCGACCTCGACAGGGAGGAGTTCAAGGTCGGCGACGTCCTGATCAGGAAGGGCGATGTCATCACGATCGAGGGCCTGTCGGGCGACGTCATCCTGGGCGAGGTCCCCCTCGTGGAGCCGAGGCTGGTGGGCGAACTCGAGGAGATGCTCGGGTGGGCCGACAAGTACAGGCGTCTGGGCGTCTGGGCGAACGCCAACGACGAGAAGGACGCCAAGAAGGCGTGGGACAACGGCGCCGAGGGGATCGGCCTCGCTAGGACGGAGCGGATGTTCCTCGGCGTCGAGCGGGTCGCCCTCGTCAGGGAGATGATCATGGCCGACTCGGCGGAGCAGAGGCGCGTGGCGCTGGAGAAGCTGCTGCCGATGCAGAAGGAGGACTTCAAGAACCTGCTGCGGGCGATGAACGGGAAGCCTGTCCAGATACGCCTCCTGGACCCGCCGCTGCACGAGTTCATGCCGAAGGAGTCGGAGGTCCTCACCCGCATCTACGAGATGGAGAAGGCCGGCGCGCCCGCCGATGAGATCGATAGGGAAAAGGTCACCCTCGCCAAGGTGAGGCGCATCAGCGAGGCAAACCCGATGATCGGCCTGAGGGCGTGCCGCGTTGGCATCCTCTACCCGGAGATCTACGAGACGCAGGCGAGGGCCATCTTCGAGGCCGCCTCGGAGCTTGTTCAGGAGGGGTTTGATCCGCATCCCGAGATCATGATCCCCGGTAGCATCACCTACAGGGAGCTCGCCTTCATCAAGCCCATCGTCCAGAGGGCGCACGAGGCGGCCGCGGTGAAGTACAACTTCAGCATGGCGTATAAATACGGGACGATGATCGAGATGCCGCGCGCGGCGCTCACCGCCGACGAGATCGCGATGGAGTGCGACTTCTTCAGCTTCGGCACCAACGACCTCACCCAGACGGGGATGGGGCTGAGCCGCGACGACGCGCAGGGGACCTTCCTGCCCGTCTACATCGACAAGAAGATCCTCGACGACGACCCGTTCCAGACCCTCGACGAGAAGGGGGTTGGGCAGCTCGTCCGGATATGCGTCGAGAAGGGGCGGAAGGCGAACCCGAAGCTCAAGATCGGCATCTGCGGGGAGCACGGCGGCGACCCGCGCAGCATCTACTTCTTCCACAAGGCCGGACTCGACTACGTCAGCTGCTCACCGTACCGCATCCCCATCGCCCGACTCGCGGCCGCCCATATCGCCCTGGAGGAGGAAGAGCGATGAAGCCCCAGGGATCACTCGACCACATCGGCGTGTACGTCAAGGACCTGGAGCGGTCGCTCAAGTTCTACGGCGAGGTGTTCGGCTTCCCTGAGCATCATAGATTCAGCGTTGGAGAGGCCAAGATCGCCGTCCTAGACACAGGGAAAGGGCTTCTGGAGATCATCGAGCGGCCGGGTGCCCCACCTGAGCCCCCGAGGGGGAACTGGAGCCACATCGCCTTCCACATCGACGACTACAATGCCCTCCTCAGCAAGCTCGAGAAAAAGGGGCTCGAACTGCGAAAGGTAACCATAGCTGACCGGCCCCGCATCGCCTTCTTCAGGGACCCTGACGGCTACGATGTGGAGATCATGGAAAAGGGCCTCGACGCGTTATGAAGCGAAGAGGCGAACGCATACTCCTCGTCTCCCTATTTAACCTTAGATTCCCTGTGGCTGAATTCGTGCGTCCGAGTTAGCCCCGCCTTTTCTTTTTTACTCTCTCCAGGTAGTCTTCCCTCGGCGGCGCGAAGGCTTCGATGAGCACCGCCGGCCTGTCGCCCGTGGCGTCGAAGTTGTGCGCGGCGTGGGGAGGCACCAGGAAGGTGCACTGCGCCTCGATCTCGGCGGTCTCCCCATCCACGTAGAGGATCCCCCTTCCCTCCAGGAGGAAGCCTATCTGCTCGTGGGGGTGCGTGTGGGGCGGCGTCGGTATTCCCGACTCCACCGTGTTGATCATCATCATGGCCTTCTCGCCAGCCATCAGGATCTCGCCGCTACGCCCCTTTACTGTCTCCAGCTTGGGGGCATCTCTCCGCTTCACAATGTTCAACATGGACTCAAATGGGGTGCTCTATTTTAATAAAATGAATGGGATGTGAATGCCAGTTAAATCAGCTGACCTTAATCCGTTAATCAACGAGTTGCCTTGAGAAGAGTCGATTCAGTAGCAAAAATCGTAGAGTATCCCCCGCGAACGGCACATTTCAGTCAAATTTGTCTTCAGCCTATCGTAGTATCGGGATTCGGGCGATAAAGCCGATTCGAACTGTTGTTGAAGATCTGGATAGTGTTCCCTGAGTACCCGCTGAATGGCGGGCATGTTGCCGCACTTTATGTTCAACCTGTCTACAAGAATTCTCCCTACCCTATCCGCGAGCTCATCAAGTAGCCCTTCCAAGCCCTCCTCGCTGAGGTAAGGCAGCATAGGCCCAAGGAACACGTAAGTCCCGATCTCTGAGTCCGCGAGCTTCCTCAGGGTGGTCAGCCTGTTCTGGACGGGTGACGCCCTCGGCTCGAAGGCTGACCGAACTTCATCGTTAATCGTCGTAATCGTTAGGCCAACCTCACAGTTATCAAATCTACTCAGGATATCGAGGTCTCGCAGGACCAGATCGGACTTGGTCAGAATGTCAACAGGGAATTGGTATTCGAGCAACACTCGTAGGGCTCCTCGGGTCAGCTCGTACTTTCGCTCGATGGGCTGGTACGGGTCGGTGACGCTCGAGAGGAGTACAACCCCCCTCTTCCTCCGGGGTGCTTCGACCCGAAGCCTATCCAGGGCGTTTACCTTGACGTCGACGAAGGATCCCCACTCGTCGCCCATGTGCCCCATCTTCAGCATGAAGCGGGCGTAGCAGTAGACGCAGCCATGCTCGCAGCCTAGGTACGGGTTCACGGCGTAGTCCACGGAGCCGATGCCGCTCCGCCCCATGATGGTCTTGCAGTACCTCTCCCCCACCTTTATCAAAGGCATTCAGCCTCTCGGTCTTCATCGTCCGACAGGGCGCTCAAGATCAGACTTCCGCATCCTTGGATTTATCCATTCTTTGAATCAAATATCACGAACAGCCAAGTATCCACGTTTGTCGATTAAATGAATTTTTCGCATTTTGAACGAATAGAGTCGAGCAAAAAAACGCTAATGTTTATTTTCTGGACCGAACATAATTGTGCCACAACCAAAAGAAATTGTGGTCGTGAATTGATCTTGAAGATACTGATCATCTACGACAGCAAGACAGGAAACACGGAGAAGATGGCCCGCGCCATCGCGGAGGGCGCCTCGTCGGCGAAAGGGGTCGACGTCGAGATGAAGAAGATAGACTCGCCGTGGCCCCTGTCCCTGGTGACGAAGGCCGACCTCGTGCTGTTCGGGTCACCCGTCAACTATGCCGACATAACGGACGGCTTCAGGAGCTTCCTTGAGCACCTGAAGCGGTACATCGCGGACGGGAAGATGGACGTGTCGGGTAGGCGCGCCGCCATCTTCGGCAGCTATGGCTACGACGGCGCCTGGATCATGGAGGAGCGGCTGAAGCAGATGGTCTCTGAGCTCGGCTACGACGTGTACGAGAAGGTTCTCGTGCAGACGGCCGACGAGATCAAATACGACGCCAACGATTCGCTGAAGGACTGCAGGACCTTCGGGAAGGAGCTCGCCGAATCTCTGCGGAAATAGCACCAAATTTCTCACTGTTGATCCCATCTCATCCGATTTTCGACCATAACTAAAAAATCTGCGCAGAAAAAGGGGTAATTTTTCCCGGTGATGACATTTTTCAATACGGCCATCAGTACAATCTAGAAGAGGACGCCCCGCAGCCCGTAACGTCAGTACTGGATGCCCTTCGTAGTCACGAATTTGGCCGGGGACTTTATCTCGACCACCTCGTTCACGAAGTCCGCGCGGTCGATGAGCTCCTTCGGCGCGTATCTCCCCGTCAGAACCACGTTGGTCTTCTCGGGGACATGCTCGAGGAGGTCCAGGACCTCGCCGACGGATAGCAGGCCCGAATGCACCGCCAGGCAGATCTCGTCGAGGATGAGGAGGTCGGGCTTATCCTCCATCATCGTGCGCCGGGCGAAGTCAAGCCCTTTTTTGGCTAGGGCCCTGTCGGATTCCTCCATGTCCCTGACCTCCAGGGTGACGCCGCCGGCGCTCACCGCCTTCCCCCTTCCCTTGAACTTCAGCCACCCGGGGTTTCCGAACTGGTGTATCTCGTAGTATGGCGCGAGCTTGTCCCTGACCTTGAACTCGCCGATGTCCGTCCGCCACTTCATGAACTGGATCACAATGACCTTTTGATCGTGGCCGACCGACCTCAGCGCCAGCCCGAGGGCGTTCGCGGTCTTGCCGCCGCCCGTCCCGTAGTACAGATAGACGTGCCCCATGACGTAACCTTCACCCGCACGTCTGGCAGGTCACCGCGGGCGAACCCCCCGCGTACTCCGCCTCGGCGCTCACGAATCCCTTCTCTCCCACCGCTTCGCCGAGGTTCAAGACCTGCTCCCCCTTGCTCCCGTATCTGTACACGGTGACCCCCTTGCATTTCAGTTTGTGCGCCAGCCGGTAGACGTCCTCGACGTCCTCGACAACGGCGTCGTGGGGCAGGTTGACGGTCTTGGAGACCGCGTTCTCCGTGTACTTCTGGAAGGCCGCCTGCATCCTGACGTGCCACTTGGGAGTGATATCATGCGCCGTGACGAAGACCCTCCTAACGTCCTCCGGCACCTCCGTCATCGCCCTGATGGTCCCATGCTGCGCGATCTTCTCCATGAGCTCCCCGCTGTAGAACTTCCTCTCCTTCGCGACTCGCTCGAACAGCGGGTTCAGCTCGAAGAGTCTGGCACCCTCGAGGACGTGCCGCATGAACGCGACGGCGAACAGCGGCTCGATCCCCGACGAGCAGCCGGCGATGATGCTGATCGTCCCGGTGGGGGCGATCGTCGTGACAGTCGCGTTTCTCCTCGCCCTTGTCTCGTTGCTCCATATGCTATCCTTGAAGTTCGGGAAGGGTCCCCTCCGCCTGGCGATCTCCTCCGACGCCCTCCTCGCCTCGTCGTCGAGGAATCTGGCGATCTTCTCGCCGAGGTCCACCGCCTCCTGCGAATCGTACGGTATCTTCAGCCTGATGAGCAGCTCGGCGAAGCCCATGACGCCGAGGCCGATCTTGCGGTTCGCCCTCGTGATCTCGTCGATCTCCCTCAGCGGGTAGGGGTTGACGTCGATCACGTTGTCCAGGAAGTGGACGGCGACGTGTATGGTCCTCCTCAACTTTTCCCAGTCGATCTCGTCATCGTCGTCGACCATCCTCGATAGGTTTATGCTGCCCAGGTTGCACGACTCGTACGGCAGCAGCGGCTGCTCCCCGCACGGGTTGGTGGCCTCGATTCGCCCGACCTTGGGCGTCGGGTTGTGCCTGTTGATCTCGTCTATGAAGACGACGCCCGGGTCGCCGCTCCTCCACGCGTTCTCCACCATCTGGCCCCAGACGAACTTGGCCTTCAGCCGGCCGACGCCCAACCCCGTCCTGGGGTTCATCAGGTCGTACTCCGCGTCGTCCTCGACGGCCTTCATGAACGCGTCCGTCGCGGCGACCGAGATGTTGAAGTTTGTGAGGATCCCTGGCTTCGACTTCACGGCGATGAACTCCATGATGTCCGGGTGGTCGGCGCGCAGGATCGCCATCATCGCGCCGCGCCTCTTCCCGCCGGACTTTATGACGTCCGTCGCGACGTCGAAGACCCTCATGAAGCTCACTGGCCCCGAGGCGACGCCCTTCGTGGACTTGACGAGGTCACCCGAGGGCCTCAGCCGGGAGAAGTCGAAGCCGACGCCTCCGCCGGTCTGCTCGATGAGGGCCATGTTCTTCACGGTCGTGAAGATGTCCTCGAGGGAGTCCTCGACGGGGAGGACGTAGCAGGCGGAGAGCGCGAAGTTCGTGCCCGTCCCCGCGTTGAACAGCGTGGGCGAATTCGGCAGGAACTCGAGCCTGCCCATGATGCCGTAGAACTCCTCCTCCGATCCCTTGGAGTCCTCGCCGTAAATCTCGTCTGCCTTCGCTATGGCGTGCGCGATCCTCCGGAACATCTGGGACGGCGTCTCGATTATCTCGCCCCTGTCGTCTTTCAGGAGGTACCGCTTCTTCAGCACCTCGAGGGAGTTGACGGTGAGCTTCGGCTCCTCCTCGATTTTTAATTCCCTTTTCAGGCTTCTGATCTCGGCTTTTCTCTCCCTGTAGGACTCGTACTCCTCGGCGACATTGGCGTAGCCACTCCCGTTCAGCGTTTCTATAACCAGGTCCTGAACGTCTTCCACGGAGGGTGTTTTTCCCTTGAACTTCTCGCTCAGGCGTTCGACCACCTCGTCCGAGATCCTCTTCGCGTTTACGCCGTCCTCCACGTCGATGGCCACGAACGCCTTGTGGACGGCGTCGGTGATCCGCTGCTGCTCGAAGTCGACGATGCTTCCGTCCCTCTTCCTTATCTTCGAGATCTTCCCTTCGACCGACATTTCATCAACCTTCATCATCCATTAATCATTATTCATGATGGAATGATCAGCCGCCAGCGCACAGCCGTCATCCCGAATCACTTCCAAAATAAGACTGTATTGAAAATAAACATTATGCGCGCGGTGCACATCAGCCCCCAAGATAACGTGACGCACCACATCTTCGAATACGATCGGCACGGTTCGTCGCTCATCCTTTATTTTCGATTCTCCCAACACGTTTAAAGCCTCGCCCCTTCACGAGATATTGAACACCCATGAATTCCGCCTCGGGGGACACGCTGGACGCCGCGGAGACGACCGAGGGCTACCTCCGACTGACGGACTGGCGGACGAGGGAGAACAGCAACCTGAGCTACGGCTTCAGCTCCATCTTCCTTCATCTCGCCTCCGAGATGATGGAGAGGTACACCCTGAGCCGCGTGTATGCGCCGGAGATCGCGGAGGCCCACCGAGGCGGGGACTTCCACATCCACAACCTCGGAATGGGAATAATCGGATACTGTGCGGGGTGGAGCATCGGGGACATCCTGACGCAGGGTTTCAACGGCATACCGGCCAGAACCGAATCCGCGCCGCCTCGGCACCTATCCACCGCCTTGCTGCAACTCGCCAACTTCCTGGGCACGCTGCAGAACGAGTGGTCGGGAGCCCAGGCGCTCAACAGCCTTGACACGTTCCTTGCCCCATTCGTTCGCAAAGATGGGCTCGGCTACGGGCAGGTCAAGCAGGAGATCCAGCAGTTCATCTACAACCTCAACATTGCGAGCCGCTGGGGGGGCCAGACCCCCTTTACGAACATCACCTTCGACCTGAAGCCGCCGGCCGACCTCGCCAACGTGCCCGCAATCTACGCCGGGGGTATGCTGGGAGAAACCTACTCAGACTTCCAGCCCGAGATGGACGTGATCAACCGTGCCTTCTGCGAGGTGATGACGAAGGGCGATATGCGGGGTAGGGTGTTCACCTTCCCCATCCCGACCTACAACATCACCAAGGATTTCGAATGGGACAGCGAGTTATCCGACGCCATATTCAGGATGACGGCCAAGTATGGGAACCCCTACTTCCAGAACTTCGTCAGTACCGACATCGACTCGAGCATGGTCCGTGCAATGTGCTGCAGGCTACGGCTCGACCTTCGCGAACTTTACCGACGCATTGGAGGCACCTTCGGCTACGCCGATAAGACGGGCAGTGTCGGCGTCGTCACGATCAACATGCCGCGCATCGGGTACACGGTCAAGGACGACGACGCTTTCTTCGAGCGCCTCGGCGACCTCATGGAGCTGGCGAAGGCGAGCCTGGAAACGAAGCGCAGGGTCGTCGCCGACAACATTGAAAAGGGCCTGCTGCCCTTCACCAGACGATACCTCGGGACGCTCGACTGGCACTTCTCCACGATCGGCCTCGTCGGCATGAACGAGGCCTGCCTCAACTTCCTCGGCGAGGGCATAGGCACCCCCCAGGGGAGGGCCCTGGCGGTGAGAACGCTCAACTTCATGCGGGAGAGGACGGCCGAGTTCCAGCAGGAGACGGGTCACCTGTACAACGTCGAGGCGACGCCCGCGGAGGGCGCCAGCCACCGCCTCGCGCGCATCGACAAGGAGAAGCACTCGGATATCGTCGCGGCAGGTGAGAGCGCCCCCTACTACACCAACTCGACCCAGCTGCCGGTGAACTACACCGACGACCTCTACGCGGCCCTCGAGCACCAGGAGGAGCTTCAGGCGCTGTACACGGGCGGCACCGCGTTCCACGTCTTCCTCGGGGAGCGCATCTCGGAGCCGGAGGCGTGCGGTCTCCTCGTGCGCCGCATAGCCGAGCGGTTCCGCATCCCGTACTACACCATCACGCCGACGTTCAGCGTGTGCCCTGACCACGGGTACCTTACGGGGGAGCACTTCAGCTGCCCGACCTGCGGCAAGCCGGCGGAGGTGTACAGCCGCGTGGTCGGCTACTACCGCCCCGTGCAGAGCTGGCACGAGGGGAAGCAGGAGGAATACAGACAACGCAGGACCTACAACGTGAAAGGAAGTCCATGAGGCGGCAGCTCCCGATTGTCGGGCTCCAGAGGCTGTCCATCATCGACTATCCCGGCAGGCTGTGCGCGACCGTCTTCACCGCCGGCTGCAACTTCCGGTGCCCCTACTGCCACAACGTCGACATCGTCCTCGGGCACATGAACATGATGAACATTCAAGAGCGCGAGGTCCTGGATCTGCTCCATCGAAGGCGTGGTTTCCTCGACGGCCTGTGCGTGGGAGGCGGCGAGCCGACACTGCACAGGGAGCTCCCCGGCTTCCTCTACAGGGTGAAGTCCTTGGGATACGGCGTGAAGCTCGACACGAACGGGTCGAGGCCGAAGATGCTCAGGAAGCTGATGGAGGAGGCGCTCGTCGACTACGTGGCCATGGACATCAAGGCGCCCCTCAGCCGATACGCGGAGGTCGTCAGGTTCAAGGTCGACGTCGAAGCCGTCAGGCAGAGCATCAAGATGCTCAGGCGCAGCGGGATCGACTACGAGTTCCGCACGACGGTCGTTCCCGGGGTCCTAGGCGGCGAAGACATCGAGGAGATCGCGAAGGACATCGTGGGGTCGAAGCGATACGTCATTCAGCAGTTCAGGGCCGGCAGCACGCTATGCCCCGAGTTCTCTCGAGTCGTGCCACACGGCGTCGATGTGCTCGAGCAGTTCCGTTCCAGGGTTGCCCCCTACTTCGGAGAATGCAGGCTTCGAGCTTGATCGCCTAAAAGGGAGAGAGAAACGGAAATTGGATCATTCTCAGTTTAATCCCGAGAACGCTAGTTTTTCAAACCATCAAGCCAAGAAATCAGTCTAGATCATATCGAGGATGCGCGTCGACGCCCACGCGACGTACTCGTCGCAGCGCGTCTCTTTCCTCTGTTTCATCTCCTCGTACTTTTTCTTGCCTTCTTCCGTGCGGCGGTCCACGCCGAGCAGGCACATGCAGTCGATGCAGTCGAACTCATCCTCGAACATGCCGAGGAAATCCTGCGACACGCCCCTGAGGCGCGCCCGCTTCCTGTCGAACTCCTCGGCGGTCTCGGTCCCGTCCGTCCCGTGTATCAGTCCGAGCGCCATCATCGCTCCACTCACGGCACCGCACACGCTCCCCCAGCCGGCCACCCCGCCGCCGAAGTTGGACGCAATCCGCATCGCGGCGATGTCGAAGCCGGGCAGAAGGTGGGAGTCGTTGATCTGGAGGAGGGTGCTCTCGGCGCAGTTGAATTTCAGATCTCCCCTCGCTATCATCTTTTCTCAAGGTCCCGTTAGTCATTGAAAAACATTGCATTTAGGGCGAGTGATTTTATCCGACCCCGAAAACGAACAGGACAAACGGCGTGACGGTCACCTCTATCAGCGCCGAGAGCGTCAACAGCGGCACGATCTTCCAGACGAAAAGCCCGATCGCCTTCCTAAGCTCGGCCCTGAGCGAGCCCTTGCCCCTCAGCTGGTTGATGAGCTGATATCCTAGGCTCACGCCGACGGCCATGCTGAGGACGCTCGTCGGTATCTCGATGATGCCGTGGGGGACGAGCCCGAGGATCGTCAGGGGTACTCCGATCATCTGGCCCGTGTATTGGATAGTGCCGCCTATGACGAAGCCGTTGTTCACGTCGAAGTAGAGCGGCGGCACGCTGAAGAGGATGCCCGAGACGAAGAAGATGAGGTTACTCAGTGCGTTGTTAACAATGATCAGCAAAAAGACGAAGACGTAAACGAGTATCAACGGTAATCCGAGGCCCTGCACGCCGGACAGAATTTCCTCGAGGTATTTTATCGATTCTTCGGCAGCCCCGCCGCCGTAGAAGTAGCCCATGACCAACGAATAGAAGAAGATCAAGAGGCAGAACGTGAAGATGAACCTCAGCCCCCATACGTAATCCGTGTATCTTCCGAATATCATTGACACGATCTTCGGAGATCCGCCGGCCGTTACCTCCGTCAAATGTCTGCCTCCGATCCCTCTATCTGCCTACGAGCCACATTTATATCCCTTGCGAGGACCGTCGCCCTCCCCTCCGAGACGGACAGGCTGACCGCTGCCTTGGCGATCTTCGCCCCATATTCACCGATAGCCCGCCTCAGCTCCTCGCCGGCCTCCTCGCTGACCTTGACGTCCCCGAACTTCTTGATGAGCCTCCGCATCGGGGCGAGCGTGAACTCCTCGGCCACCTGACGCCACCTACCAGACTTAAGAGGCGATGCCCCTATTTTAATCTCCACAGGGTATGCTCAACCTCGTCCTCGTGGAAGCCGCCCTCGAGACGGTCCCCGACAGCATCACGAATCACCCATCGGTCAGGAAGGACGCCGAGAGGCGCCGAAAAGATCCGAGAGAGGTCCTCTTGGACAGGAGCCTGCACCACGGGGCCATGAAAAACTTGGCCAACGCGCAGAGGAGAGGGAGGCCCGACATCGTCCACTTCTGCCTGCTCGAGGCGCTGGGCTCGCCTCTGAACCGCGAGGAGAAACTTAGGGTCTGGGTGCACACGGTCGGGGGATTAGCCATCGACGTCGCGTCGGACGCGAGGCTGCCGCGGGACTGCAACAGGTTCAAGAGCCTGATGGAGCAGCTATTTGCCCAGGGCCAGGTTCCACCCGGGGTTGAAAAGGCGCTGCTGAGCGTCAACCGTTCAAGTTTAGCGGGGCTCATGGACAGGATCAAACCCTCTGTCACAATCGCCTTGACGAGCCATGGAAGGCCGACCGTCCTGGAAGAGGCGTGCAGGAGGATGGGTGTGCGAGAGAACGCGGCCTTTTTCATCGGCGCCTATCCCTCGGGCGCGATGTCGGCGGAGACGCTGTCCCTAGCCGACGAGGCGGTCAGCATCTATCCCGAGGCCCTTGAGGCGTGGGTCGTGACGTCGAGGCTTATTTACGAGTTCGAACGAGCCACTGGTCTAATGCGTCGATTGTAGAAAAATATTATTTAATTGAAACATGCTCTGACACATTTCAAAGAAGACAAGACATAAAATAAATATTCTGCAAAATAAATATAACTTTTCAGGAGATAAATAATTGAATATTAGAAGAGTTCACTTAAAATTTGATAGGTATTTGATAGACCACGGAATAGTTAATGATGGGGCGATAAATTAAAAAACTTAATCATTCAATAATAATTGGGCGATGAAGAGATCGAGGTACGTTGATGGGGAAAAATGAAAGCTCATACCATCTGAGCCCAATTCGGTGCGCGGTATCTAATAGCGCACTCCAGAATTAGGGAGGGCATTCGGCCACAAGAGTCATGGTGGAAGAAAATCATAATAGCTTTGGGCCAATTTGGGAAATGGTGCTCGCATTTGTTTATTTTTGCTTCTTTTTTGGAATTATTTCATAACCTGTTATTTTCCCGTTTACAGTCATCTGTAATTTGAATTGTTTCCATTCTTCTACAAGTAACGATTGTATTTGTAATTCTCCTTCTATCATCCATAAATCATCATTTTTCCAAATCTTTTTAAACTTAACATTCTTAGCATTAGGATATTTATCTTCCAACCATCTCCCAAACTCCTTTTCTGCGTCAGAATATTCCTTGATCTTAGACAAACATTATCTTTATCATATGATTTAGAAACCCATTTTAAAGATTGCTCCAATCAAGACGGGCACGAGTTTCTTGTTGCGCGTGTAGTCACTCCTTCTCGCCACACCCTTTTTGATGCGAGCGTGCACAGCCCCGAATCGGCGAAAGGGTATCGAAGCGGACGATTTTTCGACTAACAAATTGAAGGTACCCATGTCTAATAATAATTTTAAATATGTACCTGACACCCCTTGATCGTAGGTGTTAGTTTGTCCGCTACGAAAAAGAAGAAGGAATACTACTACAAGGAGAAGGAGAAAAAGGCAGCCGAGGTAGAGAAAAAGCCCGCCGAGAAGGCGGCCAAGAAAGCACCCAAAACGACCGCGAAGAAGACGACCGCGAAGCCTAAGTAGATCTGATGAACAGGGGCAGGCACCGCTGGTCCGTCAGTGGGTCGAATCCCTCCAGCTCCCCAACCTTTAATGGAATCACGATCCTGGACACCATGCCGTGCAGGCTGTGGGGCAGCCTGATCAGCCTGGAGCCGCCCGTCGTCACCCACGGGTCGATGGGGGCGCCCTCCCTTTTTAACCGCCTCGCGAGTCTTCCCCTCTCGGCGCGGCCCATGCCGAAGGCGTCCTCGTCCACGACGTGGATGTGGTATCCGCGGCCGGAGTAGACGATGCGCATGTCGTCGAACGTCCCTTCCAGCTTCGCGTATAGTGACTTCGTTTCTTCCCTGATCCGCTCGAGCATCTCGGCCGAGAAGCTCAGGCCCTGGTGATGTTCCATCCGGTCCTCGAGCTCCGCCTCGGTGAGGAGGTTCTCGGGGTCAAGGTCGAACGCCAGCTCCTGCCCCCTCACGGAGCCGTCGGCGGCGTATACGTTTCTGTCGTAGTAGACGCTTTCGGGGCGGAACTCGATCAGGCGCCTTAGGACATCCTTCAAATTTTTATAGTCGTCAATGAGGATGGTGACCTTCGCGTCCTCCAGATATTCCTGTGGAGCGATGCCCGTG
>Ga0315280_10000752_pt1 | contig 59052 bp, 68 predicted proteins | sample YL17G06_40_MG_FD_203697 | JGI IMG/M metagenome (GOLD analysis project Ga0315280, IMG submission 203697) | Sediment microbial communities from Yellowstone Lake, YNP, Wyoming, USA - YL17G06_40 | ecosystem: Environmental > Aquatic > Freshwater > Lake > Sediment | place: USA: Wyoming | collected... | reverse complement strand
TGCAGCGTGGCAGAAATTCAGGGACAACAAAAAAGCAAAGGTAAATTGGCAATTCACAACCGAGGGTGCCAGGGTAAAACTATCTCGCCTTTATCCGACATTAAAGAGTTGACGAGACACTAGGGTGGGAAGGATTTTGTCCAGTGCCTCCGCCTGATGCGTGGTCCTGGGGAAGCCGTCCAGTATCCAGCCGCCTTTGACGTCGTCCTTGGCCAGCCTGTCCTTGATGATATCAATGAGAAGTGTGTCCGGAACCAGCTTGCCGACATCCATGAATTTCTTGGCCTCAACGCCCAAAGGCGTTTCGTTCCGAACGTGCTCTCTGAGTATGTCTCCCGTGGATATGTGCTTTACCTTATATTTATCAGCGATCATCTTGGCCTGTGTGCTCTTACCGGAACCCGGCGGACCGAGCAGAATAATATTCAATCCATATCCTCTTATTCCCTTAACAAAACAGCAATTGCCGCTTATGAGCTTTTACGCAGTCTGCAAGATAAAGGCGACGACATAGCGGCAGAAATAAAAAGATCAGGTAGCGGTATAACCACCATCGATTATCAGCTCACTCCCAGTCACAAATTTGGCCTCATTCGATACCAGATAAAGTACGCCGTAGGCGATATCGTCCGGCTCGCCTATGTGACCTATGGGGTGTCTTGCGTCCAGCTGCTTCTTCAGATCCTCGCAGCTCAGCCCCAGCTTCCCGCACTGCTCCTTGAGGAAGTTCTCCACCAGGGGCGTCCAGATGAAGCCGGGATGGACGGAGTTGACGCGGATATGGTCCTTGGCGTAGAGCAAAGCATCAATCTTGGCCATGACCCGGTTGGCGGCCTTGGTGGCATGATAGGCGGGAAGATCAGGAGCGCCAATTATGCCGTAGATGGAGGATATGTAGACAATATTTCCCTCTTTCTGCTTCTGCATATAGGGCACAACATACTTGGTACAGAGAAAGGCACCGGTGACATTAACATCGAAGACCCACTCCCACTCGACGCGTGCGTACTCGTGAGTGGGCTTGTTGGGACCTGCCACGCCTGCGTTGTTCACCAGGATATCGATTCTGCCATATTTTTCGTAGACAGCCTTGACAACTTCCTCGATCCTCTTCTCGTTCGTCACATCGAGAGGATAGTATTCGGCCTTGCCTCCCGCACGGATGATATTCTCCATGACCTTCATCCCTTCTTTTTGAGACCTTCCTGTGATTATGGATACTGCACCCTCTTCGGCCAGTATCCTGGCTATGGCCTCGCCTATACCGTAGGTCGATCCTGTGACTATGGCCACTTTACCTTCTACTCTTCCCATTTTTGTCTCTCCTTTCCATATCTTTCCAGCGTTTGAATCACATATATATTGGTGATTAAGAAGTATTATTGTGATATAGGCGTCTCATTGGTCGTACCCGTCAAACATTTTCCTCGTTTTTGCTGTTCTGTTTTTTCGAACCTTTCTTTAAATTTAGCCGGCACTTCTGCTACAACCAGATTACCGTTTTCATATGCCTTCCTGAATATCTCCAGGCCTCTTGCTGTTTGTAAGTATACAGCACATGTGCCCTTTTCAGGCCCTGCTCCAACAGACAAGTCCGCAGCATCGGGTATAAACTCGTGGCACTTTTTGCACCAAGGAATTGAATATTTGTGCGATTCCTTGACCGACCTTTGGAAAACTGTTCTTCCTTCTTTATCGATAAGTCTAAGGTCTTTATCAATTTCAAATCTCTTAACGTCTTCTCTTTTTATTCCTTCACCTACGTAATTCCAAAATTTCTCTGGGTCAAAACTTCCGAGGCAAAAAAGCCCAATTTTCAGGTAAACCTCATCATTTTTTACCATATTGGAGCCCATGCCCAGAACTTTCAGCTCGCACGGGGTGACCACGATTGCAATATCCCTATAAGTGTCTATTGCTCTTCTGATCTTCTCTCTATGGTCTCTGTTATTTATGGGAAAATAAATGCTGCCAGTATATTTTTTCAGCATGCTCGAATCGGTCACAAGAACGGGATAGGTATTCCAATAAACATCTTTTCCCGCAACTACCGCTCCTTTTATTAAATCTTCATCGAGTATATAACCCAAAAGGCTTGTGACAACTCCTCCATCCTGCGCATTTGGAATTTTCTCAACTGCTTTTGCTTGATAAAGCGAGCCTATTTCTAGCTCAAGGGTTTCGTCGAATCTTTGAACAGCTTCTTCAAGAGTATTTTGAGTATAATTCATAATTTTAAACTCATGAAAACTTGGAACTAGGGTGGCTAACATTTCTGCTTTTCCTGATCTGCAGTCCGAAAACGATGCACGGTGTTGTAGGCGCAGAATGGGATTATCCTTCCGTCCGGGAGAGAGTAGTGTATTGCGCATCTCTGCAGCCTCTCCAGGTCCATGTTGTATAGATCCTGGAAGTGCATGGCACCGAGGAATAGAGCGTTGTTGTGGAACTCAATCAGAGACTCCCGGGTGCCGTTCAAGAAGACGCTCAGAAGCAGCTTGATGATGCTCAGATCCCTCGGAGCTTTTGCCCTGTCCACGAACCTGGGCAGATCCTTGAGGATCATCCCTTTCATCTTAAGACTGCCCCGAAGCGTGCCGTCAAAGCCCTGGACCTCCTCTGCAATCTTCTCCAGCAGACCCTCCACGTCAATGAACCTGGTGATGGGCGTCATTCGGCCACCTGAGCAATAGACATAAGTGGCAGCACCGCAGCAGGGGTGTACGGTCAGCTTCGGCTGCAGACATCCCGTCACCACTGCTATGAGGTCAGATATCGGTGCTACGAAAGGAACGGGATAGAAGTCCTCACTGGCTATCTGGTGATCGGTCTGCTCTTCCAGAAGGGCGAGCTGGTCGGGAATAGTGATCCTCATCTGTATCCTCTCCGCCTGATCTATCCTTCCTGTGAAGGAGACCGGCTGAAAGTTGATGCCCTTAACAATGTCCAAATTATTCGAGGCGAACCTGACAATATCTCCGACCTGATCATCGTTCACGCCCTTTGCCAGCGTCGGAACAAGTACGATGCTGTTCTGTCCCGCAGTTTTCAAGTTCTCTATGGCTTTTTCCTTCACTGGAAGCAGATCCAGACCTCGCATCGTTTTGTAAGGCTCAGGGGTCACTCCGTCGAACTGCAGGTAGACGGTGTTGAGCCCGTTTTGCACCAGAGCCCGGCAGAGCTCCGGGCTGCTTGCAAGATTCAGGCCGTTTGTGGCCACCTGGATCTGAGCGAAACCCAGCTCTCTGGCCAGGGCCACTATCTGGGGCAGGTCTTCACGCAGGGTGGGCTCGCCGCCGGAGAGCTGAACTGCAGGGCAGGGCACCGGCCTCTCTGCTCGCAGGTTCTCCATCATGGCCTTGATCTGGTCCAGGGTGGGTTCCTCCGGGTCTTCTCCTGCATCGGCAAAGCAGACAGGGCAGGAGAGGTTGCACCGGTTGGTGATGTCTATATTTCCCAGGAGGGTGCCGGTCAGGTGATTGCTGCAGATGCCGCAATCGAAGGGACACTCTTTTCCCTGATGAGCTGGATTTTGCAGGCCGGAGCCGTCAGACCAGTAACGAACGAACTTTCTGTAAAGCCCTGCATCAGACCAGTAGGTATCTTTGAACTCACCATGCTCTTCGCATCGCTTTTCGATTATGATAGCCTCGCCTTCCTGGAATATGTGAGCTGAGATGACCTTAAGGCAGATAGGGCAAAGAGATTTCACGACCTTGTCTAAAGATGCATGCGGGACCAACTGTTCCTTCAGGGCCGAGTTTTTGATCATCTGCAAGACTGTTCCCATTGCTTTATCTACCATATGGCTACGCCAAAGTAGGCCGCTATGAACTTTGCGGAAACGTACAGGAAGTAGATTCCGAAGATCAACTTAAGGGTATTAGGCTTGAACCGCTTGATTACCGCAGCGCCAATCTGTGCTCCTACAATGGTGCCTGCTCCGAGGATCAGCGCGGTGGTCAAGGCCACAAATCCTTGATATAGCTTGATGCCGCCCGCGACCGCGGCCAGAGGAATCATCACGGCCAAAGACGAACCCATGGTGATGTAAACCGGTGCGCCGAAGATGTAGATCAGGCCCGGCACAAGGGCATAGCCTCCCCCTAAGCCGACTATTCCGGTAAGAATTCCAATTAAGAAGCCAAAGACTGCCCAGTGGCTCTTATTCCCGGGAATTATATTGCCCTCTTGCTGCGGTTTTGCTCTTCCGACGCCCTCCCATATCATTCTAATGGCAGGCAGAAGGAAGGCCAATCCGAGAATTAGCTCCAGGAGATCGATATGGTCGACAAGCAGGGCGAACAGCCATGAGCCAAGTATCACGCCTAGAATGCCTGCGCCACCTATCCACAGAACTGCTTTTTTGTCCAGGTTTCCACGTACCAGATGTCCATAGCCTCCGGAAATGGCAGTGAAAATGACGGCAAATATGGTGGTACCAATAGCTATGGGCGCAGAATATCCCATCCAGAAATGGATTGCTGGCAGCATTATGCTACATCCGCCCGTGCCGATCAATCCGCCCAGTATGCCGGCAACAAAACCAACCATGAGCAGCAGAATTGCTCTCAATGGAGTTATTTCTGGTACACCGCTCTGGGTATCCCCACTCGAATAATAGGCCCAGACGGCCGATATCGCGATAATGGCTAGAAGTATGATTACTGGTTTATACTTCTGCCAAAAACCAACTGTTTCATTCATATGGCACTCACCCCGAAATTATGTTATATATCGATACAATCTGATATAAAGGTTATGCCACAAATTGTAGTATCGATCAATAATTAAAAATCAATATCTACCATTACATTATTAGAAAACCTCAATGGATTAACAATTGATAAGCTAAGGCTTTTCTTTGAATCTTCAATGATCTAAACACAGTAGGTCATGCAAAATATTTAATATCAAATGGCGTAGATATGGGTTATGCAGAAAGAGCCCAGGTGGATTTCGATTTCAAAATAAGAAACGGATCGATCCAATTGAAGTCCAAATTATAGAGAATTTCATTTGAAAAAGGTGAAAGAATGGCAAGATACTGCAGAGCAAAAAACCCTCATGACCCAAGGGTCACCCCGGAGGATGAAAATGGCTCCGCGATCGGAGCCATTTTCATACCAAAATGTAATTCTCCAGAAAAGAATGATGAAGCTCAAGTTCTAAAACGGGAGATTGCGAATCACTATGCTCTCCTAGGAGTGTCTTTGCTCATTTATGCAAGGCTCAGCAAATGAATATGAATAATAGCAATTTAAATCAGGGCGAAGTGGTTTCGGTTCGAAGTAGTGTGATAGATGCCCGATTCACAAAGTTGCTACCAGAAATTCATAGTCTGCTGAAAGCAGGCGAGACGATGATCGAGGTATTGATACACCTCAGTCCCGAAATGGTGCGCGGGGTTGCCCTTACGCCAACCCAAGGGCTAGCTAGAGGCTCTCCGATAATAGATACCGGCCGGCCGATAATGGTGCCGGTGGGAGAAAAGCTATTGAGCCGAGTCTTCAACGTATTTGGCCATCCCATAGATCACAAAGAAAAAGTTGAGGCCAGAGATTTTCGCTCCATATACAGGGAACCTGTTCCTTTATCTCAGCAAACCACCATCTCCGAAATCTTTGAAACCGGAATAAAGTCCATAGATGTTCTAGCGCCAATGGAACGTGGCGGCAAAGCCGGTCTCCTAGGCGGAGCAGGGGTCGGCAAAACGGTCCTGATCATGGAGCTGATCCAAAATATGGCAGGAAAATATGAAGGGATCAGTATCTTCTGCGGGGTCGGCGAGCGCTGCCGGGAGGGAGAGGAGCTTTACCGTGAGATACAAGATGTAGGCGTGCTGGACAAAGCCGTAATGATATTTGGCCAGATGAATGAGCAGCCAGGTGCCAGATTCAGAGTCGGCCATGCAGCTCTTACCATGGCGGAGTACTTTCGGGATGATGTTATGCAAGATGTGCTGCTGCTGATGGACAATGTCTTTCGTTTTGTTCAAGCCGGATCTGAGGTCTCAGGACTTATGGGGCAATTGCCATCGCGAGTGGGATATCAGCCCACGCTGGCGACTGAGCTGGCAGAATTGGAAGAGCGGATTTGCAGTACCAAGACCGGAGCCATAACCTCAGTTCAGGCCGTATATGTGCCGGCCGATGATTTTACCGATCCTGCGGTGGTGCACACCTTCGGTCATCTATCATCTTCCGTTGTCCTCTCCCGCAAGATGGCCAGCCAAGGGCTGTACCCGTCCATCGATCCGCTGCAATCCCGCTCCAAGATGCTGAGCCCCCTTATAGTTGGGGAGAGGCACTATCGGATAGCTCAGAGGATCCGAAAGACTCTGACGGAATATGAGGAGCTAAAAGACATCATCGCTATGCTTGGGCTGGAGGAGCTATCACAGGATGATCAGAAAATCGTGAATCGAGCGCGCAGGCTGGAGCGGTTTCTCACTCAGCCGTTTTTCACCACCGAACACTTCACCGGTCTTAAGGGTAAGATGGTAAAGCTGGAAGATGCACTCAATGGCTGTGAGCGCATCCTCAAAGACGAGTTCTCAGATTACCCCGAAAAGGCACTTTATATGATCGGGAAGATCGAGGAGGCAAAGAAATGAGGTTAAAAGTCATCCTTCCCATGATGGTCCTCATCGATCAGGAAGTGACGACGGTTGTTGCTGAGGCTGAAGATGGTTCTTTTGGCATACTTCCAAAGCATATCGATTTTGTGGCAGCACTGGTCCCAGGTATCCTTTCTTTTGAGTCGGATAATGGAGAGGAATTTCTCGCCATTGACGAGGGAATTCTGGTTAAATGCGCATCTGATGTCATGATTTCCACGAGAAAAGCAGTACGCAGCAAAGATCTGGGAGCGCTGAAACAGACCGTGGAATATGAGTTCAAGACACTGGATGAACGAGAGAAAAAAACTCGCTCCATTCTGGCCAAGCTTGAGGTAGATTTTACCAAGCGCTTCTTAAAAATGAGGGAGTAGGGTTGATGGCTAAATTGAACAGCAAAAATCGTGAGGAGTTTCCGGAAAAGATAGGCACGAAAGAAGCGCGCAAAATGATGGCCAGAAGGGATAAGAACAAGGGCATATGGCTTGGCCTGGGAATGATGGGAATGATTGGCTGGTCGGTTGCCATCCCCACTTTGATCGGCGTAGCGATTGGAATCTGGATGGATATCAGATACCCAGGGCATATCTCCTGGACTCTTACATTTTTGTCCATTGGCCTAGCTGTTGGGTGTGCGAATGCCTGGTATTGGGTTGAGCGAGAGCGAGAAAAAATTGAGGGGAGTCAAAGCGATGAATGAAATTCTAACGCTGATCCTAAGCTTGATATCCGGTATCCTGCTTGGATTTTTCTACTTCGGCGGGCTGTGGCTGACTTTGAAGCGTCTGCATAATTCAAAGCAGCCGGCTCTCTTGACTATGGGCAGTTTTCTGGGACGATCGGCAGTCTGCCTCTTTGGCTTTTATCTCATTTCCGGCAACGATTTAGAAGTGCTGGTCTTCAGCCTGGCGGGCTTCGTTTTATCCAAGCTTGCGCTGATTCACCGCTTTGGTCTTCAGGCTCACATGGAGGCGGACTAAATGGTTGAGTTGAGTCCTGATGAGGTTGTTTTCTGGCAATGGGGATTCGTCTCTATCAATGAAACCATAGTTTTCACCTGGGTAGTAATGGCATCGCTCGTCATTTTGGGCTGGATGTCCTCACGCCGTCTTTCCGTGGAACCGCCGCTCTCGCGCTCGCAGAACCTGTTTGAAACAATCATTACCTACATGCAAAGCCAGATACGAGAAATCGCCCAGATGAATCCGGATCGTTATTTACCCTTCTCAGGCACTTTATTTCTATTCATCTCGGTTGCCAATTTGCTGGACATCGTGCCTGGTTATCGTACGCCGACCAGCTCCATCTCCACAACAGCAGCGCTGGCCATCTGCGTCTTCTTTGCCGTTCCTATCTACGGAATTGCACAATCGGGAATTGTCGGCTATCTCAAGCACTATGCCGAGCCCACGGTCTTGATGCTGCCTTTCCACATCATTGGAGAGTTTTCTCGCACACTGGCCATGGCTGTAAGGCTGTTCGGGAATATGATGAGCGAGACCATGTTGATCGCTATTTTGCTCACAATCGCCCCTTTATTCCTGCCTGTGCTGCTGGAATTGCTGGGGCTGCTTATCGGCCAGGTGCAGGCGTATATCTTCGCGGTTCTGGCCACCGTATACATTGTTTCAGCAAGCTCGAATGAGGGAAAAACTGTAAAAGGTTCTAAAGGAGGAAATTGATATGGCAAGTGTTGATACCATCGGCATGGCTTCCATTGTTGTGGCAGGAATGACCATGGCCATCGGCTCCATCGGGCCGGCAATTGGTGAAGGCTGGGCGCTGTCCAGAGCATTGAGCGCTATCGCTCAGCAGCCTGATGAGGCAAATACTATAACTCGAACTCTCTTCGTCGGCCTGGCCATGGTGGAATCTATCGCTATTTACTGCTTCGTGATATCTATCATCCTGATCTTTGCCAATCCCTTCTGGAGCTATGTGGCAAAATAGGAGGACAACGTGCAGATAGACTATTTCACCATAATTGCCCAAATTATCAACTTCCTAATACTGGTCTTCCTGCTCAGGCACTTCCTGTACAGGCCTCTCCTCAAATCGATGGACGAGCGAGAGCAGAAAATAAGCTCTCGATTGAAGGAGGCCGAACAAAAGAATAAAGAGGCAGAGCAAGAGGCCGAATATTATCGCAAAATATTACAGGAATTATCAAAAAAAAGCCAGGAAATGAACACCAAGGCCGCAGAAGAAGCACAGGTTTTGCAGACCGCTTTAATGCAAAAAGCGCGCGACAGTGTTGAGGCGAGTAAAGCCAAATGGTATGAGGATTTTGAGCGTCAGAAAGAGTCACTTCTTGCAGATCTGGGCCAGCATGCAGGCGAAGAGATATACGCCATTGTCCGTCGCACCCTCCAGGATCTCGCCGACGAGAATATGGAGCACCAGATACTCAATACGTTCATCAAACGCCTGCAGAATATGGATGCATTTGAAAATGAGAAAATTAAAGGGTTTTATAAAACTACTGGGCAGCAGATTACTGTGAGGAGCACTTTTGAGATTCCCGAAGAGATGCGCCAAAGGATCAAGGAAATTGTTCGCAATCAAACCGGAATGGACGTGAAAATGCAGTTTGGGATTTTGCCGGAGTTGATCTGTGGGGTGGAGATGAGCACCCACGACACGAGAATTGGCTGGAGCATCGCCAGTTATCTGAATACACTGGAAGCTGATTTGTCGGAAGCGCTTGAGCCAAAAAGCATCCAAAGAAACGCAGAATGATGGTGCTGTGGAAAATGGAAACGAACGGAAATAAGGAACTTCGGGATGCTCTGACTAATACCTTCGCTGCTCTCAGTCAAACCCTTGAAACCTACCGGCCTCAACTGAAGTTTGAAGAGATAGGGACAATATCCTATGTGGGCAACGGCATCGCTCGCATCAAGGGCTTGCCTCATGTAAAATCCGAAGAGCTCATCAGATTTACCGGTGAAAAATTGGGGATTGCCTTCAACCTGGATCCGGAAGAAGTTGCAGTTATCATGCTCGATAAAAGCGAAAAGATCAAAGCCGGACAGGATGTGCGCCGAACCGGAAGGGTCATGGACGTGCCTGTGGGAGAAGAGCTTCTGGGAAGAGTGGTAGATGCCACGGGAAGGCCGCTTGATGAAGGCAAACCAATCCGCTCTCCAGAAAGAAGACCCATCGAGCGCGAAGCTCCGGCGATTATGGATCGGGCTCCCGTGAATGTCCCGCTTCAGACGGGAATCCTCGTGGTGGATGCCATGATTCCTGTCGGCAGAGGCCAGCGGGAATTGATACTGGGAGACCGTCAGATTGGTAAGACGGCAGTTGCCCTTGACGCCATAATCAATCAACAAGAAGAAGGGATGATATGCGTTTACTGCGCTATTGGACAGCAGAGGTCGGCAGTTGCTAGAGTGATTGCCGATTTACATAAGTATGATGTCATGAAAAAATGTATTGCTGTTGTGGCTACGGGCGATGACCCACCCGGTCTAAATTTTATTGCTCCTTATGCTGCTACCACTATGGCAGAGTACTTCATGGAAAAAGGGCTAGATGTGCTGATCGTGTATGACGATTTGACCCGCCATGCTCGTTCTTACCGGGAGCTGTCTCTGTTGTTGCGCCGTCCTCCTGGCAGGGAGGCCTTTCCGGGGGACATATTTTATATTCATTCCCGCCTCCTGGAGAGATCCACTCATCTGAAGAGCGGCGGCAGCCTTACAGCTTTGCCCATCATTGAGACTGAAGCTCAGGACATTTCAGCTTACATTCCCACCAATCTCATTTCCATTACCGATGGCCAGATCTATCTTTCCCCCGATCTATACGAGGAGGGAGTTTTGCCCGCCATTGATGTGGGTAAATCTGTCTCCCGAGTGGGGGGAAAGAGCCAGCTTCCGGCTTATCGTGAGGTTGTCGGCAACCTGCGCCTTTCTTATTCCCAATTCGAGGAGCTGGAAGCTTTTGCAAGATTTGGAACCAAGTTGGACGAAGAAACCCGAAAGACTCTGGAACGTGGGCGGCACATCCGCGAGGTGCTGAAACAGCCCCGATATGAACGAATGTCGGCTCCGGAGCAGATTGCCATTCTTCTGGCCATTACTGCTGGTATCTTGGACGATATTCCACTAGACGAAATTTCCTTCGCAAAAAAGATGATCGGAAAGGCGTTTTCAGAAGGGTTACCGGAATTATATCAGCGGATTTTATCTGCCGGAAAGCTCAGCTCTGATGATAAGGAGAAGATTCTGAACATATCTAGAATTGCTCTGAAAAAATAAGAGGAACAAGATGGAAAAGCTGGAACGTTTGAAGAGGAAGATCAAAAATGCCGACGAGCTGCAGTCTCTGGTCAAGATAATGAAGACGATTTCTGCGTCTAACATCCGAGAATATGAACAGGCAGTATCTTCGCTCAAGGAGTACAATAATACCATCGAGTTGGGACTTCAGATCGTACTGCGGAATACACCAAAGGATATTTTGACAGCCGGTGCCGTTGAGGGAAAAAACCGCCTAGGCGCTGTGATCTTCGGTTCTGACCAGGGACTATGCGGTAATTTTAACGAGCAAATTTCAGCCTATGCCATCGAAAGAATGAATGAGTCTGAGCATAAAGATCTGATAGCTCTTGCCGTTGGAGAGCGGGTGGTTGCCCATCTTGAAGAAGCAGGACAGCCGGTTGAGACGCATTTTTGCTTTTGTGGGAACCATCTGGGCATCACACAAGTTATGCTGGAAATGCTGGTCAAGATAGAGGAGTGGCGCTCAGAAAAGGGGATTGACCAGATAGTACTATTCTACAACAGGTCAGCGCCGGATGCGGCATTTAGTCCTCATATGGTGCATCTCATTCCTCTTGATACTAAATGGCTAAGCGGCCTGACTGAAAGAAAGTGGCGATCGCATACTCTGCCTACCTTTTCCATGGACGTCGATCAACTTTTTTCATCTCTGATGCGGCAGTACCTTTTCTTCTCCCTTTATCGTGCTTTCATTGAATCCCTGGCCAGCGAGAATGCCAGCCGCCTCTTATCTATGCAGATGGCAGAGAGAAATATAGAAGAGCACCTGAGTGAGCTTAATGTTCAATTTCACAGAGAGCGCCAGGCAGGTATAACCTCAGAATTGTTGGATGTGGTGACTGGATTTGAAGCATTGACCGGCGAGGAAAGAAAAGGCTAGAAGTTTGTGATGAACAATTCATCCCTGGTCTCTCGTCAAAGGCATGTTTTGATCAGAGGCAAGACCATCTCTTCTGATCTAGTATCAATATAATTCGATATGAGATTTTCGAATCCATTCCAAATACAAGCATATTTCTTAGTTTATATCTCCGCCGCGTTCATGGCGATTTTAGATTTAGTATCCAGTCAGATAAGCAATATGGGGAGTTTTATGATTTACCTTCATAAACCAAAATTATTGAGCACTTTAGCCTATTATTCTCTTGTGCAGCAGGAAACATATATATCCAATAGATTTGATATAGATTTGCATAAGAACCTCGAAACTCCTCTTTGAGGAAAGCAGCATAACTAAGTCAGGAAGGATAAGCAATGCGAATAGGAATGTTCTCCTGGGAGAGCCTGTATTCCATAAAAGTGGGCGGCATAGCGCCCCACGTATCCGAGCTCTCCGAGGCATTGGCCGAAAGAGGCCATGAGGTTCATGTCTTCACCAGGCGTGGCGATTTTGATGCCTATGACAGGATCAACGGAGTTCATTACCAGAGGGTGGACTTCGATAAATCAGGAAGCCCTATCGAGCAAATGGACAGGATGAGCGCGGCCATATATGAGCGCTTTCTCAAAACCCAGAAGGTCTTCGGCAAGTTCGATATCGTGCACGGCCACGACTGGCATCCCGATTTGGCTCTGAACCTGATCAAGAAGGACCAGAGCATACCATACATTTTGACCGTACACAGCACGGAGTGGGGAAGAAATGGAAATAATCCAGGAAACGCCGAGATCTCTCACCGGGAGTGGCTGGGCGGCTATGAGTCTTCAAGGCTGATAGTAACCACCATGTCCATGCAGGAAGAGCTGAAATCGGTATATTCCATTCCGGAGAGCAAGATCAGTATAATACCCAACGGGATAGTAAGCGGAAAGGTCCGCAAAGCCTTAGATCCCGGCCAGGTGAAAGAGCGATACGCCATACATCCCCTGGCCCCTGTAGTCTTATTTTGCGGCCGCATGTGCTATCAGAAAGGCCCCGACCTTCTCGTTGAGGCCGTGCCCCATGTATTGCGGGAGCGTCAGGATGTCCGGTTCGTCTTTGTGGGAGAAGGAGACATGAGTTCCTATTGCGAACGCAGAGCCAGGGAGCTGGGCGTAGCTGATGCCTGCCGTTTCCTGGGCTATGTCTCCAGCGCAGAGAAGCAAGAGCTGATCAATGCCTGTGATCTGGTATGCGTGCCCAGCCGAAACGAGCCTTTCGGTGTAATCGTTTTAGAGGCCTGGGATGCGGGCAAGCCCGTGGTGGCCACCGAAGCGGTGAGCATCATAAGAAACTTCGAGGATGGCCTTCTGGCTTACATTCAACCTGAGTCTATTGCCTGGTGCATAAACCGGTTGCTGAAGAGCCCAGAGGAGATGAAGAGCTTGGCTTTGGCAGGGCAAAGCAGGATCAAGAAAGAGTTCAGCTGGGACAGGATCGCGGAAAAGACGGAAGAAGTTTATGCCGAGATTCTAGGACTGAATCGGGACGCAAAGATGCAGGTAGTGAAATCAAAATCCCGGCGGAGAAAGACTCCTAAAATTTAATATAAATAACAAAGGAACCTAAATGAAGAAAATTCTACTTACTCTAGTGTTGATCGTGGTGGCATTATCTGGCTGTGTGGATAAAGAGCTGGGCGCAAAAGATCTGAAGATGTTGACGGCTAATTCCGGAAAAAACCTCGATAGCTATAGATTCGTCACGGAGACTGCCCAGGAAATCAAGGCCATCGAAAACTCGACTGAAGCCTCCACTCTGGTGATCAGATCCCTGGACGAGGGCGCTGTGAACCTGACAGCCCAGAACATGAGCGTATCAACCAGGAAAAACGCAAGCACTGGCTCGGTGGCCCTGCCGTCCATGCAAAGGGAGATCTATGTCATCCGAGACATGGCTAAAGTCAAGCTTGAAGGCAACTGGTCCCAGGCAGCGCTGCAGGACCCGAAGTACTTCTGGGCGCTTCAGAATGTTGCCGAAAAACAAGCTACGCTACTCAATCAGTCCCAACTGGAGCTTTCCGGGTCGGAGATGATCGAGGGGCTGGATTGCAGCCGGATCGAGGTTGCACCTGACAGACAGGCCTATGAGAGCGTGCTCTTTGAGCAATTGGGCTCCGTGCTGCCTTTGGCCTACATGAACCTCACCAGGCTTTACAAGAGCAGCACAGTGAACTGGACCCTGTGGGTCTCCAAGGACGATGGTCTGCCCAGGATGGAAAATGTGAAGATGGCATTTTTGGTGCCTCCAGAGATGATGGAGCTGCCGGATGATCAAATCAAAGATTTCCTACTAAATATAGATCTGAACACCACCACTCGATATATGGATTACAATCAGCCGTTGGTGATAACGCTTCCTGAGGGGCAGCGCATAGAGCCCATCATAGGATGTGCATGTAATAGATGACGAAATTGTGAAAGATTTGAGGTGATGAATAATGGCATGGTTAGTCGGATATCCGAGAGAGAAGATCGACTGGCATCCCACTATAAACTACGAGAAGTGCGTAAAGTGCGGGATGTGCATGAACTGCGGAAGGAATGTGTACGACTGGACGGAAGAAGGTCCGGTGGTGGCCCGGCCCAACCAGTGTATTGTGGGCTGCAATACCTGTGCCAATCTGTGCATGGGTGAAGCCATAAGCTTCCCCGACAAAGAAACGATAAGAGAGATCTATAAGCGAGAGAAGATCTGGCCTAAAGTGAAGAAGCAGCTGGAGGAGGAAGGAAAGATAAAAACAAAGCAGAAGACAGAAGACAAAGGCGGATGCTGTAGCTAAGCGAGCGCATTGAGCATAAAGCTGAAATTGAAATTCTTATTTTTTTTAAGTTAAAGGAATTTTATGGATGAGATGATGGAGAAGTTCTTGGCCGACCCGACCTCTGATGACAAACAGAAGATGATCGCATCCCTGATGCCCATGATGATGGAGATGATGCCCAAGATGATGCCCTCATGTCTGACCATGATGCTTCCCACACTCAAGAAAGAAGAGCGCCTAGAGTTCATCCTCAAGATGGTGGCTGTCCTGGTGGAGCAGGGCAGCGTTGGCATGACGGAAGAGGAGCGAAGGGATTTCGTGGACATGGTGGTGGAGAGAGCGAGTGCCTGAGGTTACATATCCTCAACGCTGGTCTGGCAAACTTTGCTAAAAAAGGAGCTGAAGGGAATAATGACCGAAGAGGTTAAAAAACCTAAAAAGAGGCGCAGGCTGAAGGTGGCTCACCCTGAGCGCTGCATCGGCTGCCTGAGCTGTATGTTTGCATGCAGCCGGATCAATGCCAAGACGGCATCTCTCAAGGACAGTGCCATCAAAATCCAGACTCAGGGTGGCATAGAAGGCGATTTCCGGGTAATAGTATGCCGGGGTTGCCAGGACGCGCCCTGCTCCAGAGCCTGTCCCACTGGAGCCCTTGAGCAGAAGCCTGATGGGAGCGTGGTTTTTCATGAAGAGCTCTGTACCAGTTGCGGCAAGTGCGAGCAAGCCTGCCTCATAGGGGCCATAACTCTGAACAAGGACGGCAAGCCCATCAAGTGCAAGCACTGCGGAGCCTGCGTAGCATTCTGTCCCCATGGCGTCCTGGAGCTGGAGGAGGTGTCCTGATGCTGAGAAAAGTTCTGTACATCGATCTCACCAGTGAAGAGAGCTGGGTCGAGGAGAGGCAAGATCTCTTTGAAGAGTGGCTGGGAGGCACGGGGGTGGGCATCAAGCTGCTCATGGAGGAGTGCCCCGCAGGCGCAGATCCACTGTCTCCTCAGGCTCCGCTGATCTTTTGCATTGGGCCTCTGAACGGCCTCTTCCCGGCCATAACCAAGGCCGTGGCCACCTTCAAGTCGCCCCTCACCGGGGGGCTGGGCGAGTCCTACGCCGGAGGAAGGCTGGCTCTGGCCATGAGATTCGCAGGCCATGAGGCCATAGTAGTAAGAGGAAAGGCAGAAAGGCCTTGCTACATAAGCATCAACGGTGGGGACGTGAAGATCAAGGATGCGACTTCTATTTGGGGCATAGACGCACCCACCACGGGCATAATCCTGCGCGAAAAGGAGCCGGGTGTAGGTCGCAGAAGCATTATTCGCATCGGGCCTGCGGGGGAGCGTCTGGTGAAGTATGCAGCAGTCATCGTGGATACCTACAGGCATCTGGGAAGGCTGGGCATAGGGGCGGTCTTCGGCTCCAAGAACCTCAAGGCTATGGTGATCTCGGGCACGGAGCACATAGACCTTCCCGATGCAAAGAGGTATAGAGAGGTCTATAACAAGCTCTATCAGACGGCAGTGCAAACAGATGTGATGGAGAAGTACCACGACATAGGCACGACCATAAATATCAATGTATTGAACTATCTGAAGGGCCTGCCCACCAGGAACTTCCAGAGTTCCAGCTACCCCGAGGCGGAGAAAATCAGCGGCGAGGTGCTTGCGGACGATTATCTTTTCAGAAGGCTATCCTGCGCCGGATGTCCAATAGGCTGCATCCACGTAGCGGCCCTGAAGACGGCCTTCTCGCAGCATCACGAGTTTGAGGTTCGGAAGGTCTCCTACGATCATGAGCCCATCTACTCTCTGGGCTCCAATCTGGGAGTCACTTCAGCAGAGGGGGCCTTGCAGCTGATCGATACCTGCGAGAGGCTGGGACTTGATGCCATATCCTCAGGTGTGGTCCTCGCCTGGGCCACAGAGGCCTACGAGAAGGACCTCATCACGCCTCAGGAGACCCTGGGCGTTCCGCTGCAGTGGAACAATGTGAAGAGCTATGTTCAGACTCTGGAGAACATCGTTAAGGCTCCCAATGAGTTCTATTCTGCTCTCGCTCAGGGCGTGGAGTTTGCCTCTGTCCGTTACGGCGGCCGGGATTATGCCATGGCCCTAGGCGGAAATGAGGTGGCAGGCTACCACACCGGCCCGGCCTCCATCGTGGGCCAGCTGGTGGGCGTGCGCCATTCGCACCTGGACAATGCAGGCTACGCAATAGACCAAAAGGCGGCCAAGAAACAGCTCGATCCGGAGCAGATGGTGGAGGAGATCATCAAGGAGGACGACTTCCGCGGTATCTTCAACTGCCTGGTGGGCTGCCTCTTTGCCCGAGGCGTCTATACCGAGGAGAACATCTTGGACGCCTTAGGCGCGGTGGGCATTGTTAAGACCAAGGAAGATCTGGCGGATCTGGGAAGAAGGATATTCGAGGAGAAATACAGGTTCAAGGCCCGAGAAGGCTTCGACCTCGCCCGCGTGCGCGTGCCCAGGAGGTTCTTCGAAACAGTCTCTACCCTAGGCATGATCGAGCCCCAGACGGTAGAGGATATGCTCCGCATGTATCGCGAGAAGAGAGGATGGACCTGAATTTTTGCGACAGGATATACCGAAGGTATGGATATGGTTACTATTGAAGAGATTCAAGAGTTAGGAACCAGGATGAAGGCCATCCTGGGCCTTTCCACCTCTCCAGTTGGAGTGCGATTTCTGACCACAAAGGACGCAGTAGATGAAGCGAAGGTGCTCGATCGCCATCGCTATTGCCAGGCACTCATGCGTGCTCGTCACGGCCAGAATGTGGTGCTGGATGCAGGAGGCATCTCCTGTCCTGCTGCCGCCCGAGCGTTCGGATTCAGACCATTGCCGGAACCGCTGCGCACAGGAAAGGGCTTAGTGGGATTTGGAATTGTATCCGAGGAGAAGGTGGCAGAGGAGATGTTCGAGAAGATGCCGCACCTGGAGATGGGGGCCATCCAGCAGATTCACCTCTTCCCTCTGGAAAAAGCAGAGCAATTGCCGGATCTGGTGGTGGTGGAAGACGAGGTGGAGAAGCTGATGTGGATCATCCTCTCTTATATGCATGTCCGGGGAGGCGAGAGGGTGCACAGCTCCACGGCCGTTCTTCAGGCCACCTGCGTTGACTCCACGGTGATACCTTACTTGGAAAAGAGGCTGAACTTCAGCTTAGGCTGCTACGGCTGCCGCGATGCAACGGACATGGCTCCTGGCGAGGCTGTGCTGGGGTTTCCAACGTCATTTCTCCCGGACATCGTCGAGCATCTTGACTACCTGAACAAGAAGGCTCTTCCCCATTCCAGAGGCAAACATGCCTTTGCGGCTTTGAAGAAGGAGCACGACGGAGAGCAGGCAGCCACCTGCTCATCGCTATGAGGCTGGCTGTGAATAATGCAAGCATTTTTGAGTTTAGCCATTAATGAATTTGGGAGGTTTTTGAAATGAACAAAATAGCGGATGAGACCATCGGGACAGAGAAATGCGAACAAATCAACATCAACGCCAACTGCGCCGGCCTAGCGGTGCTTCTCCTGGATCACATCAAGCAGCATCTGGTCTCCGAAAAGATAATCTCGGCCCAGGAGATCGCTGCCTTTGCCTCGGCCCTAGAGGGCATTCAGAGTGTTACTGAGATGGCTACAAGATATGGTATTAAACCGGAAGAAAGCTGCAATGCTAAGAAGGCCATTGCCGATGCCTTCAACAAAATAGAAGAGATGCGGCGATGCTGCGAATGAAATAAAATCGGAATTGTAACATGAACGAAAAGGCAGTCGGAAAACAACATAGCGATATGACTACGCCCGCCGGCCTGACAGTCGAGCCGGCCTTCATACTGCTTTTTTCCATCCGACTGCAGGGTGTGTTCGAGGGTTTCGGTGCCTTGCCGGTTGAAGTCGTGCCACTACCACCCGATCAGTCCAATGAATATGTCATGCGGCTCGCCGAATTCGAGACAAAGCTGCTCGGCAAAGCGTTTCTTGAGGCGCGGCGCATCGAGCGCCAGCCGCTCGGCCGGATCGTCCTCGATGGTCTTAATGCAATCGAATCGGGGGCAGCACCTGCCCACGCCGACGTTTACCTGCTCACCCACAAATCAGGCGTGGCATTGTGGGAAGTCTGGCTGCCAGCGCCGACCCAATCGTTTGATGCATTCCGCTGGATCGGCTGGCTCGATCCGGAGGTTGATGATGGCTTGATTGCGCGGCTATGGCGTGTGCTCGGCTTAGTCAACATAGAGCTTGCCGGGAAGCCGAGTTGGTCGGGGCTGTATTTTCCACTGATACTGCTGCGCGCTCCAAAACATCAAGTCGAAACGATTGTCGAACGCTACGGCCCGGACCTTATTCACCTGCTGTTTCTCGATCGCTCTCGTTGGCCATTAAAGGCAGTGCTGGTGAAAGAGGAGCTGGCGCGCGACTACTGCGTGCGCGAGAGTGGAATGACGCTGCTCGCACGCCGCAGTGGGCTTGACCTGCATGGCCGCGGGGATGCCGTTGAGGATATGTCGTCTGCCGGTCTGCCACCGCGTAGCGCCTTGCCGTTTCTCATCACGCTTGAATTGTTGCTGCTCGAGCGCGCGGTACTACAGAGCCTCTACGAGCGGCTATCGCACCACATGCCGCGCTCGGTGGAAGAATTGCTCGCGCTAAAGCAGAAGGTTCTTGACGAGCTGGAGGAATACTACGGCGCGATCACCACCGCCACTCGCTTCAGTGACGAGGTCACTGCAGACGGCGAACGCCTGCTCGGCCTCGGGAACCTCTACGATGCCGTGATTGACCGCCTGGAGGCAGTGAGCTTCGAGATCACCACCCGCTATCAGAAGCGTACGACGTTGTTGCAGTTTTGGCTTACCGTCGTGTTCGGTGCAACCGAGATCGGCTTCATCGCCTCCAGCATCGCCACCTGGTACTATCGTTCCGAGATCTGGGCAGTGCTTGCCTGGACCGTTGGCGTGTCGCTCGTCACCGGGCTCGGACTGGTGGCAGTGTTGCGTGGAAGAATGGAGTGAACACTGAACCTGTCTTGGTAGATTTAGTTAACAACGGTATCCTAAATCTAACGTTTATTAGTTTATTAATCATCTCTTAAAAAAGATACTTCAAACGAGTAAGGAGCAAGTCGCATCATGAGACGTGGATAACTTCAGCGGGGCAGGCATCTGATGCCTTTATCACGCAGTCCAGCAGGTCATCTGGTGCCTCGCCTTCACCCAATCCGCCAGTCCTGTATTTCTCAGCTACCTGGCTCAAGTTGTCATCGGGATTCTCCTCAAAGAAATCAGGACAATCCTCCCAGCATGTGCCGCAGCTTATGCAGCCTTCGCGATCTATGACTACTTTTGTCATCGCATTCTCGGTTTTAAGAATTTTATAGATGGCTGGCGCATCATCTCAGGCTGAATGTCTCCTTGACCACCTCGGTCAGTATGGGACCGGCCTGATCGATCACGTTTGCCTCGTAAAGCCAGCCCTTGCGCTCCGGAAGAGCTCCCGTCACCATAATGGCTTTGCCTTCGTATTCTGCCAGGATTATCTCGTGCGAGGCCGTCAGCTCCTCAGCAATGGAAGCTGGCTTGGCGATGTGAGTCAGCCTAACCGTGCAGCATTGAGGGCGCGGCATCAAGATCGAGAACCTGCCATCCTGAACTAAGCCCAGAAATTTATCCATCTTTTGATCCTCCTTTTGCCATTGAACGATTTTCGGCTTACGATATCTTGCATAGTTATTGCTTAAATATCTTTTGCGATTCAGATGAAGAATCTGCTCAAATACCCCGAATCAGATAAGAATGGATAGTCAATTTCACACTTGTTATCTTTTTGCAGATAGGATGGAGTATAGATGGGTTATCTGGCCGAATATACCAAAAGCTTTAAAGCCAATGACTTGAATACTTAAACTAACAGCTAAACAATTCAAGGCCTAAGCTTATGTGTCGAAATTCAGATCTTCCCGGACCCCTGCGGAGCATTCAGCGGTACATTCGAGCATTGCACTGCCTCACGAGATGGAATATCATACGCTGCATTGGAACAGGTGAGAAGAGCACGAAGGAGATTTATGAGCAGCTAGGGCTTGGCGAAGAGATGTCTCAGGCCGGACTTTACTATCACCTCTCCGCCCTCAAGCACGCCGGAATCGTCGAGGTGGCCTCTTACCGGGAGGTCAAGGGCGGCACGCCGGAGAAGGTATGGAAGCTGAAAACTCGTAGAATAGTGATAGATCTGCTGGAAGAAAAAGAGGTGGAATAAATGTGCTGCGGAGAAGAACAAGGTCACGAATCTGTGATGATGCACGGCGTCTCTCAATTCGGCGCACGTGAAATGTGCGGCTGCGAAGACAAACACGAGATTCATGCCATGCTCCATGGCTTGCATCATTTCGGTCCGCATGAAATATGTAGCTGCCAGGGACGCAGGTTCTTGAGCAAGAAAGAACGGAAAGAGATGCTGGAAGAATACAGGGAATCGCTGAAATGTGAGCTGGAAGGGGTCGAGGAAGAGCTGAAAAAGCTCAAGGGAGATTGAAGAACAATGAAACATATCGATCTTACTGAATTGTTAGAGTTCTCTCATCTATGTTTGGAGACGGGTCAGGAAATTTCGCCCCACCCAGAGCCGTATTATGTTCTTTTTCATGTTCTCGAAGGCGAGGGTATGATTACTGCAGGTGCGGAGCTTTACCATGTTAAACCCGGGCATATGGTCTATGTGGAGAGCAATGATATTCGCGGGATCAAATGCACAAATAGAATGAGCGTTATCGGCATTCAGCAGCCACATTAATGAGGATATCCTCAAAGGAGCATCCGTGAAAGCGATTGAAGTCAAAGACCTCACCAAATATTATGGCAGCTTCTGTGCAGTGGATCACATTACCTTTGAGGTGGAGTCGGGTGAGTTCTTTGGATTTCTTGGCCCAAACGGTGCTGGAAAGACGACGACGATACGGATGCTGACCGGTCTTTCTGAACCCTCGAAAGGCACCGTATCCATTATGGGTTATGATATTTCTCGTGACCCCTTTCATGCCAAGGAACATTTTGGGGTCGTGCCTGAGGTATCCAACATCTACGAAGACCTGACCGCCTGGGACAATCTGATGTTCGCAGGAGAGCTATATAGCATGCCTCGATCAGAGCGGAGCAGACGCGCTCATGAGCTCCTCGATACCTTTGGACTTATCGAATTTAAAGATAAGAAGGTAAAGGGATTCTCAAGAGGAATGCGGCGGATGATCACCCTTGCCATGGCCATGATTCATTCTCCGGATATTCTGTTCCTCGACGAGCCCACCTCGGGTCTCGATGTACAGAGGTCCATTAGGTTGAAAGAGATCTTCTCCGATTTGAATAGAGATGGCACCACCCTCTTTTTAACCACTCACATACTGGAGGAGGCAAACACGCTCTGCGATCGTGTTGGGATCATCGTAAAAGGGAAGTTAGCTGCGGTAGACGCACCTGAAAAGCTAAAGAGGACTATACAGGCGACTCAGTCAGTGGAGTTTTCATTCGATACTATGACCCCTATGCTGGTCCCCGATTTAGCTGCACTTCCGGCGGTGAGTTCGGTACGTAAAGAAGGAGATAAATTCAGACTCTATACTCATGATCCATCCCTCGTTGCTACATCATTATTTGAATATGCAAAGGGGCATGCCTTAAAGATAGTATCCATCAACACTCTTGGGCCGAGCCTTGAAGATGCGTTTCTCGCCATCATTAAGCAGCAGGACGGAAGGGGGCAGGAACCATGACCTACAGCCAAACGCTCTCAAGGGTCTGGCGGGAGCTGAGTCGAGCATGGGCAATAACCAAGAAAGATGCACGTATCTACTACCTGCGGTCGGGGACCATCATGTTTGGGCTCATGTTCCCGCTCTTCCTCTTCATCTCATTCGCTGTGGGGAGGAATTTACCGCCACAGGTGCTCATACCGGGGTTAATGGCCATCACAATCTTCTTCAGCGCCTCCTCCGTCGGACCCATGGCAGTGCCGACAGAGAGAAAGACGAAAACCTATGAGCGGATGATCACTGCTCCTATCTCGCCCCTTTCCATACTGTTGGGGGAGATTGCTGGAGGCGCAGTTTTTGGTGCCATCATGGTGGCAATCCCCCTAATTATAGGCATGATATGGTACGATATCCATATCTTCCACCCAATAGGATTCATCGCCGCAATAGCCCTCATTTCTTTTGGATTTTCAGCTATGGGCATCATGTTTTCAGCTATACCTACAGAAAATCCGGGGGACGTCATGATGATCTTGAATTTTATTCGTCTTCCTCTCCTCTTTGTAAGCGGCATTTTTATTCCCATAGACCAGATGGGTAAATATGGAATTGTCACTGTGCTATCCCCATTAACATATGCCAAAGATATGGTACAATACGCAATGAGCGGAAATTCGTTCTATGGGCCGATAATAGATAGCTTTGGAATTATCTTATTTACTGCGCTCTTCCTCTGGATTGGGGTTTCAATGCATGAAAGAAGCCGAAAAATGGGATAATTAGAGATCATTGCACGCCGGAAAAGATATGGAATAGGACCCGAAGAATAACTGTGGAGCCGTTGTATGCGGGAAGAGAACGGCCCAGAGAAATAAAAGATGGCACACAGGTGAAGGTGTGGAGACTGAAGACCAGGAAAATAGTAATTGATCTACTTGAAGCAGGAGAAGTAGAATAAAATGTGCTGTGAAGAGAGACATAGGCGCGCCATGCTGGGCCAATGCTCCTTGATGTGCCTCTCGTAGGCGTTCATGGAAAATGCGACTGCCATTAACGTGGATTCTTGAGCAAAAAGGAAAGAATAGAGATGCTGGAGGAGTACAGGGAATCCCTGAAATGCGAGCTGGAAGGGGTCGAGGAAGAGCTGAAAGGTCTCCAGATAGAATAAAGAGAAGTGGATATGCTGGCCTGCAGACTCAACGCTCTCCAGGCCGGTATCTAAACAACATTAGTTAACTCCGACGAAGGGAGAAGAGACCGTTATGGATGCTATCAAAGTCGATAACCTAACCAAGCGATACGGCAGCTTCACTGCCGTGGACAGCATAAGCTTCGAGGTGGAAGAAGGCGAGATATTCGGCTTTCTCGGACCGAACGGCTCCGGCAAGAGCACGACCATAAGGATGCTGACGGGAATAATCAAGCCTGACGAGGGAACGGCGGTCATTATGGGGCACGACATCAAGAAAGATGCCATCAGGGCGAAACAGGTGATGGGCGTTGTCCCGGAGATGTCAAATGCCTATGTGGAACTCTCCGCATGGAATAATCTCATGCTCATGGGAGAACTCTATGGGGTTTCCAAAAAGGATAGAGAAGAACGAGCAAAAAAGCTGCTGGAGCAGTTCGGCCTGTACGACCGTAGGGATAGCCCTGCCCGTGGATTCTCTAAGGGAATGAAGCAAAGACTGATCCTGTGCATGGCGCTCATCAACCAGCCCTCTGTACTCATCCTCGATGAACCGACTTCCGGGCTGGATGTAGAGAGTTCCCGGCTGATTAAAGATGTCATAAGAGAGCTGAACCGGGCCGGAACAACCGTATTTTTGACCACCCATAATATGGAGGATGCCAGTCAGCTCTGCGAGAGGATAGCAATCATAAATCAAGGTGTAATAGCGACCATAGATCGCCCGGAGGTTCTCAAGCGAGCGAGCAGCGGCCTTCAGTCCATCGAATTGAGCTTCAACCGCATCGTTAACGCAGAAGATTTATCAAAATTTTCGTGCGTCAAACAGGTTAAGAAATTGGGAGATAAGTTCAGGTTATATGTGGACGATGTCGATCTGACGATGGACTGCATCACGGACTATGCCAGGTCACATGACTTGAAGATTGTAGCTCTGAACACTCTTGCGCCATCGCTGGAAGACATTTTCGTAAGCCTGACGCATAAAAACAAACCAGGGGAGGGCTAAAAATATGTACCAATTAGAACAGCTCCAAAGGTCCTTTGTCGTTGCCAAGAAGGATGTATGGATTTATTATGCCAAAGGTCCGGTCATGGTCTTCGGCCTGATATTTCCTTTATTCCTACTGATAGCGTTCACAATCGGACGGAATATGACGGTGAAGGAGCTCTTTCCAGGGCTCATGGGTATGGCTATCTTCTTCACCTCAACGGCGGTAGGTCCGGCAATTCTGCCCTGGGAAGCGCGCTCCAAGACCCTGGAACGGCTGGTATCCTCTCCGGTAGAGGTCTGGGCCCTTCTTCTAGGAGACGTCTTTGCTTCATTCATCTTTGGATTGCTGATCTCCATTATACCCCTGGCGGTTGCCGTACTTATGGGCGTGGAAGTTGTGCACCTCCTAGTATTCGGCCTGGGCATGATTATAGCAACTTTCTGTTTCGCATCGCTGAGCATCTTGCTATCGGTTTACCCGCCTACGGATGTGCCTGCCACGGTGATGATGCTATCCTCCCTGGTGAGGTTTCCCCTGGTCTTCATCAGCGGTGTTTTCATCCCAGTGGAGGAGATGCCCGCCTGGGGACAGACCATTGCATCAGCTTCGCCGCTAACCTATTTCATTGACTTGGCAAGATATTCGACAACTGGCATAAGTTATTACTCGCTTCCCACAGATCTGGCCGTCCTGGCGGTATTCACCCTGCTCTTCCTCGTAGTTTCCATAAAGCTTCACGAGAGATTCCTGCCTCAGCGTCTATCCTAAGTAATGGGTATCAGAATACCATCGCTCGTCATCGATCTGGTGTCTTTCCACCATTTTTTCATGGGCTCAACATTACATCGGCATTTATTGATATGTATCTTTCTCGCACTTGCTTTCTCTACAAATTTGTTTTTTCATATGTTTTCTTAATGTAGATTGAATATCGCATTATTTGCCTAAATAGATCTGTCAATAACTAAAATCCATCATTTAATTGAAAGATTCAGTCATCCCGTAATCCTTATATATTAACGAATATTGATATGTTCCAGGTGATAGTCATGTTGAAAGACAAAATCTTCGGAAGCAAGAGCAGTGATTGCGGCTGCTGCGGCACGCGCATCGTAGGCCTGCGACAGATCAATGTCGGAGGACGAAGCACAGGAATAATGGGATTGGACGAAACCTTCCAGGAATACTTCAAAAAGGGAAAGAAACCCGAGGATGCGACCGGCCATGAGCTGGTCGAAGACCTGAAGAAGCTAAATTTCATTGCTGAGGGGACCGAGGAGATGTATAAGGAGGCCTTTTTGAGGGAGTATCAGAGGTATTACGAAAATAAGAAAAGATGACGATCCACGCTCTGCAATCTTATTTCGAAAGGTGGCACCAACATTGACGGGCAATGAGGTTTACGAGGAATTACAGATCGACGAGGATGCAATGTGCAGCCTGGCGAGGCTCATCGGCGATCCGGACAAAGCCAAGCACAGGATAAGAATGCTCTCCTCGTTGATGAAGAATATCGAGATGGAAGGACCGGAAGGAGAAGTCGAAGTCTTCAAGGCTGCAGCCGACCCCTGTAGACTCAGGATTCTGAAGCTTCTCAAAGAAGGAGAGCTCTGTGTCTGTGAGATTATGACCGCCCTTAAAAAGCCTCAGTCTTCCACGTCGCATCACCTGTCCATCTTAAGAGAGGTAGGGCTCGTTAAAGAGCGCAGAGACGGCAAATGGTCCTATTATCGACTTGCTGATGGAGCGGTCATCGAGATGGTCAAGCAAGCTAAAGTTTTGAAGAAAAATAGTAGAAGAAAATAATTCTGAAGGAAACTGAAATGTTCTGGAACAACTTAGCAGTAGCGGCGAATTTTTTCCTGGAAATCGCCATAGAGCTGATCGTTTTATTCATAGGCATAACCTTTCTCGTGGGGCTGATCCAGGAGTACGTGCCTGAAGAAACCATAAAGAAAGCATTGGGGGGACGTCATAAAGTCCTGGGCAGCATCCTTGGTGCGGGATTCGGCGCACTCACGCCTTTCTGTTCCTGCTCGACCATACCGCTTCTCCTGGGAATGCTCAATGCGGGTGTGCCCTTTGCTGCAGCAATGGCATTCTTGTTTTCATCGCCCCTGCTGAATCCGGTTATAATATCCTTGTTCATCATTTTGATGGGCTGGAAGGTGGCAGCTCTCTACTTTGCTGTCACCTTTGTGGCTGCAGTCGTCATCGGCCTCTTGCTCGACGGCCTCGGTTTCGCTGCCCAGGTTAAGCCTGTGGCCGCCATACGAAGTTGCTGTGACTGCCAGCAGGGAACGGACGCTAGATCAAGAATACAGCGCTCTGCTGCATTTGCATTCGGCCTATTCCGCCAGCTCATGCCCTATCTCCTGTTAGGAGCGGGCATAGGGGCATTCATTCATGGATTCGTGCCTACAGAGATCATATCCCGCATTGCTGGACCGGACAACCCTCTGGCTGTTCCTGTGGCGTCAATCATTGGTATTCCCATCTACATCCGGGCGGAGACCATGATCCCCATAGGCCTGGCCCTCATAGAAAAAGGGATGAGTGTGGGGGCCGTACTGGCACTGGTCATTGGCGGAGCTGGAGCCAGCATCCCTGAGCTGACGCTTCTGGCAGCTATATTTAAGAAGAAGCTGCTGGCGGCCTTTGTGCTAACCATCTTCGGCATAGCGGTGGCTGCTGGATATCTGGCCAATTTGCTGGCACTGTGAAGGCCGTCATAGAGAAGCCTGTGATGCCAGGGCGGACAAAAACCCTGGCATCATCTCCCGAAGGTCTGAGAGATCCATTCTTTAATCTCGTCTCTGACCTGCCGGAAGGCCCCAAGCTGCTCCTCCTCTGATCCCACAGCAGCGGCAGGGTCCGCAAAGCTTCTGTGAATGACCTCTTTTGCTCTGGGAATCTTGCTGGGAAGTTCGAGCTGCGTGCTGCAGATAGGACAGACCTGTTTGGCCCGGTCGCAAACTGTGACCGCTAGATCAAATATTGTATCCCGAAATTCCTGGGACGATTTGGAGCGCTGACCAGATATATCAATACCGATATCTTTCATGACCAGCACAGCGCGAGGATCGACAGAAGTGGCCTCGACTCCGGCGCTGTAAGCCTCATAGCGATCTCCGTACATGGCCCTCAAGAGGCCCTCCGCTATCTGGGAGCGAGCGGAGTTGTGGGTGCAGAGAAAGAGAACCTTCTTCTTTTTCTGAGATTTCGTGCTTGTTATCATCCTGCTTTCATTTCTTACCATAATAGATCAGCATTTTGATTGCTCACCTCTAAACCGGATCGAAGCCCATGGCCGGAGGACTTACATGAATCACCTGGGCAGGACAGTCCCCTGCCGCCTGCTTTACGCACTCCTCCAGATCCTCAAAAGCCACGCCCTCATTCAGCTTTCCTGCGATCCCGAACTTCGCTGCCACCTGGCTCCATCCGTCCTTTGCATTCTCTAAAAAGAACTCTGGGCAGGCCTCCCAGCATGTGCCGCAGCTTATGCAGCCCTCTCGATCTATTATTACGTTGATCATAAAATCATCCCCGCTTCGGTGGCTATTGAGTTATTTTGTCATTTACTTTAATGCTTTTGATGATAGCGGAGAGAAGTTACATTGAAATCCCATGCGCACTTTTTGCTTACGATGATCCAGGATGGGCGGGAACGTACAGCTATCCTGCATGAAATCGAGGCGCTCTGCATCATGCACGAGAAGATCACGCAGTCCTCAGAGTGCCGGGAGTTCAACCACCGCGCCGCCCTGCTCCTGCAGAAGCTGGAGGACGCAGGATACTATCGGCTTGCGGACAGGGCCATGGATCTCCTAGCCTCCTGCAATCCCAAGGACCTTTCCCAGTGCGACAGTGTCCAGCGTGCCAGGGACGTTCTGGAGAGGCTAAGAGATCTGGCCATGGTGAACCTGGGAAAAGAGAAAAGGCTGAAGAGAGCATAATTCCTTCTAGAGAAAGGCATTAAATGCGGGCGTTATTTCAGAGCCTACCATCGGCGACGCAGATGCCAGCATTCCCAAATTAACTCTCCTTTCAGCGATTTTTGAAAGATGCATCAACCTACATGTGAAACCTAAAGATCAGGAATGGTTTTCCTGCTGCGCAAATTTCGAGATAGACAAGGGAAGCTCAGTTCAGCGAAAATGCTGACTTCAGCGGATGCGCTTAATCAGGCATTTTAAGAAGCTGCCCTGCGTGTTGACCCAAACCAAGATACTGCCTCCTCACCAGAACCGCAATTGAATTTTTTTGCTCTGCTCCTTTTGTAAAGCACTCTGTGCAAGAAATCTTCCGAGAAACTCTTCCGCCCTCATTCGGACCTCACTGTCACTATCTTTGAGGGCCTGGATCAGAGAATCCCCTAAACTACTATCTAGACCTTTATCGGAAATATTTTTTCTGAGCTGATCTTCAGCCTCACTTTGCACACCGGAGTCATTATCCCTAAGGGCCTGGATCAACTGTTCTAAATCGTTAGCAGAAATCATTCGTCCACCCGCGTTTCGCCTCTACCAAAGCTTGTACCCCAGGTACCTCACCGCATAAATCAACCCGATTACGATCACCGCCAGCCCGAAGACCTTGGTCACATACTTTCCTGCCGAGATGTACTTCTCGCCGATCTGCCCGCCTACGGCCCTTGAGAATGTGGCGATGGGAATCACCGGCACGCCGTGGCCCACGCCGAAGACAAAGAGCATCATACCTCCCGCCAGGGGCGTCACATTCTGAGATATGAGCCAGATGAGCACCGGGAAGACCAGAGACACAGCGCAGGGGGCCCATCCCAGGGCGAAGAAGACGCCCAGAGTAAAGGCTCCAATGAAGGTCGAGTAGTTGAAGAGGTCCATCGAAATGTTAATCAGCCTCTCCATTATGCCCTTCTTTTCCACCGGAGGATCGTCTGGGTCAGTCCTGCGGAAAGAGAGGCGCGATCGTACCGGCTCGATGATCTCGCCGATTGGCTTGATGATATTTATGCCCAGAACGATCATCAGCAGCCCTGCAGCCAGGTCGAAGAAACGGGCCTGGCGTATGAAGACACCAATGTCCGAGAGGAATAATCCCACCACAAAGAAGACCGCGGCCATTCCAAAGGTGAAGGCCACACCGATCATGAACCCCTCCTTAGAGGCTGAGGCAGACTTCTTGAGATACTCCTCTTTCCTACGGGCCGTCATGACGTAGGAGAACATGGCCAGGAGCAGGGCGACCGAGCAAGGCGATAAGGAGGTCACAATTCCCAGGAAGAACATGCCCAGGTAATTTATGCTCTGCCTGGATGCGATTCCCTTGAACCCGGAAGCCTCACCCCGCTCCATGCTTTTCAGATCGCTGTAAAGAGAATCGGCACTCTGGATGCCGTCTATCTCTCCCTTGCCGAGCTGATAGACGTGATACAGGCCTGCCACTTTTCCCTCTTTATCGATCAGGATCAAAGTAGGATTGGCGAAACCGCCCTCCAGGATGGAGTAGTCGATGTACTTGCCGGTGAGGGGATAGGGCTCATAGTCCTCAATCCAGGGCCAGTTTACATCGATATTCCACCAATCCTTGGCTAGGGTGCGCCCATTCTTGGAGTAGGGGTTCTTCCGGACGTTGAGGGTTATTATATTTATGCTGGGATCTTTCTGCGCGAGCAGGGAAAGCTGGCTGGTCTGAGCGTTTAGAGCGTTCTCGCACTCTCGACAGAGGGGATTTTCGATGTTGGTGATATGCAAAAGGACGACCTCACTCCGGTAGTCGCTCAGAGAGACATCCTTTCCATCGAGGTCCACGGCCCGAAAATCCGGAGCTAGAGGCTCCTGCGATAAGCCTGGGGACGAACTTAAGAAGAAAATAGAACTCAAGATTACAAAAAGGGTGATTGATCTTGAGATCAGGGGTCTTTTATCTTTTAAAGACATGACGATTATCCCTTTATCCAGGTCAGCCTTCACTTATTCCAGTTAGCGGAATTCTCACCATAGTAACTCAATGCGTCCTCGACATAATTCTTGATCCAGCCTTCGCCCGTGACCTCCTCGGTGCTGTGCCAAACTGGCTCCACCTTTCCCTCAGAGTTCGGAGCAAGAGTTACTATGACCGTCAGGGGCACATACATGACGCCTCCGTTGGGATCATAGGCCTGCAGGGCTTCCTCGGCTCTGGCATCGCTGCCTTCGGCACCTATCTCATAAAATGTGATCTTGCCATTGAACTCATCGGCTATTTTCTCGATGGCCTCGGTCTGAGGTTTGCAGTAATCGCACGACTTGTGGACGTAGATTACTACAGGCTTGCTTCCCAATGAATCTAAAACCCAAGAGGGATGATTGACCTCGCCGCCTTTTCCCGAGGATTGATCAGGATATTTGGTCCACCAGTCGTCATTTCCCGATCCTACGGAGTACTGGGCTCCCAAGGCATTAAAGCCGGTTGCCAGAATAAAGAACGCAATTAAAGATGCTACACAAACTGTTTTTTTAGATATATCCATGATACACTCTCCTATATCTCAGATATTCTGGTTTACCAGAATCCTATTGTGCGGGCTTAAGGCTCGCCGATTGTATTGTTCTCTTGCCTACTAACAGGACAAGCTTGGACCCGCATATCGACATTATTGGATATAAGTCTTTCGACTTTAGGGCTAATAGAGCCATACCTAATAAAAATGTTGGTTTAATCTCCTCCGAATCGGCGGCATTTTTGCAGACATTTCCGTTTTCAATTGTTAATTTAGGCGTGCTGAGGGACTAATTTTGTATCAAATTTATTATATTTAATTTAAGACGTTTGTCGAAATCGGGTTAAACTATATGACGGGAAAATCTTATATATCAAAATAGTTGGATATGGAAGGTAAATGACCATTAAGCGTACTATGAAATGCGAAATATGCAACATAGATGAGGAGTCCCTCTTAATAGTAAGTCACAAAGGGCGGGGTAGAATAAGGATATGCAGCGATTGTTTGAAGCGAGAAGCGCAAAACCTCCTGGCTCAAAAAAGCTGCTGTTGCAGTTGAGAGAGGATGCAGTCCATGGCATGTGTTCCGGAAGAAGCCGTTAACAGAATGACACGGCTGATCGGCGATGCCGATAAAGCCGAATGCAAAGTCAACAAGCTCCGTGCCATAACGAACAAGATAGACGAGAAGGAGCTCGATGTGGAGGCTGAGATCTTCAAGGCAATGGCCGATCCCTGCCGCCTCAAGATCCTCATGCTTTTGCGGGAGGGGGAGCTGTGCGTCTGCGAGATCATGATCGGTTTGGAAAGGCCCCAGTCCACTACTTCTTATCAACTCTCCATTCTCAAGGAGGCAGGGCTCATTAAAGAGCGCAAGGACGGAAGATGGTCAAGATACCGGCTGTCCGAAGGCGCAGTGATAGAGATGCTCAATCTGGCTAAGCTGATGATGGATGTTAAAATTTGAGCGAGGCAACAATAATGACCAAAATCAATAACATTCGCAATGACAAAACCAACTCAACTCTTTGTGAAAAGAATGCAGGCACCAGAAAGTTCTATGTTCTTGGATTTCTGATACTTTCCTTGATAGCTTTTGCTCCCGTGGTGGATGCTGGCTGTAGCTGCAGTGCGGGCAACTGGGATCCGAGCGCTTTCCTGAACTCTGATCTGGGGACATCACAGCCTGTCCAGCCAGGCAGCGCCCAAGATAACATCGCTGGAAATTCTGGGAGCAATAGAGCGGATTCCTTCCCTAATGGTCAGATCTTCAAGCCCATGAAGAGCGTTTCCAGCTCGGATGTCGTATTGGATGTGTCCAATGGCGAAAGCTATGCTAAGTCTCACATCAAGAACGCTATTCACATTCCTACTAAAGACTTCCTCAACGGCGAAGGCGACTTAAAAACAAGTGAGGAACTTGCCAAGGTCTTGGGCGGTGCAGGTGTTTCCAGAGACGATTCCATCGTCCTTTATGGGAATAAAGAGAGCTCTGGGGAGGCCGAGTTTGCCTTCCTGGTGCTGAGCTACCTGGGACAAAAAGACGTGAAGCTCCTGGACGGAAGCCTAGCAGATTGGCAGGCTGCAGGTTTGCCTGTGGAATCCTCAGAGAACAGAAAGCCTGGCGGTGAGTACAAGCCCGAGGTCAAGTCTGGGGTAATGGCCGATTACGAGTACGTGAAGTCCGACCAGGCCCAGATCTTGGACGCCCGGCCCTTCATGGAGTTTGGCAAGGGACGCATACCAGGTTCTCGCGCTTTCGATGCATCCAATGTGATCAAAGGAGAGAAGATCAAGAATGCAGATGATCTGAGCATTATCTTCAGCAGGCTAGGCAAGGATAAGCCGATCGTGGTTTATTCCAGTGATTACAGCCGGTCATCTCTGGTCTGGTATGCTCTGCAGCTCATGGGATATGAGGCCAGCATTTATACCTGGGAAGACTGGAAGGCGCATGAAGCCAATGACTCGCAGGCCGCTACAGCTACATCCGAGGGAAGCACTGCCGGCTCGAAGTACACAAAGCTTGGTAGTACGTGATCAGTTAAATTTTTGTTTGTAGGAAGGGAGTTATAAATGTCAAATGGAGTCAATAAGGGCTTGGATTTTTTATCCCGTTACCTTACCGTCTGGATATTTGTGGCCATGTTCCTGGGAATAGGAATAGGCTACTATGCGCCTGGCATAACCCAGTTCATCTTAAGCTCGCAGATCGGCACAACATCAATACCTATCGCTGTCGGCCTGATTTTGATGATGTACCCGCCTCTGGCCAAGGTTAGGTATGAAGAGCTGGGGAAGGTTTTCAAGGACAGGAAGGTCCTCAGCCTCTCCCTGGTGCAGAACTGGATCGTGGGTCCGATTCTGATGTTTGCGTTGGCGGTGCTCTTTCTGCGAGACTATCCTCACCTCATGTACGGCATAATCCTCATCGGTCTGGCCCGCTGCATCGCCATGGTCATCGTCTGGAATGAGCTGGCCTGCGGCTGTACCGAGTACTGCGCTGCACTGGTGGGCTTGAATTCCATCTTCCAGGTCTTGTTCTACTCTGTTTACGCCTACATCTTCATCACGGTGCTGCCTGCAGCCTTGGGAATAGCCGAGGGAACGCTGGTCAATGTAACAATCGCCCAGATCGCAGAAAGTGTATTCATCTATCTAGGAATACCTTTTCTGGCAGGCATAATCACCAGGTTCAGCCTGATCAAGGCCAAAGGAAGAGGCTGGTACGATGGGGATTTCATACCCAAGATCTCGCCCATAACTCTGGTGGCCTTGCTATTCACCATTGTAGTGATGTTCTCCCTGAAGGGCGACTATATCGTACAGCTTCCTCTGGATGTGGTGAGAGTGGCCATACCTTTAGCCATATACTTCCTGCTCATGTTCTTTGTCAGCTTCTTCATGGCTTACAAGCTGGGTGTGAACTATGAGAACACGGCGGCTCTGTCCTTCACGGCGGCCAGCAACAACTTCGAACTGGCCATCGCCGTAGCGGTGGGAGTCTTCGGCATCGCCTCTCAAGAGGCCTTTGCCGCCGTGATCGGGCCTCTCATTGAGGTTCCGGTGCTCATCGCCCTGGTTAACGTGGCCCTGAAGCTGAGGGATAAGTACTATCCCAGTGCGCCTGAGAAGATATTTTGCGAAACTGGAGTTGCAAGGTGAATTAAATGCCCGGATCGCCTGCTGAGGTAAAGCTCGTGAGCAATGCTATGGCCAATGCCACGAGAAGGAAGATCATGGCCATGCTGGTTGAGAAAGATAGAACGCATGAGGAGATCGAGAAGACCGCCGGAGCCTCCATGCTGGACTACCATCTGCAGATGCTGCAGCAGGCGGGCCTGGCAGATGTGAAGGAAGGCATGGTTTCTCTGACGGAGTTTGGCAAGAACTTCATGGAGACCAAGGCAGAGAAGCCTGCCGAGGCCAAAGCGGATCTTAAAGGCACAAAACCGCTGCAGGTCACGGAGGTTCGGCAGCTCTTGCCCTGCATCGCCGATGCCTCCAAGTTCAGGATCATCGCCCGAGCCGAGCCGGCGCTGGGCGGGGCTCTGAAGCTCCTAGAGCCTCTCTTTCCCAGGGCCAGGTACTCGGAGAGGATCGGGGCGCTGATCATCCAGAAAGGCAACATCCTCATCACCCTCTACTCCACGGGCAACATCACCTTGACCATGATTGGGAGCGAGGACGAGGCCAGGGCGATCCTGGAGGGCCTAAAGGAGACCATCAACGAGGCCATTGCCAAAGGGGTGACTCCCGTCCCAAGAGAGAGGGTCAAGGTGGACCACACCGAGGTTTACAAGTACCTGCCAAAGACAGACTGCAAGATCTGCGGCGAGCAGAGCTGCTACTCCTTTGCAATCCGTCTGGTGGGGGGCGAGACCGCCTTGGAGAAGTGCACGCCCCTTCTGGAGCCCAGGTTCGCCACCAGCCTGGAAACATTGCGAGCCTTGCGAGAGTACCTTTGAGAGCGGTGCTATTGGATGGGCGTGATTACTATTATCCTGACAGACGGCCCCTACATCTCCGAGTATGCAGAGATGGCCTATAAGATCGCCAAGGCGGCTCTGAAGAAGCATGAGGTGAACATCTTCCTCTACCTGGATGCCGTGCATATCCCCAAAAAAGGCCAGAATCCGGCATTCTTTGCCAATGCTGGAGAACTCTTCGGGGAGCTGGCTGCGCTAGGCGCTAGGGTGGAGGCCTGCCCACGCTGCGCCACTGCGCGGGGGTACGCGCCCGTGAACGGTGAAAGCGAGGACTACCTTGGCGCCATCAAGATCACCAGCCTCTACCGCCTGGCAGAGATGCTGCAAGAGAGCGACAGAGTGGTGGCCTTATCGAGATGAGATCGATCTTCTATCTGCTGGACAGCGCCCCCTACGGCAGCGAGAAGGCTTTCGGCCTGCTCAATGCTGCAGCGGTGAGCATCAGGATGGACGTGGCCGTGGGCCTTTATGCAGACGGGGTGTTTCTGGCTCTGGCGGGCCAGGACAGCCAAGCCCTCAAAGTTCCCAACCTCTCCGATATAATCTATGCCTACCCGGAGATAAGGTTCCTGGCCCATGAGCCATCGCTGGCAGAGCGAGGCCTCCTGAGCCAGAGCCTGACAGAGAGGGTAGAGCTATTGGACGAGGAGTTGTTCCTGAACGAGATCCTGGCATCGGAATCCGTGGTCATATTGTGAGGTGACAAATGAATAGAAAAGGCGAACTGCACTCAGGTCCTGCAAATCAAAGAAAGGATATATTTCTGCTGACCAAGTCCCCTCACAGCGACCGTGCCAGGCTGTGCCTGCAGCTGATCGCTCAGTCGGAGGATGCTGTTCTTTACCTGGCAGGAGACGGAGTCTACAACCTGCTGGGCGAATCCCCTGCGGCCCTGCCGCGAGAGAGGATCGTGGCCTGTCAGGAGGACCTGCAGGCAAGAGGAGTGCTGGCGGATGAGAATGCTACTGTGTCGGTCGATTTTTACGAGCTGCTGATATATGACGTTATGTCTGAGACCGCCAGGGTCTATACATTTTAATTTTTTAAAAAATATAAAATCTTAATATAAAATTATTTGGCTGCCCCAAGTTCCCTCAGTCTTTGATCAGACCGGGGCCGCAGAACACCTGCCTGGCTTCCTGGAAGGACATATCCTCAGGAGGCACAATGATGCCGGACGGGAAGATGTCCACTGGATCGACGGGCTCGCCCTGCTCCTTGATGGTGGAGATAAGCCGGTCCAGGTCCTTGCGGAAGGCCTTCTCATCGCCTTTTTGCACATGATCCACAATTCGGTTGTCGATCCTATTCAGCTCGTCGAGCAGCTTGTCATCCAGCCGGAACTGGCCTTCACTCAAAATCCTGATGATCATTTCTTCATCTCCGCCTTCATCTTGGCCAGCTCATCGTCTACGGTGCTCTGGGCCTTGACCTTGGCCAGCTCCTTCTCGATCTCGTCGCCGCCGGAGAGATCAGTCAGGGTTCCCGATTCCAGCAGCTCGTCCAGAGCGGCGGAGCGGGCCTTCATGTTCTCCGTCTTCTCCTCCGCCCGCTGCACGGCCATGCCCACGTCGGCCATCTCCTCGCTTATTCCAGTAACGGACTCGGTGACCTTGACCTGCGCCTCCGCAGCCGAGTACTGGGCCTTGATGGTCTCCTTCTTGGTGCGGAAGGACTCCACCTTCGTTGCCAGACGGCTCTCCGCGGCCATGAGCTTCTGCTGCTGGTCGTTCAGGTCGGCGATCTGCTGGTCCAGGGAAGCGGCCTGGGCCTGTAGAGCAGCCTTGTTCTCCAGAGCTTTTCGTGCCAGATCCTCTCGGTTAGCCAAGAGCGCCTCCTTGGCCTGGGAGTCGAGCTTGTCGATGCTCATCTGCAGCTTGACTTTTTGCAGCTCTATCCTCTTCTTGGAGGTGGTGACCTCCGCCACGCCCCTTTTGACATTCTGCAGGAGCTGGAGCTGCTTCTCGTAGGACAGGTCCAGGGTCTCCCTGGGATCCTCGATCTTATCCATCATCTTGTTCATCTTCGCCTGCACCACGGTGCTCATGCGATCCAAGAAACCCATTTTGTGACTCTCCTTTTGATTTATGCTCGATGAGATTCAAATTGCGAATAGATGTAGTCTCGAAGGTATTTATAGGCTGTCGGTATGGCCGAAGGAATTTAGTTTGCGGAGAATTATACTTGAAATAAGGATCTATTGTTGCCCTCTGTTCTCTGCCTCCCCTGCCGCCTTTTGCAGTGCGGCACGACCTGCTATCCCGTATGCCTTTGCGAGCAAGGCGGCCAGATTGGCGCTGCCCAAGGAGAAAGGTGCATCACCGAGCCTTTTCAAGACTGCATTCTGCACCTGCGGGCCGCGTGGATTGACCTCCAGCAGATCAAGCTCGCTGCCCTTTTGCCAGAAGCAATCCAGGCATTCTTCCAGAGGCTTTTTCTTATCTTCCACAAGGGAGATGGGACCTGAAATCTTGTCCAAATCTTGGGCTGCTCCAGCCGAGCGCAAACTGCGCAGGGCCTCGACTATCTCCTCCTTGGTCCTCCCCCGCAGCTTGAAGATGAGGAAGGGATCGCGGTCGAACTGCTCCGCCAGGAGGTAATAGACGGCAGCTATGTGCTTGCAGGGATTGGACCAATCCGGGCAGGAGCAATCCGTCAATAGATCATCTCCTTTCTTGGGAAAGAGAGAGATGCCGGAATCGGAAAAAGCCTGCTCAATATTTTGCGGCATCTCGCCAGAGAGCAGACGGGCTGCAAATACCGCTTTTGAGGCCATGGCCACCGTGACCTTCTCCCAATCGGCCTCGCATAGAGGTTTCAGTTTGATCTCTACGTCATAGGGCTTGGACATGGTGCCCTGAACCTTGGCCCGGACCATTCCCGCCTCGACATCGATGGAGATGACCTGACCCTTTCTGGCATAGGATCTGCCCCTGGTGAGCCGGGCACCCAGATCGAAGGACTCGAGTACACTGACCCAGCGCTTTGACCACCAGGTCTCCCCGATGGAGCCGCGCTTGCTCTTGGCCTTTAGGCCGTTCTTGACCGCCTTTGGTGAAGCCCGCTCGTAGTAGCTCCAGTAAGGGCTCACTTTTCATCGCCTCCATTGCCTACGGCCTCCCGCCGCAAGGTGAGCATCTGTCTCAAGGCGTCATTGGAAAGCTCCGTCAGCCAGGCCTCGCCCGTTCCTATCACCGATTCTGCCAGGGCCTTCTTCTGCTCTATCATCTGGTCTATCTGCTCCTCCAGAGTGCCGAGACATACGAACTTGTGGACAAAGACGTTCTTCTTCTGCCCTATGCGGAAGGCGCGGTCAGTGGCCTGATTCTCCACGGCAGGGTTCCACCATCGGTCAAAGTGAAAGACCTGGTTGGCGGCGGTCAGATTGAGGCCGAAACCGCCAGCTTTCAGAGAGAGTATGAAGATGGGAGATCCTCCTGCCTGGAACTTCTGGATCATATCATCTCTCTGCTTCTTGGAGGTTTTGCCGTGCAAGAACAGGGCCTCGACTCCCAGCTTCTCCTGGAGATCGTGTCTGAGCATGGCCCCCATGCCCGCAAACTGGGTGAAGATCAAAGCCCTATCGCCTTCTGCGGCCGCCTCATAGAGCATCTCCTCAAGGCGGGAGAGCTTTCCCGAACGGCCATCCAGAGGGCTTCCGTCCTGCAGAAAGAGCGCTGGGTGGTTGCAGATCTGCTTCAGCTTGGTCAGGGCGGCCAGGATCTGACCTTTGCGCTCTATGCCTTCTGTCGATTCGATCCGGCCAAGCATCTCCTCAACCACGGCGGCGTAAAGCGATGCCTGTTCCGGGGTGAGGTTGCAGTTCACCTTCATCTCTATCTTATCGGGCAAGTCATTTATCACAGTTGGATCGGTCTTCAACCTGCGAAGGATAAAGGGCTGAATAATGGAGCGCAGGGCCTCGGAACGTCTTTTATTTTTGTATTTTTCAATTGGCAGCACGAAATCCTTTCGGAAGGACTCTGCAGATCCCAGGTAACCGGGATTGAGGAAATCCATGATGGACCACAGCTCAGAGAGCCTGTTCTCCACAGGCGTTCCCGTGAGGGCGATCTTCTGTTCGGCTTTGAGCCGCTTTATGGACTGGGTCTGTCGGGCAGCCTGGTTCTTGATGTTCTGTGCCTCATCCAGGACCACATGGCTCCAGGAGACGGCGGCCAGGTCCTCCTCGTCTTTCTGGGCGAGAGCGTAGGTGGTGATGACCACGTCTTTTCCTGCCACTGACTCCAGGAATTCGTGGCCAAAGAGCCGGTCCAGGCCATGGTGCACCAGGACCTGGAGGTGGGGGGCGAAGCGCTCCAGCTCCTTTTGCCAGTTGCCGACAACGGACAGTGGGCAGATGAGAAGGGCGGGCCCGGGGCCTTCTTTGGGCTCATTGTTCTCATTCTCCCTTCTATGCAGGAGAAAGGCTATCAGCTCCACGGTCTTTCCCAGGCCCATATCGTCCGCCAAACAGGCCCCCAGGCCGAGACTGTGCAGGTACAAAAGCCAGGAGACGCCGCGGAGCTGGTAGGGCCGCAGGGTGCCCTGGAACCTCTGGGGAGGGCAGACCGGCTCCATCCTGCCGCCGGGATCGGATAAAGCCGAGAGCATCTCCTCGATCTGGCCCTCGGCCTGAAGGCCCAGGATGGGAAGGGGAGACTCAACATCCGGCAGCCTCTGGTTTGGGAGGTTTTGGGCAAGGCGCAGGGCCTCTGCCAGGGTCATCTCTCGATTCCTGTTTTTCTGGAAGAACTTGATGGCCGCCTCGATCTCCTGGGGCCGGAGCTCCATCCACTCGCCCCTTATCTGGATCAGGGGGACCTTGAGGCGTGCCAGCTCGGCGAACTCGGCCTCGGTGAGGGCACAATCGCCCAGGGAGAGCTGCCAGTCGTAATTGACCAGGGAGTTCAGCCCGAAGAGGGCAGGACCGATCCTGCTCTCCTTTTTGGGAGAATCCTTCAGCCGGAGCTTTATGCCCAGGCGAGAGCCGGGGCGCTCCCACCAGGGAGGCAGCAGCACCCCGAAACCGTTCTGCTCCAGGAGGGGAGCCGACTGGCGCAGGAAAGAATATGCCTCCTCCGTTTCCAGCTCCATGCCGGTAGGGCGAGCGCTCTCCAGGCTCTTCTCCATCTGGGGAAGGACCCTTGCCGCTCTGCCCAGGTCTGCCAAGAGCTGCTCCTGAGGATCTTTCAGTCTCTTCTTGAGGAAGGTGAGAGCGCTGGATTTCGTCCGCCATACCTCTTCCGCGGGAACGAGCAGGCTGCGGTCATCTTTGGCCTGGAGGAAGAAGCCCAGTCTCCAGGATTCATCGTCCTCGTTAGGGGTTTCAAGCCGAAAGCAGGTGCGAAACGGCACTTCCACTGCTTTTGGCTGCAGCTCTGAGGCCCAGGAATCCATCTTGCTGGAGAAAGATGCCAGCTCCTCGTTGGAGGCCTTCAGGCCGGGCTCCCTGGCGGTTAAGGCCTGCAAGAACTGCTGAGGCAGAGGAACAGCCAAAGGCTTGCGGCCCCGGCGAGAGGGCAGGAGGGCGACCTCATTCAGGCTGCTGCGCACAACGCAGTCCACGGCACTATCCACGAAGCTTGTGACCAGGCTGCCGGGCGAGGGCTGCGGGGCCTGAAGAGATCCGAAGCCAAGACAGCTGGGGGGCATGGACTCGAAGAAGATCCCGAGGCGCTTTAGATCGGCCTCGTCGATCACCGCCTTCCAGAGGGCCATGCCCGCTCGAATGGTGGGCACGAACTGCTCCCTGGATACGAGCTCCAGAGAGAAGAGGGCCAGCTGCGACCAAAACCGCATCGAGTCTGCATAAGCTGTGCCCTGGGGAGGGTGGACGGGCATGTCCAGCAGAAGGTCAAGGGCAGAGCAGGGCGGGAAGGCCAGGGCCGGAACAGTGCAGTCGCCTAAAGTGGAAGGCTTTTCGGAGACAAAATCCACTCGGAGGAGCCAGGGAGAGGGAAGAGGTCCGTTTTTGCTTGAAGGAAGCCGAAGAATCAACGTTTCCACCCTGCTGCCGTCCAAACGGAAGGTCTTTGAAAGATGGTCTTTCAGCGCCCCGCCCGGCAGGGCGAAGGGATGCTTTCTGTTTCGATTATCTGGGCTGCCGGCAGAGGGCAGAGGCAGCGCTGACGACTCGGCCCAGATGTAAAATGTTTTCGTATCCCAGAGGGAGTGCAAGACCTGCATGTATTCGAGCCTTCGGATGGATACAATTTGAGTAATAATAGTATATAAATATGATCTGGAGAAAGCGCATTGTTTTTTCCTGCATAATGTCAACGTGAAGAGCAAACCCCTATTATAATTATAATATTTTCATATGCACCTTCGGCCCGTCCTGGCGGGTGATGAGGCGCTGCTCGCCGGACTTGCCAGGAAGGAGGCGCGACAGACAGGCCACCCCCAGGATCGGCAGCATAGGCGGAGGCGGTTTGTCAGAGCTGAAAGATGAGTTCTCCTCGGTTGAATTGGACATCGAGCCTCTGAGTAGAGATGACGCATCCTAGAACTCTACTCCGAAGATCCAAGCATTGCCACTTAATCAGGGTTCCAGGAATATCACACCTTCATCATTCCGGAAATCCGAGTCTTCTGCCAGGACCGTAGCCCTCAATGGCCTCGCCGCGGCATAGACGATGGAGTCGCCCAGGCCCCAGCTCAAGCTATGCTCGATCCTGGCGCCCTCAATCCCGAACCCCTGAGTATATATCTTTTGAAGACTTCATAAGCTCCTTGATTAAGCCAGAAGAAGACTCCGACCGTAATCTTTTCCGCTTGACAAACCCCTTGCCCAGTTAGCACATCCGCGACTGTCGGCTTCTTTCATCGACATCTGAGTGCTGGGCCAGCTGATATCAAGTGCAAGATATTTCAGCTATTCTTTTCTTTTTTCCTTTGAGCGTTCGAAACTTAAGATGGTTTCGATCTCAGATCGAATCTGCGGAGCGAACTCTTTGGCAGTCTTCCACACAATTTCGTTGTCTACTCCAAAATAGCCATGAATAAGCCGATCCCTCATGCCCGCCATATCCTTCCAGGGCACCTGAGGATTTCTTTGCCTAACTGTAGTGGGCACTTTCTTTGCTGCTTCTCCCACGATCTCCAAAGCGCAGATCAAGGAGTAGCGTGTCTTCTCAGTCTTCTCCAAGTTATCCACGATGTCCTGCAAAAAGTCGATGTATCTTCGTGCTGGCTTCACAACGTTACCTTCTCGCGAAGGATGCGCTCACCTTTCTCGCCTTTTAAGGCACGGATGGATACAAGATCAACATCAATTTCCGTGATCTCGCATAACTTACGCTCAAGAGAGATGAATTTGGGAAGGGTCGGCACTTCCTCGAACTCAACGAGAACATCTAGATCGCTGCGCTTGTGCTGATCGCCCCGCACGTAGGAGCCGAAGAGCCAGAGGGTGCCAACGCCGTATTCTTCGTGAAGCTGTGGCAAGCGATCACGCAGCACTCGCTTTATCTCATCCAGGGTAGGCTTTGGCCTGGATTTCGCTGGCTTTTTGGCGCCCTGGGGCATCTTGCGCTGCATCGGGATCTTTTTTGTCCTTTTGGGATAAGTACCTGTGGATACTACTACGAGGATCTTTGCGCTCCCTTTCTCGTCAGGACCTCCGCAGCCATCAGCCTCGCGGTGACACAGATGATGGAGTCACCCAGGCCCCAGCTCAAGCTGTGCTCGATCCTGGCGCCCTCAATCCCGAACCCCTGAGTATATATCTTTTGAAGACTTCATAAGCTCCTTGATATGTTCTGCGAGTACATTCATGCTGCGCTGTCCAAGGCTACTTATGAGATCATCGAAGACGAAGAGCCCTTCTATGGAGAGGTTCCAGAGCTGCGAGGCGTGTGGGCTATTGGAAAGACCCTGGAAGAGTGTCGCGAGAACTTGAAAGGCGTCATCGAAGGCTGGATAGCCTTGAGGTTGAGGCTGGGACTGGCTATACCTCCAATCAATGGACATACAATAGAGACACCTTCGCGAGTTGAAGCAGTTGTATAGGCTTACAGGCGTCTCGTGGAATGAGCTGGTCAGGCGACTTCGAAAGCTCGGCTTCGAAGGTTCCTATCTCAGCAGCGGCCCTCATCCATATTTCATGAAGAGAGGGGACTTGACCGTTGACCTACCAAATCCGCACAAGCAGGATATTGGCGTTGGTCTTCTTCACAAGATGTACTTGCTCAATATCGTGAGGATACTTGAGATACTGATCAAAAGAAATCGCTATCGAGCGGCATAGCATTTCCACCGAAGATTAGCCAAAAGGGCAATTTACTTCAACGTATTGAGCAAGTACCACAAGATCTTGAAGCAGGCGGAGATAAGCCGCGAAGAGTGGTTTTCAGCGGCTTGAATAAGCCAAAAAGATGATAGACTTGTCTGCAAATTTCGTACTCAGCCCGAACAGATTCGACCGCGGTCCTATTATTCTGGGAAATATCCAAAGCCATGAGATCGACATGCCTGCCGCCCTGTCTGGACACGGTGCTCTCGGAGAAGCTCAACCGCTCTGCAATTGGGTAATAGTAGTAAGCTGGCTCTTACTTGCGTTTGCATCTGAAGCTGTAGGTATCACCCATGTGGTAATGCATCTTCAAAAGGAGGGTGTCCGGAGATTCAAAACTTGCAGTGCCAAAGCCGCTAACCGGGTCCATCTCGTCTGAGCCTTCAAAGGAGAAAATCAGCCGGAGATCATCGTTATCCCGCTCAAATTGGCCATCAATGAAGCCGTCCCCCGCGCCGTACTGATAGTTCCCCGTCACCTCATTTTTGCTATTCACCTCTATCAAGAGATGAGGATCTGGCGTCAAGCTGAGATAATCATCACCTTGGTCCATGGCGTCGAAGACTTTCCATTTGCCGGCAAAATCTTTTTCATTAAGCATCTTGGATACCTCGCGAAAAATTGTCCTTGAGCGATCTTTGGCATCAATCCGATGCAGCTATTTTCTTGATCTCAATCACTCCCGCTTCACCATCAGTCGAGTCCGGTCTCACCTGGGATTTGAGAATATCGTTTTCCTGTCTTCCTTTCACAGGCTTCATATTTTATGCTTTCTTGTTTAAAGAAGTATCCTACCGGTCAAAGTTATGCGGATCTCTTTTGTCTTGCCCTTCTGGGAAATATCCAAAGCCATGAGATCGACAAGCCTGCCGACCTGTCTGGACACGGTGCTCTCGGAGAGGCTTAGCCGTTGAGCCATCTCGGTAATAGTAGTAGGTTGGTTCTCTTCTACGTCCTTTAGCAACCTCTTGAGCTTTTCGTCAAGAATGGTCGTAATATTGGGCAGAGTGATCTCATTTAGGCTCCGTTCGATATCGCTGAAGTTGGTAGTCTTATAAATTCTCTTAGAATGCAGGAGACATGTTATCGTAAAGGCGAGAAAGAGTTCTCTTGGTCCTCCGGAGAGGTTGGCGATAACCAAACCTTCTGCCTTCTCCAGCAAATCTTTCAGTGATAGCACCATTCCTTCAAAATCCCGGTGATCGACGCGGTGGATCTGAAGATCTATGGAGCTATCGATCTGCCGGGAGAGGTCCCGGATGGCCTGGACTGTCAGCTCCCCGCGCGTGTCCTTCTCCTCTTCGGGGCGGATGAGGATGATCCGGTCGCCGCCCTCGATTCCATATTTCACTATCAGAGATACGATTTGAGAGGAATCGAAACCCGAGAGGGATATGTAAGTCTTCATTATTCAGTATTGCAGTTTTAATGCATAAGTGCTTTTCCTTTGCAGATTTAAGAATTTAAAAGCATAAAATTGCAAAAAAATGAAATTATTGCAATAATAGACAGGTTTAAATGTAATGAAATGTAACGATCCAGAAGATGCCTCAAAAGATCATACTGATCACCCGGCCAGAGGCGGCATTTGAGATCCCTTCCAGCGAGGGCTACCAGCTCTACTCCGCCATCCTGGGCGTCATGCGGGAGGCGGATGAGAATGTCAGCAAACACACGCACAACTCGCCCATCAGCTCCATAGCCCTGAGCCCACTGAGCGGCAAGTTCAGGCGCTGTGAGCGGCCCAAGCACAAAGCCGTCGACCCTCTGGAGAAGTACGAGCTGACGATTGGGATCACGGACCCAAAAGAGGTCGAAATCTTCCGGTCCATCATCCAGCCGTTGATTCTGAGAGAGCGGAACCTTCACCTGGAGAAGGGAGAGCTGCGGGTGGAGGAGGCCAGCAGCTCCACGGCCAGCTTCGAGGATCTGGTCAGATCTGCGGGAGATCTCAAGGAGCCATGCGTCGATTTTGAGTTCAAATCTGCGACCTGCATTCAGTACAGGAACAGCAAGGTCTTCGAGATGTTCCCGCACCGGGAGGCGGTCTTTCACTCGCTTCTGTCCAAGTGGAATGCAGTTTGTCCAGAAGGGCTGAAGATGGGCATTGAAAGGGACGAGATGGCGCGCTACATTGTGGAGAGGCCGCTGGCCTACGAGACACACAGCGTGGTGGTGAACACAGTCTTCGATAAAGTCAAAGGCCATCCCAGGCCGATCATGAGGCAGGGCTTTGTGGGGCGCTGCCAGTACACATTCACGAAGGATGCGCCCGCGGGCGTGAGGAACGGGATAGCGGCACTGGCCAGGTTTGCGGAGTACAGCGGGGTGGGGAGCGCGGTCGCGCGCGGGTGCGGGGCGGTGAAGGTGACGGTGGGGGAGGTGGAGAGATGATTAATATTTTAGATTCAGACGATTTGGAAGAATACAATTTAGATGATATAGAAAAAATCTCAAAAGAGAAGGCAGATAACTATACAGAAATAAAACGTCGTATTAAAGAGTATATGTCAATAGTCCTTCCACATCTGTTTAAGGAATCCGCTCAATTAGATGCAAAATTTAACAAAGCACTGAGCTTTTCCGCCCATGTAATTACGGCAGTTTTTGCTGGATCAATTTTGTACGTATATGACAGGATATCGACTGAGCAACCACTCCCAAATTCTCATGACATGAGATTACTTTGCACATCACTCACCCTTCATGATGTCAATAAATATTGGAACGAAATAACTAACTCCAGATATCAAGGAAATTATTATAAATTAATTCAAAACTATTTTGAAACGGATCTCTTCAATATAAAGACATACTTCCCCGAATGGGAAAGTGAGCTGGATGAGATTATTTTTTTAGTTCAACATGCTGAGGAAAAGGATGTTTCACAGTCGGAATCAAGGTTCTTTCAGCCCAAATACGCCAGACTTCTACCATACGTAAAATTTGGGGATAAGGTCGCCAGTTTAGGTAAATCTGAATACCCATTGCAGGATATTCAAAAGCTACTGAACAGTAGTGGATACGACGTGCACATCTTGCTGCTGCCTGAAATGCCGCAGCAACTACTATCTCAGATTGTATATCGAAGCGCTAAGCATTTTTTGGTCCAATCCAACGGGATTCCGCTACTCATATCTCCCCATGGAATATTATACCTATCTTCAAATAAGATCAACATCAATACGTCTGAGTTAAAAAATTTAATCAGCAAGGAACTTGTAAGAAATACGAATGCTAAGCCAACATTAAATAACAAAAAATTCGATCTCTCTCCGATACTATCTATCCCGCTTGATACACAGACACGTTTTAAAGTTTATGTAGGATCAGTACGAGAGAGAACTGAAGCAGGTTTGTTGAGCGCTCTTGGAAAGACAACTTACCCACCAGAAGAAGATGTCCAAGAATCTCTAGCATGTATTTCCTATTTTATATACAATGATAAAAAGGGAAATGATTGGACGACGTTTCCCAAATTGGAAAAGGAACTAAAAGATGAAAAGTTGCGAAGTGAGCTAAAGAAGATAGGAGTTATCCGAGATAGATTCGCGAATCAGGATGATGTAGGTGGGCAGAATTGCAAGTCATACACAGTCCATGAAATTGTTAATAATCAGAATAATTTGAAAGATACATTGAGATTACTACACGATCCTCTCAAAAAAGTAATTTTATCTAAATTGGAGGATGAATCATCCGCTTTAGATTCAATAATCGAATTAGTATGTGCTCAAAATAGGGAAATATCCACGGGCCTTGTTGAGGAGGTCTTCCCAAAAGGAAATGAAGATACTTGCTTCAAATGTGGTGCAATTGCGGAGAAGGAATACAAGCCAGGAAAGCACTTCATGCAATCAGGAGGCTTCACCAAACGTGCAACCTTGAATGATCAATATAAGCGAGAATGCGACGTTTGCCAGATGGAGCATTTATTGATTGATAATTTAATACAAAAGAGTGGATTTAGAATAACAGATGATGTTATTTTCTTCTATTTCTATTTTGATTCGATATTTGTGAATGTGGATATGTTCCACGAACAAATGAGTAAGGTGCAAATAAGCGTCCAAGGAACAAAAACAGAAAAACTCGGCTTAACATTTCGGCTGGGCGACTTTGAGACACCGTTTCATATTGAGCCGATGGCAATCAAATTGCCACCGGGGATGCGAGAGCAATCGAGCAAAAGCACTCGTAGAGCACGAGCGATCCACACTGCCATAAAAGCTTGTTTGGATTGTGGCTGCAAATGCGTAATAACCAGTCCGTACACGCTCATGCGCATGTACAACGGGGTGTTTTACAACGAACGGCCAACAACGCTCGAAAAGACCATGGGGCTAGACAATATTGAGAATTTTAGAACTGCGAGACTTATTGATCATAGACTCGACTTCATAAACCAATTAGATGGCATGAAAGGATTGCACCGCGTGCAGAGCTTTGAACCGATCACCGTGATTCCTTTTGTAAAAAGATCCGTTGAGAAGTTTGAAAGAGGAAGTTTCGAAGGTTGGGTAAATAAATGTGGCGATTATTTAACTACATTATTTGGAGATGGGAGCATGGATATGAAAGAGCTTGCCGAAAAGGGGGTAAACCTTTTCGGGTCACATCGGTTTAGTGGCTCGTATAAGCGTGTAAAAATCTTCCGGACCGCAATGGATTCATTGGTGGCGTTTAAGGCACAAAACTATCCTGAAGAAGAAGCAATACGTTTTGCCGCAGCGGAAGTCTGGAAAGACGTATTACGCGAGCAGTATAGCCCTAAGAAAGGAAAAGACATCCCTGCAGAGTGTCTTGATTTTGTTGAAAGCATCGCAAAGTACCTGAAAGAGCATGGACTTTGGAATGTAAAGAAGATATCCCAATGGGGAAATCCATTAACGGATATTTATGAATTTGAATATATCCAAAATATAAAAACTAAGGGTGAGAAACAATGAACTGGTCTGAGCTTAAGAATGGCATACCAAACGATGGATTTGCTCAAAAATATGAAGTCTACAGAAGAGCAAGACCAACTGTAACCTTGGTGATACTGAGGACTGTCACAGACCCGATCCTTTTCAGAAGCTCGGACCCGGAGAGAGCCGAGACTCAGGAGTTCAACGGGATAATTCATGCCCAAGTAAATGGAGAGAAGTTCGTAAGCAAAGAACGCTTAGCCGGATTGAATCTTTGCCGAGAGCTTGATGAAAATGAAAATATTATCTCAAAGGAATATACCTACAACGAACCGATAAACAGCCTTCCCAAATCTCAAACGGCAGACATGCTGACTTATGGGCTTGCAGGCACAGTTTCTGGTGCTACTTTCTCACAAAAGAGTCACGTGATCGAAGGTTACACCTACGGTTTAGAGCCCTACGATTTGATGAACCGAGAAGCACACAATGCCCTTTACGAAAGCGGCACGATGAGAGACGAATCCGGCGGACAATCCGAGAGCTTCTTCCATCCAGTAAAAGTACAGCCAGGTACTCATTTCGTCCATTTTGTCACACTCGAAGCAGGCACAAAAGAGATGTTATTATACGTAATTCATAACATTCTTGGTACAGGTAGATATGGGGCTAGGGAAACGCGAACCGGCAGGGACATGAAAAATGAGATAGTCGGCCTGATAACATCCTCGGCGGATAGCAGTCTGAGTTGCGGAGAGCTAATTCGCGACCACATTACTGAATCCAAGGACGAATTATCACACGTAGATCTCAAGGCAGTTATCTCGATATACATAGGCAAACATAAAAGAGCAGATTGGAAAATATATCACACGAAGAACTTTGAAATGGATGGCGGAGTCGAGTATCCTGTCTGGCTAACAAATCTAATCGATACCGGAACTCGTTTGAAAGAGGAAGACTCCGCTATCCTGAAGAGCGCCCTTGAAATTTTGCGTAACGAAGGATTGGAATCGGTTAAGAAGACTGAGAAAAGAGGAGAGAAGAAAAACAGCACCGATCAGAGCAAACTTGACGAGGGAACGGAGTAATCTAAAACTCGATTGGTGATAGATGTGGAGATAAAAACATATCATGCTACCCTCCACTCTCCGCTTTTTTACTCAAGCTCGGAGGGCGTGTTGGTCAGTGCAGATCGCATATTAGGGAGCACAGCGCTTACTTATGCACTTGCATACACTCTTGGTCTTCTTGAAAAGCGTTACTTCCTTTATGGAGACGAGGCATTCAATCATCAGTATCATGAACTTGCCGACATCGGCTTGTTTGTAAGCGATGGAAGGCCCATTGACGTAAGTTTCAAAGAAGAGACCTTTAAAAGCACAGAATACTTGTCTGAAAGAAGTCTCACCGTTACTGTACCGAGTGGAGCAGGCGGGGAGAAGGGCGATATGGGACGGTTTACAAAGACGGACCCACGTTGGATGGGCAGCGATTCTCCGGCATCAATTAAGAAAGTACGACGATATATTGGTTTGGCACCTGGAAGCACATTCGAGTTTACCGTATGGTCGAAGGAATCACTGCCGGATGATCTCTTCTTTACTCTCGGAATCCGTCGAAGTGGTGAACTGCGAGCAAAAAAAACAAAACTCGCAAATAAAGTGCATCTGAATCTATACATGCTGAAAGAGGTCTACGGTATAAGCGATGGATCTTCAGGAGACCAAAGACTAAATCTGATTGACGTTTACAGCGCCTCTGAAAAACTTGTAAGAGGAAGCGATTCAAGAAAACAGCATCTTCTAGATGTTGACATTAATTTTTGCAATAACGAACTAATCCCACTTATATTCGGAGGTTTGGCAAATGGTATTTGTTGATGAAGTCCATCTTCCTGTTGTTAAAGACTCCGATGAGAATCTACGCTCTTTTCAAAAGGAGTTTTTAGATTGTGCAAAAAACACAAATGCCAACGTCATTCAGCTTAACGCTCCTACGGGCGCAGGCAAGACTCTCTGCTTTGAAAAGTTAATGCGAGATAAAAATGGAGAAATACATAAAACACTCCTTATTTATCCGACGAATGCCTTAATAAAAAGCCAGCTTGAGCGGTTTAAAAAAGATAAAAGATTTCAGGCTATAAACATATCTTCAAAAATCCTCACAAAGAAAGGGGAAGAACGTTCAAGAGAGCTTTATGGGTTGTTGTCACGCTATGATATAATACTAACCAATCCAGATATTTTCCAGGCGATTATCGGTCATATGTATAAAAACCTAACAGGGGACTTGATTCAAGCATTTTCCTTTTTTGAGTATATTATCTATGATGAATTTCATACTTATAGGGAATTTGAGTTGAGTGGCATTTTGAATCAGATAGGTCTATTTCTAAACATGAGTTCATGTAAAGTTATTCTAAGTAGCGCAACGCCTAAAGATGAAATAATCGAACTTCTAAACCTCGCGAGAGTTGGAGCAGATCGCCACCCACCGCAAATTGAAAAAGTTGAAGCGAAGGCATGCAGCAACAATGAAGGAGAAGTCATACGACATAAGACAAGGGTAGAATTTCATCAAGGAAAAATCATCGATCATATCGAGCAGGTTGTCGAAAATCTCAAAGAAGCCGTTGGCAATATCGAAGTAAATGAACCAAGAATTTTATTTATATTTGATACAGTAAAAGATAGTAATCGGTTTTATTCTCGCTTATCCAGTGAGTATCCAGAATTGTATAAATATGCTGAGAAAGACAATGGATATGACACGAATCAAGAAGGATATGCACAAGATTTTACCAAACCAATTCTGATTTCCACAAATAAAAGTGAAGTTGGACTTGATTATCCTATAAAGCTCCTTTTTATGGAGGATGGCTTTAGCATAGACTCATTTATCCAGCGTTTTGGTCGTGCTGCGCGGCACGAGCCCGCAGACTGCTATATTTTTACAAAAAAAGAAGCTAATCCTCTCTTTTCAGAGGATACGGTTACCTATGAAAAATTCCTTGAAATTATTAAGCATATTACTAAGGATTACAATATTCAAACAAAAAAGGTGCGCACCCTCTTTACATTCAGACAAGCGCTAGCTATTAGTGACTATAAAGAGCAGAGGAAAGGAGACCTGGAAGGGTTTTTCGCTCCTGAATCTGGCAGTAGTTATAAATTATGGCTCTCATTTTTCTCCATACTGAATAATCGTAATAAGGAGGACTTTGTCGATAGAGATCTAGAGCGTTTGGATAGCTTCGTCAAGGATATCAAGAAGGCCTGCAAAAGTCTTCGGGGTCGCTCTCTTCAGTTTCCAGTAGTATATCAGAGAGGACATGAAATTCGACGAACGATGTATGATGTTCTCTCTGTTTTAAACCAAGTCCCTGCAACTGTGAGGAAAACAAAAGACGGCTTAGAAATAGTTGAAGAAAAAAGTGATGCGTCAGGCCCATTCATCCAGGCAATGACCATCTCATACCTTCCTGCGCCGATAAATTATCAGAAGCGCAATGAACAATTCAAGGACGAGATAGAAATCATAGCCAGGAATGCACTTGATGTTTTTCCAGAGAAGCAACAAAAGTTCCTGCTTTTCTGCATTCATTCGTTATGCAATTCTGTTGAGGCCGATCGGGTTGTCTCACCTCAAGAGGTCATTCTCTGGAACAACAAGGTAATACCATTAACCGATGACGCACTGGAGTTCGATGACGACTGAACACGATCTCCCCCTCGTCAATACCTCCGACCTCAACCAGTACCTCTACTGCCCCCGTCGCCTCTACTACTTGATGTTCTACCACACCCAGGGCCTGAACTTCGTCCTGGCCGAAGGCCGCTCGAAGCACGCCCACCAGAGCCGCCGGGGCCAGTGGTACCGGGAGATGTACCTGAAGTCAGAAAAGCTCCACCTGCACGGAAAGATCGACCTCCTGGAAGGAAAGACCAAGCTGACGCCAGTGGAGCGCAAGCATGGAACCTCCTTTTTTGACAACGACGAGGTCCAGCTCGCCGCCTACTGCATGCTCCTGGAGGACTACCTGGGCGAGCCGGTCCGCATGGGCTACCTCTACCTCTTCGGCACCAACGAGCGCTACGCGATTACTATTACCGACTGGCACCGGGATAAGGTAAAACAGGTGGTTGAGGCCATCCGGGGGATGAGCATCGACAAAATCCCCGACTTCGCCGCCAATCCCAACAAGTGCGAGAAATGCAGCACGGTGCAGTACTGCATGCCCCTGGAAACAAAATTATTGGAAGGAGAGGCGATATCATGACCAAAGCCAGTGAAGGCATATTTGACGATAGCGTGGTTTACGTGACCACGCAGGGCTCGCAGGTGGGCGTGGACGGTGGCAGGATCACGATCTACATGAAGGGCGAGGGAGAGCTGGCATCCTTTCCCATGGGCCAGGTGGACACCATCAACATCTTCGGGAACATCAACTTCACCACGCCCTTCGTGGCCAGGGCTAACGAGCATGGCATCGTTCTGAACTACTTCACCCAGAACGGCCGCTACCGGGGAAGCTTCGTGCCGGAGCACAATACCATCGCCGAGGTGCGACGCCGCCAGTATGCCCTTTCGGAGCGGGAGGGCCTGAAGATCGCCAAGGAGATAATTCGGGCCAAGATCAGGAACTCGCGCACCCTGCTCAACCGCAAAGATGTCAGCGACACGGGAAAGCTGGCCGCGCTGGAGGACGAGACCGCCAAAGCCCGCGACCTAGACGGCCTGCGGGGCGTCGAGGGCGAGGCGGCGGAGATCTACTTCGGCCTCCTCAACGGCTGCCTGGCAGACGGCTGGACCTTCGAGCGGCGCACCAGGAGGCCCCCAGAGGACCACATTAACGCTCTGCTCTCGCTCACCTACACCATGATGAAGAACGAGGTGCTGAGCGCTCTTCGCCAGTACAATCTTGATCCTTTCCTGGGCATCCTGCACGCGGACAGGCACGGGCGACCCGCGCTGGCGCTGGACCTGCTGGAGGAGTTCCGGCCCATCTTCTGCGACGCCTTTGCCCTGCGGCTGATCAATAAGGCCATGCTGAAGCACGATGACTTCCAGGCGGACAACCACCTCAAGGACTATGCTTTCAAGATCTACCTGGAGAAGTTCGATGACTACATGAAGGAAGAGTTTGAGCACCCTCACTTCGGGTACACAGTCTCGCGGCGCAAAGCGGTGCGGATGCAGGCTATTTTGCTCAGGAAGGCCATCACAGGGGAGATGAAGGAGTATCATCCGCTGGAGTTCCGAAGATGAGGCTGGCAGTGACCTATGATATTAGTGATAATCGTACCCGCACCCGCGTCTTTAAGATCCTGGAGAGCTACGGGGCGTGGAAGCAGTACAGCGTCTTCGAGCTGGAGATCAGCGACGTTCAACGCCTGCAGATGGAAGATGAGATAAAGGCAGAGATTGAAGGTGGAGATAAGGTGAGAATCTACGAGCTTTGCGAGCGTTGTGTGGGTGTCATCACCGATCTTGGGGAGAAGACGCCTGAGAAGAAATCGAACGTCATTTAAGTTTTCATGGATCTTTATTAAGGCTTGGTACGGAAGAGGTCCATTCTTGGAGGTCTGATTTTCCGGCTTTTAGAAAGGGTTATAGCCTAAAAAGGCCCTTCCAGGGATGCCGTTGCAGCGAACGAGAAAACCCGACAGGGATTGAAACCAAAATACCATTAACACAAAACAAGATCTGCTTTGTGGGTTGCAGCGAACGAGAAAACCCGACAGGGATTGAAACAGATAGTCCGGTGTGACCAACGTTCGGCGATTGGCTGGTTGCAGCGAACGAGAAAACCCGACAGGGATTGAAACATCTCAAGGCGCTTCACGATAGGGTCTATGTCTTGGTGTTGCAGCGAACGAGAAAACCCGACAGGGATTGAAACCATTATCCTGCCCTTCTACTTCCATACGACCTCTGAAGTTGCAGCGAACGAGAAAACCCGACAGGGATTGAAACCTATGAGTGGCCTCGAATCTGGCAGGCACTGGAAGCAGTTGCAGCGAACGAGAAAACCCGACAGGGATTGAAACCAACTGATTACGACTCCCTGAATGGTCCGGCCATCGTTGCAGCGAACGAGAAAACCCGACAGGGATTGAAACCCTGACATGATCCAGGAGATGCCAACCTCGTTCCCTGCGTTGCAGCGAACGAGAAAACCCGACAGGGATTGAAACGTAGATAGAGGTTATTTCGTATGACAGCAACTTATGGTTGCAGCGAACGAGAAAACCCGACAGGGATTGAAACCTTTCCACATCTCAAAATAATAATCCGAGATCTCCGAGTTGCAGCGAACGAGAAAACCCGACAGGGATTGAAACAAATACTGCTTCAGGCTGCTGCGAACCCAATGGGAAGTTGCAGCGAACGAGAAAACCCGACAGGGATTGAAACATCTCCGGATTTTTCTCTAGATCGTTGTGCTTGGCGTTGCAGCGAACGAGAAAACCCGACAGGGATTGAAACAACTTATCCTCCAGCCTGTCTGACTCAGGATCATGCGTTGCAGCGAACGAGAAAACCCGACAGGGATTGAAACACGGAAGATAAGAGATCGAATTTAGATCCGCTGCAAGTTGCAGCGAACGAGAAAACCCGACAGGGATTGAAACAACTTTTTAGTCTAACTCCCTTTGAACTTCAGTCCCTGTTGCAGCGAACGAGAAAACCCGACAGGGATTGAAACAACGAGTTGTTACCGCATCGGAAAACGCGAGGAATAGGTTGCAGCGAACGAGAAAACCCGACAGGGATTGAAACCGATTGGGTGGAGAACAAGGCCCCCAAAGGCCCCCTCAGTTGCAGCGAACGAGAAAACCCGACAGGGATTGAAACCCTCTGTTCGAAAGTGGCAAGGTTGCCCTCCGAAAGGTTGCAGCGAACGAGAAAACCCGACAGGGATTGAAACAGGATGAGATGTATTGGGCTCTTCACCGCTTCCGCCTGTTGCAGCGAACGAGAAAACCCGACAGGGATTGAAACTGGGATGCTACACAAGTTTGGACCCACTAAATCAGTGTTGCAGCGAACGAGAAAACCCGACAGGGATTGAAACTGCATGGGCCTCATGAGAAAAGAGCCGAACATGAGGTTGCAGCGAACGAGAAAACCCGACAGGGATTGAAACCTATCATAATGTCCTTGGTAATGATCGCTATGGGGGTTGCAGCGAACGAGAAAACCCGACAGGGATTGAAACAGGGTCGACTGATGACGATGCTAATGGAACGTTCCATGTTGCAGCGAACGAGAAAACCCGACAGGGATTGAAACCAATTCACCAGCAGGCCATGCAGATTCTTGCAGATAAGTTGCAGCGAACGAGAAAACCCGACAGGGATTGAAACTAGATCGGCATGTCTGCGCCAGCGTTCGCCCGCGCGATTAGTTGCAGCGAACGAGAAAACCCGACAGGGATTGAAACACTACAATGTCGGTGCTTACGACAGATATAGCCAGCTGTTGCAGCGAACGAGAAAACCCGACAGGGATTGAAACATTTTACCCGGCAACCCAAGAATAGCGTCCTTCATAGTTGCAGCGAACGAGAAAACCCGACAGGGATTGAAACCTGTTAAATAGCTTATACGGCAAGTTCGGTCAAAAGGTTGCAGCGAACGAGAAAACCCGACAGGGATTGAAACAGAAGTATACACAAATGTCATTTGAGGTGCGCATAGAGTTGCAGCGAACGAGAAAACCCGACAGGGATTGAAACTTATAAAAGCAAGGTTATACTTGGCAGGGCTGCAACTGTTGCAGCGAACGAGAAAACCCGACAGGGATTGAAACCTAATAGATCGGCTTATGTGGAGCCTATCAAAACCGGTGAGTTGCAGCGAACGAGAAAACCCGACAGGGATTGAAACCTATCATCCATACTGTCATATACAGTATCAGCTACAGTTGCAGCGAACGAGAAAACCCGACAGGGATTGAAACCTAGATGTCGCAAGAGCAAGGCTTATAATGCAGTCAGTGTTGCAGCGAACGAGAAAACCCGACAGGGATTGAAACACCTAAAGCATGGGCAGCATCCATCGCGTTGGCCACATGTTGCAGCGAACGAGAAAACCCGACAGGGATTGAAACAAAACAATCACGAGTTTGTCGTTTGCCATTTTCAGAGTTGCAGCGAACGAGAAAACCCGACAGGGATTGAAACCTAATAATTCTTGGGGTAACCATTCCTTAACTTTTGGTTGCAGCGAACGAGAAAACCCGACAGGGATTGAAACCTGGCTCTTGAAACATTTAAAACTCCTATTGCTTCTGCCGTTGCAGCGAACGAGAAAACCCGACAGGGATTGAAACAGGGTCGACTGATGACGATGCTAATGGAACGTTCCATGTTGCAGCGAACGAGAAAACCCGACAGGGATTGAAACAGGTAATGCTCGCGATCAAATATAATCTGGCAACTAAGTTGCAGCGAACGAGAAAACCCGACAGGGATTGAAACATCTTTCCAACAGGCAGATTCCACTCGAAACTTGTAGGGTTGCAGCGAACGAGAAAACCCGACAGGGATTGAAACACGCTGATTGTACTGCCGCAGCCTGATTAGTAAAGTGCGGTTGCAGCGAACGAGAAAACCCGACAGGGATTGAAACTTGGTATTCCGATAAGGGGCACGGTAGCCACAGGTAAGTTGCAGCGAACGAGAAAACCCGACAGGGATTGAAACTTATATTATCCATTGATGGTATTACGGTTGTAGATGGGTTGCAGCGAACGAGAAAACCCGACAGGGATTGAAACCAACAGTACTCAATTGGAGGCAAGCTGTCCGAGACCGTTGCAGCGAACGAGAAAACCCGACAGGGATTGAAACCAATTGGCGGATCTGCTATAATTGGTGGTTTCCTGGTTGCAGCGAACGAGAAAACCCGACAGGGATTGAAACATACTATTTCATATGGAGATACTGCATTAAGCTTAGTTGCAGCGAACGAGAAAACCCGACAGGGATTGAAACCTGGGATGAGCGCAGATCTCGCTTTTTTGGATGAGCTGTTGCAGCGAACGAGAAAACCCGACAGGGATTGAAACATACTATAGCATATGGAGATACTGCATTAAGCTTAGCTGTTGCAGCGAACGAGAAAACCCGACAGGGATTGAAACTTCCAAATGATATAGCCTAGTAAACCCAACAGGTGAACGTTGCAGCGAACGAGAAAACCCGACAGGGATTGAAACGCGAGACGGTCCGAATTAATAAAAATTCGGAATAGAGTTGCAGCGAACGAGAAAACCCGACAGGGATTGAAACGTGGAGTTATAATAGGAGTAACGACAGTAGGTTCGAAGTTGCAGCGAACGAGAAAACCCGACAGGGATTGAAACTATTCACCGTGATCGTACCGCCTGCGGTGAAGGTTGCGTTGCAGCGAACGAGAAAACCCGACAGGGATTGAAACAGGATCCGATTGAACCTGACCAGCTCCTTTGTGTATGTTGCAGCGAACGAGAAAACCCGACAGGGATTGAAACTTATCTCCCGTTGTTTTGTTCAATAACAGCGTGAAGTTGCAGCGAACGAGAAAACCCGACAGGGATTGAAACAACTTCCTTCGCTCTAATAAGTCTGGCAAATACTGAAGTTGCAGCGAACGAGAAAACCCGACAGGGATTGAAACTGGACGGAGAGGACAAAACGCTTGAGCCGAATAGATCTGTTGCAGCGAACGAGAAAACCCGACAGGGATTGAAACCTCGATCCACTGCCAACCCTGTTTCTTGCAGACTTCCTGTTGCAGCGAACGAGAAAACCCGACAGGGATTGAAACATGTCTATGCACCTCCAGCCACATCAAGGAGCACTGTTGCAGCGAACGAGAAAACCCGACAGGGATTGAAACTCGCCTTTGGGGTAGGCGATATCGTCTATCCTAATGGTTGCAGCGAACGAGAAAACCCGACAGGGATTGAAAACCGAAGGCCAACGCACTGGACGCCCCCATGCGCGGGGACGCGGGCAAAGCTGCGCGGCTTCTTCGCGCCACCAGCTTCAACGAATACGCCCTCCTGCACCAGCATGTGACGGGGCAGAAAGGCCATATGGTCAAAGACTTCACAACAGCAGGTATCAAATATCAATACAGCTTAGGAGCTATCACGATGAAAACCTTACATTACAAAGTTCTGCTGCGAAAAGAGGATGACGGAACTTATACGGTGATTGTGCCTTCGCTGCCAGGCTGCCTAACCTTCGGGCGAACTGTTGAAGAGGCGTTAGCAATGGCAAAAGAGGCTATTGAGGGCTTTATAGCTTGCATGATTGCACGTGGCGAAGATGTACCCGTCGAAACCGATGATTCAATGATTTGCACTGTTGCTGTTGAGGCAAATGCCTGAATTTTAGCAACTTGAACGCATTGAGATTTTAAAAGAGGCAGGCATTAGTCGTGAAGAGTTCTTTGATAACCTCTAAAGGTCGCTTATGTTGATGCTGAATACCAAAAGCTCCTCAAAGAAAAGGTGGCTATGAATCTCAAAATCCTCCGCCTCACCCTGCACTCGGACGCGCCCATGCGCGGGGACTCAGGCCAGCTGCGTGGATTTTTCGCCACCAGCTTCAACGAATACGCCCTCCTGCACCAGCATGTGACAGACAGGCTGATCTACAAATACCCCCTCATCCAGTACAAGATGCTGGACGGCAGCCCTCTCATCCTGGGAATCAACGAGGGCGCGGAGGTTTTGAACCTAAGCTCCCGGAAGATTAGGCGTATGTTTTGGGTGCATCAATAATTTTTCTCTATTATTTATCATATCAGCTACAAGTCCTTACTTAAAAGCATCATTTTCAACACTTTGTAGCACTATACC
>Ga0315280_10000751_pt1 | contig 59061 bp, 54 predicted proteins | sample YL17G06_40_MG_FD_203697 | JGI IMG/M metagenome (GOLD analysis project Ga0315280, IMG submission 203697) | Sediment microbial communities from Yellowstone Lake, YNP, Wyoming, USA - YL17G06_40 | ecosystem: Environmental > Aquatic > Freshwater > Lake > Sediment | place: USA: Wyoming | collected... | reverse complement strand
CATTGACCAGGGTCGGCGTCAAGGTCGAACGCAGCGCGATACCGCCGACAAAACGGTGAGAAACGTACATGCCCAAGTTCGGGAAACCGGGAAAGGCTGGATCGTTGCTGTTGAGAATGTCCGGGGTACGGATATTCTTGGTGTAATTGTAGGTAACCTCCAGGTGGTGCTTGCTGGTCAGATTGAAGTCGAAGCGGGCCGTCGGGAAATGATTGATCACCAAGCCCGTGTTGGTGAAGGAAAACCGCTGCAAATTGGGATCGCTCAGCTGCTGAACGCCGCCAGTCGAGGTTGTCGACTTGCGAATGTCGGCCAGCAACTTCCCGATGACAGGATCAATGGTGGAGGTCTGTCCGTTGGCTGCCGCCATTTGCAGCAGGTTTACCTGCCGGACCTGCTGTTGGCCGCCAACGGTAACGTTGTACTGAAAGGTGCCTTGCTCGGTCAGCGGATTCAAGATCGTCCGTTGTCGGGCAATTGCGTTGGGCTGGCGGAATTCCTCGAAGTTGAAAAAAAACAGCGCCTTGTCACGGCCGTTGAAAAGCCTGGGAAACACTATGGGACCTCCCAAGCGGCCGCCGAATTGATTCAGCTTCACAGGATCGCGCGGCGCTTTGCACTTGTCCCACTCGCTGGCCAGTTGCTGCGGCGTGCAGGGCACGCTCGTGCCATTGTAAGTTTGTGCATAGTCGCGGTTGGTGAACCAGTAGGCGGAATTGAACACTTGGTTGCGATGGTACTCGTAGAGGCTGCCGTGGAAGTCGTTGCTCCCCTGGCGTGTGGTGAATCTGATCTGGATCGCACCCTGTCCCGCACTCTCCGCCCCCGGCGTGGCCGTGGAGACGGTGACTTCCTCTACGGCGTCCAGGCGCGGGCTGACACGCACGAAGAATTCCGTGCTTTTGTTGTAGTTATCCTGCGCGCTGACACCGTCAATCGTGATATTGACCGCGGCCTGCGGCAAGCCCATAAAGGTGGCATTGCGCGTTATCCCCGCTGTGTTGACGCCCGGCAGAAAAACGACAAAATCGAGAGCATTGCGGGTTGAAAGTGGAAGGTTGGCGATCTGGCTGATAGTCATCGAGGTGGCGATGTTTGCCGATGATGTCTGCACGATGTCAGCCCCTCCCACTACAACGACCGTCTCCTTGAGGCTGCCGATTTGGAGAGCGGCGCTGATATTGGCGGGCGTGCCGGCATCCACCTTGACGTTCTCGACGATGGCTTGCTTGAAACCGGTTGCGGTGATGGTCACGGTGTAATTGCCAACCGGCACAGCCGGGATGGCAAATGATCCGTTTGCAACCGTACTGCCTCGGAACTCCATGCTGGTGGCATTGTTTTTGACCACAACGGCGGCGCCGGGAACTACGGCACCGGACTGGTCGACAACCGTCCCTGTAATCGAGGAGGTCATGCCTCCGCCCTGTCCATAGCTGAACCAGCTCAGCGTCCCAACAAGAAGAATTGTTGAAGCTAGCCGAAACAAACAGTGTTTCATATAGGTTCCTCGGGTTGAAAAAGTCGATGCTCGAGGCCGGCTTGGCCAGCCAGCCTCGCTCCTACGGCCTTTCTGTACTCGAACAAATGTCAGAAAGGTAGGATTGGCAATATCTAATGTCTCGTCAGAGGCTACCTCAATAACGGAATTACGGTGACGGCAGCGATTGTGAGCGAGCGCCGCCGTCACAGAACTGTAAGAGACTGAATCGAATAATTGCCGGGTCGGCCAGGGGAACCGCCGGAATCAGGGGCATTTCTCGGCTCCGGAATCATAAACGGAAGGATAGGGAAGTCATCTCCATCCGCTTTGCGATGTTTCGGAGCACGACCGCTTCTCGGCCCCTGCTTGAGCCAAACACTAAGCTGATGCTTCAGACCGGCGCCACAAACCATTAGTCCGCGCCGCTTGCAAAATTATAGCCAGCCGGGTTCTTTGCTTGCAAGAAGAAAATTAGACATCACTGATTAGTTTCTGTCGCGAAACTCATTAGCTGAGCCGAAAGACCCCTTGATTTAACAGATAAGTGGGGGCGGGCTTTAGCCCGTTCCCGGCACCCCCAAATGGGAACACTAACGAATTAAACTCCATATCTTCACTGAAAGAAAGGAATCACTGTCATGCAACTGGCAGCATCCACGGAAAGGGCAGTTGGGGCGCGGGCTAAAGCCCGCCCCCACTAAAGGGATCCCATCGGTACTCTGTCTCTCGGCTAAGGCAGTTTCGCGACAGGAACTAATTAGAGGATGGCTTCTCATGATTGGTCATGCTAATCAACGGATCGAAGCCAAGAGGATTGCGAGTTTTTGTGTCAAATGCAGGGGCATCACCGATCCAGAAGTTGCTGCCTTTATTACCTACGAGCGGAGAGTCTATGATGTGTCTGGCAGTTTTCTGTGGCAAAATGGACGGCATGAAGTTCTGCGCCAAGCAGGGACAGATCTGACGGTCCGGGAAAATAAAGTCACTTTCAACAATGTCGAGCTGTTCTTACTCGTATGAAGAAAGACCAAAGATGCGCGAGGCTCGGAACTGATCGAAACCTATCGACAAAACAGGGACATGCGCTGCAGCGGCGGCAGATGTTACCCTGGCCCATTTCCGGCCTGCTGCGAAGGTCGTCTGCTCTTGCCGTTGCGATTTTGGGGCTCGGACCCGTGCTCCTGGGCCAGTCCGCAAGCAGCGGCGGGTTGAAGCTGAACACTGGCAAGGAGATCTTTTTTGGGGGGTGCATCACCTGCCACGGACCGGACGGCAAGGGAATGCCCAAGCCGACCCTCGGATTTGAGCCCCCCTCAACGTTTCCAGACTTCACTGACTGCAACGCGACCAGGCGCGAACCCAATCGAGACTGGAAAGCCATCATCGCCTATGGAGGCCCGGCCCGAGGTTTCTCCGAGATCATGCCCTCGTTCGTTGAACTCCTGACACCCGAACAGATCGACATGGTGATTCAGTTCCTGCGGGGCTTCTGCCGCGAAACTTCGTGGCCGCGAGGTGAGCTGAATCTGCCGCGCACGCTGATAAGCGAGAAGGCGTTCCCCGAGGACGAAACCGTCATCACCACCGGGATCAACGCGAAAGGGGCGCCTGGAACCGACCACAAGATTACCTACGAGCGGCGTTTTGGCGCGGGGAATCAGATGGAAGTTTCGTTTCCGTTCAACTTCCAGCATCACGACACCGGCACCTAGTTTGGCGGCGTCGGCGACATCGCCTTGGGTTACAAGCGCTTGGTTTTCAGCAGCCTGCGAACCGGTTCCATCTTGAGCGTTCAAGGCGAGGCCATCCTGCCTACGGGCAATCGGGCCAGGGGCTTCGGAACCGGGGTCACGGTCTTTGAAACGTTCGCTTCGTACGGGCAGCTCCTGCCGGATAAGAGCTTTCTCCAGTTCCAAAGCGGCGTTGTGCTGCCTACGGACACGGCGAAAGCCAACCGCGCTGTCTACTGGCGAACCGCCTTCGGCAAGAGCCTGAACCAGGGAATGGGTCTTGGACGCATGTGGACCCCAATGGTCGAACTTCTGGCGGATCGTGAACTGGCGACCGGCGAGAAGACCAACTGGGATCTCCTGCCTCAATTCCAGGTCACGCTCAGCAGGCGCCAGCATATCCGGGCGAACGTTGGTGTCAGGGTCCCGGTAAATGATTTCGGCTCGCGCCCGATGCAAGTGATGTTCTATCTGTTGTGGGACTGGTTCGACGGCGGTCTCCTCGAGGGCTGGAAATAGGAGGCGCGACCGTGAAAAGCTGGAGGAGATACTTGCTCAGATCGACCTGCATCGGCTGCTATGCAGCACTGCTGTTGGCGGGTTCTTCGATTCCGTCTCCTTTGCTGGGCCAGAGCACGGGACCCATCCACAAGATAGCCGGACCACTTTTCCAAACTTCAGACCGGTGCATTGCGTGCCACAACGGACTGACCACGCCGTCCGGGCAGGATATCTCAATCGGTTTCGATTGGCGTCCGTCAATGATGGCGAATGCCGCCCGAGATCCTTACTGGCAGGCCGGAGTACGGCGTGAAACGATCGATCACCCCGAGTCTCGCGCAGCGATTGAAGACGAGTGCAGCATCTGTCATATGCCCGTGGCTCGCTTTCAGGCAAAGGTGGCCGGCCATGAAGGGCAGATCTTCGCTCACTTGCCTTTCAATCCCGAGAAGGAAGGAGATCGGCTGGCTGCTGACGGCGTTTCCTGCTCTCTATGCCATCAAATCACCAAGGATAAGCTTGGAACTCGCGATAGTTTTGTCGGCGGCTTTGTGGTGGACACGACAAAGCCAAAGGGGGAGAGGGCAGAATATGGCCCTTATCAGGTCGATGCAGGCCACGCCCGGATCATGAGATCTTCCTCCGGCGGTTTCCAGCCGACAGAGTCCGAGCACATGCGCCTATCCGAGGTGTGCGCAACCTGCCACACGCTTTACACCCGGGCCTTGGGCCCGCAGGGAAAGGTTGTCGGCGAGCTGCCGGAGCAAATGCCGTATCAAGAGTGGCTGCACAGCGACTTCAAGGACAGGCAAAGCTGCCAGTCATGTCATATGCCTGTTGTTAAGGATGCGGTTCCGATAACGCCGGTGTTCGGTGAGCCGCGCGAAGGTTTTTCGCGGCACGTTTTCGTCGGCGGCAACTTCTTCATGCAGCGGCTGCTGTGAAGTACGTCAAGGACAACCGCCTGCTGCCGCGCGGTTTTGACAAGCGAACCGCCGATAAGGACATCGCCGTTCAGGGAGACGCCGCCCGGGATCCTGACTTTGGCGATAAGGGCGACAGCATCGGGTACTCGGTCGCGACAGGCGACGCTCAGGGGCCTTTCCTGATAGAGGCGGAGTTGTGGTATCAACCGATTTCGTACCGCTGGGCGCAAAACCTCCGCCCATACGACGCGTTCGAACCCAGGCGCTTCGTCGGCTACTACGAAGCTGTCTCGCCGTTCTCCGGCGTCATGCTCGTGCGCGCGACGGCGACCAGGTAAGGCGGCAGGATCACTGCAGTGCGACGTCGGTGACAGGACTCGCGAAAAACCGGAGACTGGCCCATGGTTTCGTTCGTTGCCGCTTGCCTTACATACCTCGGATCTTTTTTCCGCTCTCGCAGTAGCTTGGCCCTGGAGATCCTTGTGCTGCGACACCAGTTGAGTGTGTTCGAGCGAAAGCAGCCGCGCCCGCACATTCGGGACCGACCCCGGATCCTTTTCCGGCAAAAGCTAGCGGCTGCCGCGTTGAACCATAAGATCGAGATCCTCCTTCAGATTTTGAAGATCCTCCTCGTGCTCCACCGTCTCCGGCGGCGAGCTGTTTCTGACGAGATCAGAAGTTGTGGCAGTATTGCGATCGAGATGTTTGCCCTCGGTCGACTCTGGTGACTGGTTGGATCGGGAAACCGGATCAGGAATCAGTCTTTGCAGGCGGGCATTCTCTTCGCGCAATCGCGAGCACTCGGCGAGCGCATTCTGGAGTTGCGCTTGAAGGTCCTCGTCGCCTCTCATATTCTCAACGATAGGGTTGTCACCACAGGAGATGCCAGCACCCGATCTGAAAACGAGCAGAGAAAGTCGTGCTGGAAGGATGCTTCGCTTCCGAGCGCAACGGAAAAATCAGGATGCCATCTCCTGAATCCACATGTTCAGGAGCGTTTCTGTGGAAACCCCCCTTTTCCGCGCGATCGATTGAACCCTCCGATAGAGGTCACCATCAAGTGGAACCAGGAAGATCCGCCGCTTGATATCTACTTCGCACGTGGTTTCCACCATATCTTTCTCGTAGTTAGCGCTGTCGTGCGTATCCCAGAACAGCCCTGCTTCCTCGAGACTTCCGAAGTGATTTGGCAGAGGGTTTCTTGTCTTTAGCTTTGCCTTATGCCTTGAATTTGCCATAGCTCTTTTTCTCGCCATCACTCATTTCTCGTGCCGAGATAACAAGTGCTTTGCCTCCCTCCCTGTAAATAAAGAATACAGCCAAGTAAGCGTCCGCTGACAGTCCTACCGAGCATTCGATAAAGGTCCTCTCCTCTCACATCCCCCCTCTCGAAACGCTGAATGCGCGGATGGCCTGCAAAGGCTTGAAGGGGAAAGGGCAGAATACGGCCCTTATAGGGGATTTCCAGTAAGCTGCTCGCGCGGCAGGCTCTTTGTGTGTGTTAGCCCGTCAGTACGGCGGGTTTTGGAGGGAGAGGCTCCTTTGGCCGCGACCTAAGTTTCATCTTTAGTGCTTGCGAGATCACCCTGAGGATGGAACTCCGATTCTGGAAGAGAACCCCTACCCACTCCCTTCGGCTCATCTGGGAGAAATAGATACCTCGGAATGCCAGGCGGGAGAGCAGATGTATGACGCGGTCCGGAAAGGGTCGCGATTCCAACCACCGCATGGCGGATTCGTTGGCTGCCGGCATATAAGATGACTCCCAGGCCTCGCGCACTTCCGCTTCCGCCTGCTCGGAGGAAATGCCCGCGGGTGAAAAATCCATGGTGAAAGGCTTGAACTCCAGCCAATGTTTCGGCCGGGTGAGCCGGCCGGCCAAAGCGAGCCGCTCGTAGAGCGGAGTTGCCGGGTAAGGCGTCAGCAATCCGAACACGGGCAACCCGGGCGGCCAGCAACGGATCATGTCCAGGGTGCGTTTGGCCACACCGGGGCGGTCGCCGTCCATGCCAAAAATAAAGGCCGTGATTGCATAAACGCCGTGCCGGGCGAGACGTTCCAGAATCTCACCGTATTCTTCCGGCTTGTTAAACGCTTTCCGCACGCTTTTCAGGTTTTCCGAGTCAATAGACTCGAGACCTATGAAGATCCACTTGCCTCCGCTTTGGGCTATCAAGGAAACCAGTTCTTCGTCGCGGAGCAGATTCATACTGATCTGCCCCACCCAGGGAACTTGCGCGTTGCGCGCGATGATCTCCCGCAGTAACGACTTGGTGCGTTTTGGATTGATGGCTAAATTGTCGTCGATAAAGAAGACCGCGCTCTTCCCTTTTTGCCGTTTCTCCAGGGACTTCAGCATCAAGAGTTCATTGACGACACTGTCGTTCGAGCGGAAGCGAATCGAATCACCGAAGAATCCGGTGACGGTGCAGAATTCGCACCCGTAGGGGCAGCCCCGGCCGGTTTCAATTGGAAACAGCTGAAAGGTCTGCCAGCTCATGCCGACATGCGAAAGCATCCATCGCGCCCACCTGGGGAAGTACCGAATCAGGTTGAATTGATCCAGATCCATCCGATCCCACGGAATCACAGGATAATCAGCCAGGGTAGGCTTGACTGCCTCACCGGCAGCATCCAGAGCGACATAGGTTTCTTGCAGCATGCCCCGCTCGGCGTCCGCAACAATCGTCGGCCAAATCTGGTCAGCCTCCCCCAAGGCCACTGAGTCGGCATGGCGAGATCCGCCGTCGCGTCCCAGAGCCTCGTCGGGCAATTCGGTAACATGCGGACCTCCCATTACCACGGGAACGCCGGCAGCGCGCACCGCATCAGCCATCTGGTAGGCTTTCCTTATCATGCGCGTCATGGCGCCAATCCCAACCAGACCGATGTTATTCTCTCGGACGTACTGCACCAGCTCTGTCTCGCTCAAGCGTTGAGAGTTGCCGTCCACGAGAAAAACCTCGTGACCTTCCGGTGTGAGCGATTTGAGCAGAAACATCCAAAGGTGCGGCATAAAGTTGTTGGTAACTTCATTATCAGGGTTGTAGAGCAAAATATTCATTCGGATTCCACAGCGCTTGAACCATCGCTGAATTTTATGACTCCAGCCCTTCCTGCAGGTCTACCGGCCAAATACATCTGTGAGCAGGCTGGTGACGCGGGCAGCGGGATTGGTGTGGATATTGCGCTCTTCCTGGCCGAGAGCAGATAGGCAAAATAAGGGGGCCCGATGCCCGGCAATGACACTTGTCCTGCTTCATAGTGGCTATGTAAACCCCACTGATCGCTCCCTTGTTCCCACGGAGTCAGGAACTGCCAATTCTACACCCAATCGACGGCACGGCCTTGGAATTCTTAATGCGTTTCACCTGTCCGGCTTACCATGAGGAATCGAGATCACCTCCCTGACTGGGTTCGAGGAGACGATGAATGCGGATATTCACTTGGACGTAATACGGCCTACCCGTAGACTGGCGTGGGAATTGTGTCAATGAAGCGGCCATCGCCGGCACGGCGATCAACGGCGACCTTACCGCGCGCCGTGCAACTCTGATAGCAGATGCAAGGCTGTTAACACTTACTTTCAACAAGGCTTGCGGCCAGGACCGTTTACAGTTGTTGAAACTTGAGGATTTCAGCAGCTACAAAAACGTCTACAGTGGATTCTTCGGCGTGGGCAGGGATGGCCGTGAGTGATTGATTTTGTTGGTCGGGGCATCCAGATTTGAACTGGAGACCTCCTGCGCCCAAGGCAGGCGCGCTACCAGGCTGCGCTATGCCCCGACCCGCGATTAGGCGTTCATTCTAACTCAGATCGTAAATTGGCGCCACCCGTGTCGGCAACATATCCACGGCCGTGGCAAAGTCGAAACGAAATTGGTGGCAGGCACCTTTTTTCAATCGAGATGTCCCGGGTGAAAAAGGCGCCTGCCGCCAATCTCGCATGAAACGGCTCACTGGCGGCGGAGTTTTGCCAGCAGCGCCTCGACGGCGCGTGCGCGGTGGCTGATCCGATTTTTCACTTTCTCGTCCAGCTCAGCTAAGGTCCGTCCAAGCTCGGGCACCAAAAAGATCGGGTCGTAACCGAACCCATTGTCTCCGCGCGGCTCTTGCGCGATCTCACCCCGGCACTCCCCTTCGGCCTCGAGCACGAGAACACCCCACTGTGCCATCGCCAGGGCGCACACGAAGCGGGCCGCGCGCGCCCGCCCGGCACGCCCGAGCACGGCAAGAAGCTTGCGTACCCGATCCGAATCCGAAGCGCCAGGACCCGCGTAGCGCGCCGACTCTATCCCTGGTTTGCTGTCAAGGGAGAAAACCTCGAGTCCCGAGTCGTCGGCAAGCACGGGGAGATCCGTATCCTCGGAATAGCTGAGCGCTTTCAAGCGCGCGTTTTCCGCAAACGACTTGCCGGTCTCTGCCACATCTGTCGTGATCGAGAGATCAGACAGTCCGATGACCTCCCAACCTGCAGGCTCCAACAGAGCACGGAACTCCTCGAGCTTGCCTTGATTGCGTGTCGCAAGAACAATTGTGGGGATTAGGATCTGCATCTTCTGTCCATCTCCACACCCGGCTTCTGCAAGAAATTCGATGACAGCGGCTCATTCGCGTGGGGTGCATCCAGGTGCCAAATCGCCGACGGAAACCGCAGGTGCGATCGGGCAATTCGAAACCTGTCGCCGAATTTCACCGAGCCTCGATCCCGCAGAGGCGGCGGAGGTCGACGCCGCGTGCCTCGAGCGCGGATCTCTGCGCCGCGACGAGTTGCTCGATTCCGCGCGCGCCCAGCGCCAGCATCGTCTGGAGTTGGTCTGCCGAAAACGGCTGCTTTTCTGCCGTCCCCTGGATCTCGACGAATCGCCCGCTTCCCGTCATGACCAGGTTCATGTCCACCGCAGCGCGGTAATCTTCTTCATAATTCAGATCCAGGTAGGGAACTCCGTCGATCATGCCGACGCTCGTCGCAGCAACGAAATCAACCAGAGGAGAGTATTCCAGGAGCTTCCGTTCCAGGAGCCAGTTGATCGCGAGCGCGAGCGCAAGGAATCCGCCGGTGATGGACGCGGTCCTGGTTCCGCCATCCGCCTGGATTACGTCGCAGTCGACCAGCAGGCTGCGGTTTCCCAACAGCGGAAGATTCACGACACTGCGCAACGAGCGCCCAATGAGGCGCTGTATCTCGACGGTGCGGCCCGACTGCCTGCCGCGCGCCGCTTCACGCGGCGAGCGGGTGTTGGTCGAACGGGGAACCATCCCGTATTCCGCCGTCACCCAGCCCTGGTTTGCCTGATAGAGAAAAGGGGGCACCTTATCTTCGATGCTGCAGGTGCACAAGACTCTGGTGTCTCCGATGCTCGTCAGCACTGATCCTTCGGCGTGCCGGGTATAATCCAGCTCGATCCGAACTTCCCGTATGGAATCGGGTTTCCGCCCGTTAGCTCTCATGAGTAGTCCGCCTCCCTGCTTAAAGCCAGGCAAATTCTATCATGGACCCGGCAATTCCGTGGTTGCCAAACCTGTGTCCGGTACGCGCCGGCATCCTGCATCTTGCTGATTCTCGGCGCACTCTGTCGGCATTCCGGTTATCGCAGGCACAGCAGAGATTCAGACACTGCATTCCAATCATCCGCATGCCTCTTGAACCACAAAGACCACCAAGACCACCAAGACCACCAAGACCTCGGGATTTCGCAGCTTCGCTGCGGAATCGCTTCCGGCGCAGCCAAAGCCCGCTTAGCTCTTGGTTTCTTGAGAACTTTGAGTCTTGGTGGTTCGTTTATGGTATGCGACGGCATCGTTCCGAGGGGCGCGCACCACTGTCTGAATTGCCTGCAGGCACGGAGGTCCCAGGTTGAATTCACATGTGGATTCCCCTAATATTTGTCGATGCCTTACTACTATTCCAATTCAAATTCGCCGTCCAGGTTCTTTGGGGGACCGGCAACCAGGACCGTCAAAACGCTCATAACGGTCAGTGCCGTAGTGTGGATATTGCAGATACTGAGCCGGGCTGCCGGCGTTCATTTTGTCGACCTATACTTCGGATTGATCCCCTGGCGTGTCACGCACGAGTTCATGATCTGGCAATTCGCGAGCTACATGTTTCTGCATGACGGGTTTTTTCACATTTTCGTCAACATGTTCACGCTCTACATGTTCGGGAACGATCTGGAACGTGTTTGGGGATCCAGACGTTTCCTTACCTACTATTTTGTCACCGGCGCCGGCGCCGGCCTCTGCTCCTATCTGACCGGCGTCAACAGCCTGACGATTACTATTGGGGCATCCGGTGCGATCTATGGATTGCTCCTCGCGTATGGATTGCTCTATCCCAACCGACTCGTCTATCTCTACTTTCTCTTCCCCATAAAGGTCAAATGGCTTGTGTTCTTCATGGGCGTCCTGGCCTTTCTCTCTTCGATCACCGGCAGCGCTCCCGGCGTGGCGAATATTGCCCACCTCGGCGGCCTCCTGGTCGGCTACGTTTTCCTGAAGGGGCGCGACTGGATTCAGCGGTACCAGATCCTCCACACGGACCGGAGACGCGCGGACCTCAAGCGGCAGTTCGAGTCTTACTATGCCGAGCTGCGCCGCAAGATCGAGGACGAGAAGAAGCCTACCATCCACTAAGCGAGTGACGGGTGACAAGTGACGAATGACGAGTTATTCACTCGTCACTCATCACTCGTCACTTGAGATCACTTCTCGGCACGGCGGCGCAAGAAGGCAGGTTCGTCAAGGTCGCTTTTGAGCGATGCCAGGCGATAATCGATCGACTTCTCCGACGCCGCGTGATGTTCGAGTCCTGATACGCGCCCGGCCAAGTCGGCGGAAGCGCTCAGCGGAATGACATTCGAGGGCCGCAGCGAATCACTGGCGGACTTGATGTTGAACCCCGTCGCGATGACGGTGATCTTGATCCGGTCCCCCATCGTTTCGTCGTAGACCGCGCCGAATGTCGTGTCCTCGGGATTGGCTGCCTCCTCGATGACCTTGGCGGCGGCATCGACTTCCTGAAGCTTAAGGGAGTTGCGCGTCGCGGTAATGTTGATGAGAACACTCTTGGCTCCCCGGATCGACGTCTCTTCCAGGAGTGGATTGGCGATCGCGCGCTGGGCCGCTTCGACGGCTCGGTTCTTGCCTTCGGCCGTACCTGTGCCCATCAGCGCCATGCCCTTTCCGGCCATTGTCGTGCGCACGTCCGCGAAGTCGACGTTCACCACGCCCGGCTTGGTGATGATATCGGCGATTCCCTGAACCGCCTGGCACAGGACGTCGTCGGCGTGGCGGAAGGAATCCTCCAGCAGGGCATCGGAGCCCATCGCGTACAGGAGCCGCTCGTTCGGGACTGTGATCAGGGTGTCGACGACTTCTTTCAGCTCGCTGATGCCCTGCTCGGCTTGTGTCAGCCGCTTTTTGCCTTCGAAGTTGAACGGTTTGGTAACCACACCCACGGTGAGCGCGCCCAATTCGGCGGCCAGGCTGGCGACGACCGGCGCGGCGCCGGTGCCGGTTCCGCCGCCCATGCCGCAGGTGATGAAAACCATGTCGGCGCCGTCGAGCAGTTCGATGATGCGCTCGGTGTCTTCGAGCGCGGCCTGACGCCCGCGCTCAGGGATTGCGCCGCAGCCGAGACCGTTCGTGAGCTTTGCCCCGATCTGGAGCTTGAATGGCGCAATCGAGCTGCGCAGCGCCTGGAGGTCGGTGTTTGCAGCGACAAAGTCCACCCCCTCGATCTTTGCCTGGATCATGCGGTTCACCGCGTTGCCGCCGGCACCGCCGATGCCGATCACCTTTATGCGGGCTGGGAGTTGCCTGTCGGTCTCAAAACTGAATTTTGGTAGTGCTTCCTCAAACTTTAGCTTCTCCACTTGCATCGTCTCTCCTTTACCTTGAAATGCTAACTGCCTACCCAGGACAGAAATCTGCTTACAAACCATGGGGTGGTGCTCGCCTTGCCGGCATGGGCCCTGCGTGCGCCGCCGTCGTGGATCGCGAACAAGGCCAGCCCGATGGCGGTGGCGTAGACGGGATGAACCAGCTCATCCGCCAATCCTGGAATGCCCTGGGGCAGGCCCTGCCGCACCGGCATTTCCAGAAGCTGCTCAGCCAGCGGCAACATTCCTTCCAACATGCTGCCGCCGCCCGTGAGGACGGCGCCGGAGACAAGCGGATCCCGGCATCCCGCGCGTGCGATCTGATCCTTGGTGAGTTCGAGCACCTCAACGGCGCGATGGCGCAGAATCTGGCAGAGCGTACGACGTGCCACATCGCGCACCTTGCGCGTTGCGATTCCGGCAACCTCGATCACGTCGTCGCTGGCGATGTCGTCGACCAGGACGCTGCCGAGCTCCTTCTTGATCCGTTCGGCTTCATCGATCGAGGTGCGAAGCCCCACGGCCAGGTCCCGGCTGAAATGTGCGCCACCGACCGGCAGCACCGAGCTGTAGCGCAGGGCGTCGCGTGTTATCAGAGCGATGTCCGTCGTTCCTCCTCCGATATCGATCAGGACGGTTCCCAACTCCTTCTCATCCTCCGTCAGGACGGCCTGGGCGCTGGCGAGCTGTGGCAGGATGACCTTCCTGACGCGCATCTGCGCTTTGTTGACCGCATTGATGAGGTTTTGCGTCAGTGCGCTGTCGCAAGTGACTATGTGGAGGTCCACGTCCAGGCGCGTCCCCGTAAGCCCTATGGGATTGCGGATGTCGCCCCGGTTGTCCAGGAAGAACTCCTGAGGCAGCACGTGGATCACCTGGCGCTCCGGCGGAATGGCAGCCGTTTGTGCTGCCTTGATGACCTGAGCGACATCGTCCGCGGTCACCTCGTGATGCTTCCCGCTGATCGAGACCGCCCCGTGACAATTGAGGCTTTCGATATGATTGCCTGAGGCTCCGACCGTGACCCAATCCACCGAGCGCGAGGACTTGTGCTCCGCTTCCTGTGCTGCTTTGTGGATCGCGCCGGCAGCCCGCTCGAGGTCCACGACGATGCCCTTTTTTAGCCCTGCCGACTGAGCGTATCCACTGCCGAGTACGTCTATACCGCCGTCCGGCCGGATACGAGCGACCAGACAGCAGACCTTCTTGGTCCCGACATCGAGGCCACAAACGATTCGTTCTTTCTTGCCCACAGCGACATCAACTCCGTGACTTCATCAGTTCCGGTTCGGTTGCCGGTTTTTCGTTTCCGCCTCTGCCTTCGTCCCCGGCGGACGCTTGGGGCTATAAACGATGTCAGGGAAGAAACGCAGGTTTACCGACGCCATCTCGCCATACTCCGATTTCACTTGCTCGTACTGCGCCAAAAACGCTTGAAACCTCTTGAGGAAGTCCCGATCGCCCAGATAGATCTCCGCGGTGTCATTCACCAGCAGGACTTTCACGTTGCCGGGATCCGAGAGGTCGATTTCGGAGATGTCGCGTGTGAGGTCGGACGAGCCGGACGCGAGCTCCGTCAACAACTGGACTCCCAGGCGCACTCGGGACGAGTTTTCCTCCTGGAGCGCTTTGTATGCTGCGGCGCTGTCGCCGCGCAGGCCGGTGAAAACCGGGACGTCGAGCTTTCCATAGCTGGGATCGTAGCGGTCGAGCAGAACCCCCTCGTTGTCCAGCAGCTCCAACTCGCCGCCGATTTCCGCAATCGCAGAGGGGACGCGCTCTTCGACATAAACCTCCAAGCTGGCGGGGAGAACCCGGCGGATTTCCGCTCTTCGAATCCAGGTCTCTTGTTCCAGGCGGGAACGAAGCTTGTCCAGGTCGATACGGAGGATGTTGGCCGGGAAGTTCCGCTGGACGATCATCTCGAGGTTTCCAGGATCAAGGCGCCTGCAGCCGGCGAAAGTAATATGGCGGAGCGTGAGCATGTCCGCGGTGCACGCATGGCGATAGGCGTAGAACGCCGCCACGGCCGCCAGCACCACGACGCCCGTCACTCCCAGGAGTTTGAGTACAGCGAGCAGACGAGCGGGCACATGCCTCGTGCGCTGAAAGTTCTGGGCTGTCTTCTTGCGGGCCGAGCGGCCTCTGTCCGGCGGGACGACGACCGCGGGGCTGTCGGGCTCACTGTGCGCTTTGCTGGTGTTGATCTCCATGCTTGACTTCTCCGTCCGCTAGGCGACGTCGTTCCCGAGCAGCTTATCCGCAATCTTCCACACGTCGCCGGCGCCGAGCGTGAGCACCAGATCCCCTTTCTGCAGCTTCTTCCGCAGCAGCTCCACTGCGGCTGGGAAGTCCGGAGCGTAGGTGACGTCGCGGTGGCCGTGTTTCTTGATCAACGCTGCAAGCTTCTCCGCCCTCACGCCTTCGATGGCATCCTCGCCGGCCGGGTAGATCGGCAGCACGATCACTACGTCGGCATGATAGAAGGCGCGCGCGAACTCCTCTTCGAGCGCTCGTACGCGTGTGTAGCGGTGCGGCTGGAACACGGCGACGATACGCCGGTCGGACGAGCTGCGCGCCGCACTCAACGTTGCAATGATCTCGGTCGGGTGGTGCCCGTAATCATCCACGACCAGGATGCCGCGCTTCTCGCCCTTGATGTGAAAGCGCCGATCAGCGTTCTGGAAGGCGCCCAAGGCCGCGATGATCTTTTCCACAGGGATATCCAGCTCCAGGCCGATCGCAACCGCAGCGAGCGAGTTCAGCACGCTGTGCAGGCCGGGCACCTGCAACGATACGGAGCCGAGCGGGTTGCCCTGGTAGCGAGCCTGGTAGGAGCAGCCGAAGTCGTGAAACTTGATGCGCGAGGCGACAAGATCCGCCTGGCTGCTCGTGCCGTAGGTGACGATGCGCCTCGTGACCCGCGGAATGATCGCCTGCACGTTCGGGTCGTCGAGACACAGGACAGCAGCGCCGTAAAAGGGGACCTTGTTGACAAATACTTCGAAGGCAGCCTGGATTTCAGCCAGGCCGGCGTAGTAATCCAGGTGCTCCCTGTCGATGTTGGTGACCACTGCCAGCGTAGGGCTGAGCTTGAGGAAGGAGCCGTCGCTCTCGTCCGTTTCGGCGACCAGAAACTCGCCCTTGCCCAGCTTGGCATTGCTGCCAAAAGCGTTCAGCCGGCCGCCGATAACGACCGTAGGGTCATAACCTCCGCGCACAAGCACGGTGGCGATCATCGACGTGGTGGTGGTCTTTCCGTGGGAGCCGGCGATGGCCACTCCGTATTTCAGCCGCATGAGTTCGGCCAGCATCTCCGCTCTCGGAATCACGGGGATCTGGAGTTTCTTGGCCTCCAGGATCTCAACGTTATCCGGCCGCACGGCCGAGGAAACAACAACCACGTTGGCATCGCGTACATTCTCTGCGGCATGACCCGGGAAGATCTTCCCGCCCAGAGTTGCGAGCCTTTGTGTAATGGGGCTGGGCTTCAGGTCCGAACCGGAGACCTGGTATCCAAGATTGAGCAACAGCTCGGCAATGCCGCTCATGCCGATGCCGCCGATGCCTACGAAGTGAATGCGGTGAATCTTTTTAAACACGACGTCTTTTCCCTCTGCCTACTGCCGGCCGCCTCCTGCCAGCTCTTCGATCAGGTCTGCGATCCGGCGCGTGGCCTCCGGCCGGGCCAATTGTCGCGCTGCCTCTTCCATGCGCGCGATCTCTTCCGGGTGCTCCATGAAGTGCCGGAGTTCGCGTGCCAGGCGGCCTGGCTGCCACTCGCTCTCCGGGATCATTTTGGCAGCCCCGTGCTGCTCGAGCGCGCGGGCGTTCCTGGTCTGATGATCGTCGGCGGCGCCGGGGAAGGGCACGAGCATGGCCGCCTTGCCGGCAGCGGTTAGTTCGGCAACCGTGCTTGCGCCGGCGCGCGACAGGATCAGGTCTGCATCCCCGAACTGCTGATAGATGCGCGGAAAGAAAGCCTGGACTTCCCCCTCCACGCCCGCCTCACGATAGGCTTGGCGCACCTCTTCCAGCGCCCTCTCGCCCGTCTGGTGGACCAGACGGAGGCCGGAGCCAAATTCCTTCAGGTCGAGCAACGAGCTGCAGACGATTGAATTCAGAGCCCGGCTGCCCTGGCTGCCGCCATAGATCAGCAGACTGATCTGACCGGCGCGCCGAACGCGACCAGGAAGACGCTGGAACTCTTCGCGTACCGGGATGCCGGTAACGACGGCTTTCTTGCCGAAGTACCTGCCGGCGTCGGGAAGCGCCAGCGCCGCCCGATTGACTACAGGAGCGAGCAAGCGATTCGTCAGCCCGGGGTAGGCGTTGGGTTCCATGATCAACGTGGGTTTGCCCAGCCACCAGGCTGCCAGCACCACCGGACCCGATGAATAGCCTCCCACCCCAACCACGATGCCGGGCGCGAAGCTCCGGATCAGGCGCCGCGCCTGCAACAGGCTTCTGGGAACTCGGAAGAGATTGCGCACTGACTCCCGCCAGCCCACTCTTTTCAGCCCGGCTGAAACAATGAACTCGACGCGAAACCCTTCTTGAGGGACGATGCGGGCTTCGAGCCCGCGGCGCGTGCCCACGAAGAGGAAATCGCGCGCCGAATCCCGCCGCTGCAGCTCGCGCGCCAGCGCAATGCCGATGTACAGGTGTCCTCCTGTCCCGCCTCCGGCGATCATCACCCTTTCCGGTTTATGATTCAACGACATCGCAGACGTCACGTTAACCTACGCGCCGATGCACATACATGTGCGGCGACAGATGTCGGCGTTGCTCTGAGGCTTTGTTCATGCCTGCGTACTCAGGATTTCTCCGCATAGTTCGAAATGTTCAACAAGATGCCGGTTGCCACGAGATTCAAGACCAGGGACGATCCGCCCTGGCTCATAAAAGGTAACGCGATTCCCTTGGTGGGCATCAGCGCCAGGGCCATCGAGATGTTGATGAATGCCTGCAGCACTACCATGAGCGTGATCCCCAGCCCCAGGTAAAAGCCGAACGCGTCGGGGGCCTTGAGCGCGATCTTGATCCCTCGATAGAAAAAGAACAAGAACGCCAAACAAACCAGGCAGGTGCCGATCAGCCCGAGTTCCTCGCCGATGACGGCAAAGATGAAATCGCTGTGAGCCTCCGGGAGGAAAAAGAGCTTTTGCTTGCTTGCGCCCAACCCCAGTCCAAAGAAGCCGCCGCTGCCGACAGCAGTCAGCGACTGCGAGATCTGCCAGTCGGATTTGAGGGGGTCGTGGGACCGGTTCAGGAACGACAAAACCCGTTGGAAACGGTACGGAAAGAGCAGCACAGCCAAACAGAAAGCGGGCGACCCCATGAGGGCGGCTGCGACCACGTATTTCCAGCTGAGACCTGCGGCGAACAACAGCACCGAGACGATGAGGATGATGCACACCGCCTGCCCCAGATCGGGCTCTACCGTGATCAGGGCCGCGAAAACCAGCAAGACCGCCAGGCGGGGAAGCAACTTCTTTCCGAGGGTGTTGATTCCGGCTGCATACTTGTGCAGGCAAGCCGCCAGAAACATCAGAAGCACCAGCTTGGAGAGCTCCGAGGGCTGGAAGGAGATCGAGCCGTAGCGCAGCCAGCGATGGGCGCCGTTGACCGCGGGCTGAAACAGCACCAGGAAGAGGCTTGCGGCACTCACCACAAGCAGGATGGCTATCAGTTTCTTTTTCTGCCAGACGTGATAATCCAGGTTCATAAGAGCAACCATCAGCACATAGCCTAGCGCGGCGTAGACCAGCTGGCGCAGGAAGTAATAGCCGGACATCCCGGCATGTTGCGCGGAAGCCAAAACTGACGAGGCGCTGTAGAGCATCACCAGGCCGAAGATGGCGAGCACGTTGGCGGTGATGAACAGAGGCCGGTCGCTGGTAGCTCTGTAGCCCATGGCTTTTCCTATCTACCTCCGGGCAAGGCCGCGCACCGCTTCCTTGAAGACCCGGCCGCGGTGTTCGAAGTTTTGAAACATGTCGAAGCTTGCGCACGCAGGCGCCAGCAGAACGATATCGCCCGCCGAGGCTTTCCGGCTGGCGAAAAACACCGCCTCGGCAAGGCTCGTTGCCGCGCTGGTTTCCGTTACATCCGACAAGGCATCGCGGATCTTGCCGGCAGCTTCTCCAATCACGATCAAATGCTTCACCCGTTGCGCCACCAGGGTGCGAAGCGCCGTAAAGTCCCCGCCCTTGTCGCGCCCGCCGGCGATCAACAGGATGTTGCCGGGGAAGGCTTCCAGGGACTTGATGGTGGCGTCGACATTTGTTGCCTTTGAATCGTTGAAGTACTGCACGCCGTCCACCTCGGCAACCCACTCCAGGCGATGCTCAACTCCCGTAAAAGCGCGGATGACGTTCACAAGGCTGCCTGGCGCCGCTCCTGCCAGCAGTGTGATGGCGGAGGCTGCCAGAACGTTCTCGAGATTGTGGCTGCCTTTGAGCCGGATTTCTTCGGCGCCGAACAGGTCCGTTTCATGGCGGCCGTCGCAGTAGACCAGACGTCCGCCTCTCAAGAAGGTCCCGCGCGCAACCTCCCTGCGGCGACTGAAAAACACGGGCGTAGAAGAAACCTGTCCTGCCATGGCTGCCGTAGGGGGATCGTCCTCGTTCAGCACCGCGAATTCCGTGGCGGTCTGATTCATGAAGATGCGTTGCTTGGCGTCGACATAGTCGGCGAAATCACGATAGCGATCCATATGGTCCGGCGTCAGGTTGAGAATGGCGCCCACGAATGGGCGAAACTCGTAGATGCTCTCCAACTGGAAGCTGGAGAGCTCCACGACGTAGATGTCGTCCGGTGTTGAAACCGACGCATATGCGATGAGCGGGTTGCCGATGTTTCCGGCGGCATGTCCTTTGAGCCCGGCCCCGCGCAGCAACTCTGCTGCGAGTGCAGTGGTCGTGGTCTTGCCGTTGGAGCCGGTTATGCCAAGGATCTTTCCCTTCAAATGCCGGAACGCGAGCTCAACCTCTGCCAGAATGGGAATGCCCGCCTTGCGGCTTTCCTCGAATGCCGGAAGGGCAAGCGGCACTCCTGGGCTGATGATCACAAAATCACAGTTGCAAAAGCTCTCCGGCCTGTGCCCTCCCAGATCGAGGACCAGTTCCCCGGATTCCTGCGCGAGTTTCCGCAAGGGGGCGAGCGATAGCTGGAGTGCTTCCTCGTTCTTCACGTCGGTCAGCACGACGCGGGCGCCACGCGCGAGCAGGAACTCGGCCGAAGCCAGGCCGCTGCGTGCCGCGCCGACGACCAGAACTGTCCGCCCGGCATACGTTTTTCCGCTCTCCCCGTTCATCTCGGGGCCTCCTTCACCACCGTCCCTACAACGGGCAATAGCTGCCGCATGCCGACGCGACCTCAGCGCAGCTTGAGCGTGCTGAGGCTGAAGAGAGCAAAGACGATCGCCAGAATCCAGAACCGGATCACGACCTGACTTTCGTTCCAGCCCGCAAGCTCAAAATGATGATGCACCGGCGACATCCGAAAGATGCGCTTCCCTGTGAACCGGAACGACATCACCTGGAGAATCACCGAGAGCGCTTCCAATACGAACACCCCTCCGATCATCGGGAGCAGCAGTTCCTGCTTGACTAAGACTGCAACAGTGCCGATGGCTCCTCCCAGAGACAAGGACCCGACGTCGCCCATGAAAACCTGCGCGGGATGGGCGTTATACCAGAGAAATCCCAGGGTCGCTCCGACCATGGCTCCGCAAAAGATTGTCAGCTCGGGGGCATAAGAGTTGTGGATCAGGTCCAGGTACTCCGCGAATTTCGCATGGCCGCTGACGTAACACAGCACGGTGAGGGCCGAGGCGGCAATGATCACGCACCCGGCCGCCAGCCCATCGAGCCCGTCGGTGAGGTTGACGGCGTTGGATGCACCCACGATGATCAGTAGAACGAAGATCGCCAGCGGCAGCACGATCGGGACCAGCGGCGGATGCCAGAGATTCATCTCGGGTGTGAAGTTCTTGAAAAACGGGACGCTGAGCTTCGTGCTGTACAGCCCCAGCCCGGCGAGATAATAGAGGGCGACGCACACACCCAGGCCGATCAGCGTCTGGTAAACGAGCTTTTTCCTGCCGGTGAGGCCCAAGGAGCGCTTGCGGACGATCTTCAAGTAGTCGTCGATGAAGCCGACCAGTCCGAACAGCAGGGTCGCGACCACCGCGATCCAGACATAGAGATTGGTGAGGTTTGCCCACAGGATCGTCGGCACTAGAGTTCCGACGAGAATCAGAATGCCGCCCATGGTTGGCGTGCCTGCTTTGCTTTGGTGAGATGAAGGTCCATCAGAGCGAATCTGCTGGCCAATCTGGAACCTCTCCAGCCGCGCGATCAGCCAGGGGCCGAGCAGGAGGCATATGAGCAGCGCGGTCAGGCTTGCGGCCGCTGTCCGAAAGGTGACGTACTGAAATACCCGGAAAAGCGATATCGCCCGCCGAAGGGCGGGAAGCAGGAAGTAGACCATTAGCCAACCATCTCTGTGTACGCGGCGCGCAGGGCCTGGACCATCTTCTCCAGATGGACGCCGCGCGAACCCTTGATCAACACCAAGTCTCCCGGCTTCACGTTGCGACAGATGAAGTCGCTCGCCGGATTGGCTTCCGTAAAGAAATGAACCTGGGTATCGGGCATCCCCGCAGCCACGGCACCGCGCACGATCTCGCGCGCGGCCCCTTGCACACCCACGACGATGTCGACACCGCCCTCGGCGGCCCGTGTGCCGCACCGGCGGTGCAGCGATTCCGACTCCTTTCCCAACTCCAGCATCTCGCCTGCGACCAGGATGCGCCGCCGGTGATGCGGAATCCGGGTCAAGGTCTCGATCATCTGTGTGAGCGCACACGGGCTTGAGTTGTAGGAGTCGTCAATCACGGTGAATCCTTCCTGGAAGTTCAGAATCTGGCCTCGCATGTGAGCCTGGCGCAGGTGTCTCAGACTTTCGGTGATCTGCTCGATGCCGATGGTGTAACGGCGGGCCAGAGCCACTGCAGGGAGGGCGTTCATGACGTAGTGGGCGCCGCCCAAGTGAATGACTGCGCGCCGGCCGGCCCCTTCGCAGACCAGGCGAAAGCGGGTCTCCATCAGGCCGGTGATCTCGATTTCTTCGGCACGGATGTCTGCCGAGGCGGAGAGGCCGAAAGAGATTTTGTCGCCGGAAAACCGGCCGGCAATTCCGCTAACGAGCGGGTCATCGGCGTTGTAAATCAAGGTCCCGCCCGCTGCCAGCCCTTCGGCCAGTTCGCTTTTCACACGGGCGATGGCCTCGACGGAGTCGAAGAATTCAAGATGGACGGGCGCGACATTCGTGATCACGCCGACATCAGGCAGGGCGATCCGGCACATCTCCGCGATTTCGCCCGGTGCGCTCATCCCCATCTCGAAGATGCCGATGTGATCCTCGGGGCTGAGCCCGAAGATGGCGAGAGGCAGCCCAAAAAGATTGTTGTAGTTTCCCGGCGAGCGATAGACGCTGAACTCCGTCTGCAGGACCTGGGTCATGAACTCCTTCGCCGTTGTCTTGCCCATGCTTCCGGTGATGCCGACGAGACTGCCGCGCCACTGGCGGCGAACGCAGGCGGCCAGGTCTTTCAGCGCCTCGTGCGTGTTCTCCACCCGCAGCAGAATCTTGTTGGCGGGGAATCCTTCAGGAATCTCGTAACGGAAGTCGACGGCCACACCGGAGGCTCCTTTCTGGAGCGCGGTCAGGACATGATCGTGACCATCGTTGCGAGTGCCGCGGATGGCAAAAAATAGGTCGGATAGGCGCAGCGTGCGGCTATCGATCGAGATGCCCGACAGCAAGGCGCTCTTTGATCCCGACACCAGGATTCCTCCGGTGGCGGTTTCCACTTGTGCCACAGTCATGTGAGCCATAACCAAGTCCATCAGAATGGCGGTTGAGGGCCGAATTCCGCCGTATTTCCGGTCATGCACGGTTGGGTTGTTTATGTAGCTCGCCACGGTTTCAATCTCCTCGGACGCTTCGCAGTTCACAAATGAGTTCTTGAGCGACCACGCGATCATCAAAGGGAAATGCTTGGGTGCCGATTATCTGGTAGTCTTCGTGCCCCTTGCCGGCGATGAGGACAATGTCGTTCCTAGATGCCAGCGCCAGTGCGGATCGGATCGCCTCGCGGCGGTCCGGTTCAAGCCGATACGGGGCTTGGCCGCGCTTCAGCCCGGGTTCGATCTCCGCCAGAATGCGCAGCGGATCTTCTGTACGCGGATTGTCGGAAGTGGCCACGACGATATCGCTCAGCCGAGCCGCAATCTCTCCCATGAGCGGACGTTTCTTACGATCCCGGTCGCCGCCGCAACCGAAGACGGTGATCATGCGGCCACTGGTGAGCTGCTTAACCGTCTCGAGGAGCTTTTCCAGCGCATCCGGTGTGTGGGCGTAGTCCACAATCACGGCGAAGTCCTGGCCGCTTCGAACGATCTCCATGCGGCCAGGTACGCCGCTCAGGGATTCGACACCCTGCCGGACGTCTCTCGGTTTGGCGCCCAAGCTGAGCGTTGCCCCCGCGGCAGCCATGATGTTGTAAACGTTGGGGCGCCCGACCAGACGGCTGCCGATGACTAGCTCGCCATAAGGCGTCGCGAAGCGCATGTCGGTGCCGTCAATCCGGGCCTGGCAGTAGAGGACTCGGATATCCGCGCCGGAACCGAACCCGTAACGCACAACCGGGCCGTGCACCTCGGCCGAAAGACGCTGCCCGTACGGGTCATCCGTGTTTATTACCGCTGTCTCGATACGGTTGGCGCCCTCGGAGGCAAACAAGAGACGCTTGGCCCGGTAGTAGGATTCCATGTCGTGATGGAAATCGAGGTGCTCCGGCGTCAGATTGGAAAACACGCCGACCGCAAAGCGAGTGCCGAAGACTCGCTTGAGCGCCAGGGCATGCGAAGAGACCTCCAGAACCCCGTGCGTGCAGCCGGCTTCGAGCGCTTGCCGGAGAAATGCCGCTAGATCGCTGGCCTCTGGCGTCGTACGGGCACTCGGGAACGGCTGATCGCCGATTCTCATGCCCAGCGTGCCGATCAGGCATGAACGCAGGCCGGCCTGGCGGAAGATGGCATCTGCCAGGCAGGAAGTGGTTGTCTTGCCGTTCGTCCCTGTGATTGCGACCAGCTGCAGGTGCGAGGCCGGGTCCTGGAAAAGGGCGCGGGAAGCCTCAGCGAGAAACCTGCGGGCATCGGCCACTTTCAAGACGGGAAGCTCGGACTCGGGAGGGAAGTCGTGATCGGATGCGAGCGCAACGGCACCGCGAGCGATCGCCGCTTCAACGAACAGCGCACCGTCGGTCTTTTCTCCTCTTAGAGCGACGAAAAGATCTCCGGCTTTCACCTGGCGGGAATCGTAGGAGATGCCGCGTACCTCGACCCGGGAATCGCCATTAAGGGCGATTCCGGGAATCCTGTCCAGCAGTTCCTGCAGCAGCATGGTTCGGGCACCTCAATCATTGCCAACACTGGTCCTCAGGCCCGCAGGCGCGGCGGCGCGGCGCGGGACGGCTGTGGGCTTGTGGTTCCTGCCCGGCATGCTGCGCGCGAAAGTCACGCTGCAGGTGTCGCCGGCAGGGATTAGCGTTCCTGCAGCCGGTAACTGGAACACTGCGTTGCCGGCGCCCGAAGTCTGGACCTTGATGCCCAGTTCCTGGCAGCGCTCGACCACGCTACGTTTCGACATGCCACTGAAGTCCGGAACCGTGATTTTGGCCCCTGCCACTCGTACAGTGATGGTGCCGTCCCGGTTCAGGTCGTCGCTCTTTTCCGCAGGCGCCGCCAGGGGAAGGTCGGGCGTAGCATCGGGGAGGAAATCCTCTGAATCGGAGGCAAGCGTGGCATCAATCTTCTGCGCTCTCGGCAGCACTGTTCGGTCTGGAGGAACATGGAGCTGGAGCAGCGCCTCCTGGGTGATCCTGCTGAAGACCGGAGCCGCAACGTCTCCGCCGTATATCGTGCCCTTGGGCTTGTTGATTTGAACGAGCACCGTGATACGCGGCTGGGGCACGGGTGCAAATCCTATGAAGGAGGCAACATAGTCGGTATTGGAATAGCGGCCGTTGACGATTTCCTGGGCGGTGCCTGTTTTCCCTGCGGCACGATAACCTTCCAGCGCCGCTTGCTGGCCCGTGCCCCGCAGCACGGCCCCCTCAAAGGCGTCGGTCACTGCGGCAGCAGTCTCAGGCCGCATGATGCGCGTTCTCTCCGGCGCGTTGGACCGCACGAGGTCGCCGTTCTCGTCGATCACGCGGTCTACCACTGAAGGACGGACGCGGTAGCCGCCGTTGGCGATTGCATTGATGGCGGTCAGAATCTGCATCGATGTGACACCAATTCCCTGGCCGAAGGAGATTGCCGCAACAGACATGCTGGACCATTGCCGCCAGTCCCGCACCAGGCCCACGATCTCCCCGGGCAGATCGATTCCCGTCTTTGATCCAAACCCAAAGGTCCGGAGAGCTTCATAGAGCCGGTGTTCGCCGAGACGCAATCCCAGTTTCGCAGCGCCGATGTTGGATGAATATTCGAGGACTTCAGTGAAGGTAAGGGTGCCGTACGGCTTGTGATCATGGAAGACGTGCTTGGCGACGGTTATTAAACCCATCTGGCAGTCGATCTGCTCGTCCGAGCGCGTCAGCCCAGCTTCCAGGGCTGCAGTAGCCACCACTACCTTGAAGGTGGATCCAGGCTCGAAGAGATCCGACACCGCGCGGTTGCGCCAGAAGTCAGGCGAGTAGTCGTTATATGCGTTGCAGTTGAAATCTGGGTAGCCCGCGAGCGCAAGAATCCTTCCGGTGTCGGACTCCATCACTATGGCCATTCCGTCGGCAGCACCGGCATTTTGGACCCCTGCCGCCAACTCTCGCTCTGCGATGTACTGGATGGATCGATCAAGGCTTAGGATAAGACAATGCCCCTGGCTCGGGGGCTTCTCGACCTTGCCCCGGAAGGAACGCCGGCGCGCATCCACGTTGAAGGATATTAGCCCCTGCGTTCCTTTGAGCTCCTGGTCGTACTGCATTTCGATCCCTGCGCCGCCGTCGCCGTTCATATTCACAAACCCCAGGGTCTGGCATGCGAGTTGGCGATTCGGGTAGACACGCATGCTCTCTTCCACCAGGTAGACGCCGTCGATGTCAAGCGCTTCGATGCGGCCCTCGTCTTTCGGATCGATTCTGCGCTTTACCACCATGAAAGTCTGGCGGGCCGGGTCGCTCATCCTGGTGCGCAGCTCCTCGAAGTCCATGTTCAGGATCGAGGCAAGGGCTTGCGCTGCCGCCGCGACGTTTTTGATTCTGCGCGGCTCTGCTACCACCGTGCTTACCCCTACGCTTGTGGCTAGTTCATCCATGTGGCAATCATAGATGACGCCGCGGGGAGCGAGTACGGAACGGGTTATCTGCTGGCGCTGAAGCGCCAGCTGCACGAACTCGTCATGACGCAGAATTTGGAGTTGCGCCAGGCGAGCAAAGATGATGCCGCTCCAAAGGAAGATTCCGCCAATCACCATAGCTACCCTTGTCGGATTGGAATGCTTCCTTTGTTCGGTCATCATTAGTAGATGTTTGCGGATGGTCTCCTCGGTTGGGCGCCTGTCGGGCCCGCGTTGGCCAGGGCCAGGGTTGTGGGCCGATCAGAACCGGTTTCGCGGAATCCCAGGGTGATCCGCTGGTATGGTCCGAGAGGCTCCATGGCCAGATCGTTCCGCGCGATGAAGTCAATGCGCTCGGGGCGCTTGAGCGTCTCTTCCTCAAGGATGAGGCTGTTCTGGATGCGCGTCAGCGACTCTTCGGTTTCCTTCGTCTGCTGCACTGCATAGCCCAGATTCACGATCCGGTTGCGGATCCATAGATAGCCAAGGAGGGCGCATGCGATCATCAGGACACAGAACATGCTTGCCAGAAGATCCGCCAGATTGTGTGAGTCGGTTCTGCGCAGGATCTTGTAGTTTCGAGTCTCTACTCCAGCCGACCAATCAGTCATCATAGTTGCGGTCTCCTCAGGCTGTGAGGGCCCATTCTCTTGAAAAGAACCGATATTCCTAAGTTCGCTCCAGCGCCCTCAGCTTCGCACTGCGGGCACGTGAATTGGCAGCCAGCTCGGCGTCGCCTGGAGTCAAAGGGCGAGGAGTGACCACCCGAGCGCGCGCCTGTCGGGGACAGGTGCACAGATCCGAAGGACGCTCGCAAATGCAAAAGCCGGCCAGCATACGGAAGGACCGCTTCACAATGCGGTCTTCCAGCGAGTGAAACGCGATGACCGCCATTCTGCCGCCCGGCCTCAAATAAGTAAGGGCGTCGGCGATGAACTCTTGCAGGCCTTCGAGTTCCTGATTGACCGCGATACGTAACGCTTGGAAAGTCCGCGTAGCAGGGTGGAGGGACTGCGAACCCCGGCCTGCAACGGCACCCTTTACGATTGCGGCCAGTTGAGAGCACCGCGTAACGCGCACTCCTTCGCGAGCCGCAACAATGGCGGCGGCGATCCGACGCGAGAAGCGCTCCTCACCGTAGCGGTGGATGATCTCCGCGAGCTGTTCTTCCGGCAGTCCGTTTACCAAGTCGGCCGCCGTCAGCTGCTGAGTGCGGTCCATGCGCATGTCCAGCATGGCATCGCTCTGAAAGCTGAACCCGCGCTCCGGCAGTAAGAGTTGGTAAGAAGAAACCCCAAGGTCAACCAGGATGCCGTCGATCGACTTGATCCCCAGGTTATTGAGAACCAGGGGAAGGTTTTTATAGTTCTCGTGAAGCAAGCGGGTGCTGACGGAATAGGGCTGGAGGAGAAGCGCGGCTTTCTCCAGGGACTCCTGGTCGCGGTCGAGACCGATCAACAGCCCTCCCGGCTGAATCTTCTCCAGGACAGCCCGGGCGTGCCCTCCCAGACCCAGAGTCGCATCGACATAGATGCCGCCCTGCTTGCACCGGAGCAGTTCGAGAACCTCTTCCCGCATCACGGGCAGATGCTCAGGCGCGAAGCTGCTTGATGAACTGCATCTCATGCCGGCCTGCCAGATCGCTCTCCTCATGCCTTGCTGCCCTCTGAATCAGATTCCTTGCTCCGCCAGTCTCTCGCGGTCCAGGTTGGTGAGGGGCTCTTCCTTCATGCTCAGCCGTATGATTTCGTTGTTCCACACTTCCAGATGATCGTTTTTGGCCATCACGATGACATCGCCGGAAATCTGGGCATCTTCCCGCAGAGTCTGGGGTATAAGAATCCTCCCCTGGGGATCCATTTGCGAAAGCGTGCCGTAGTAGCTAGTGAACTTGAGCAACTTCAGCTTTGCCGGATCCATGCGAGGAGACGCCTGGAGCTTCTGGGCCATCTGCTCCCAGATTGGAATCGGATAGATCTGAGCGCATTTACCGTCGTCGCTCGTAACATAATAGGTGTTGTTCTCTGTCTCAGGCAGTTCCCGGCGGAACTTAGCCGGGATCTTCAAGCGGAACTTCTCGTCAATTCTAGCGGGACAGCTTCCCCAGAGCATGAGCCCTCAACCACAGCAATGCTGAACGCTTAGAAAGAACCACTTCAAGCAAAGTAAATGGGTCTTTGCGGCCTCTTTTCCCACCCTAAACCACTTTAGGCCACCTCCGAAAATAGATCCACGCTGGAAGGATGTCAAGTAAATCTTGAAATTATTTACACTTTCGTGGCTTTTTGCGGATTCGTTGGCGGGGCGCCCATTTACCACCTCAAGGAGCGATTGCAAAATCCTTTCTTCGAAACCAGAGGGCGACATCAAAAATGCTGTTAAAGGCTACCAGACCTGCACAGTATTCCGTGTCGCCTCGGGCAAGTTCGTTCCAGACGATGACCATGGCGATGCAGCGCGCCAGGCCGATCATAATCAGGCCTGCCATGTACTCCGGTTTGTCACGAAGGAAAAGGGGCATGATCCGGTTTCATGCCGCACGGAACAGGACTTGAGTTCGTTACGATGAAGCCACAGCCTTTGGCGGTGGAGCACTGACTGCTTTCCTTCCCGTGCCGGCGGCTGAGTGATAGAATGCGCTGCCAAACATCTCAAGGAGGGACGACTATGCTGCTGCAAGGACAGGAAGGACGAAGGCCTTTTTTGCAGAGACTGATGGTCTTGGCCGGCTTGGCGGCTGCGCCCGCCGGCGCGCAGGCGCAGCAACTCCCGAAGGAAGCAGATTCCGACTATTTGCCGAGCTACGTTCGCGCCCGGACTTGCAGGTCTCTGAAGCAATCCAGCTTTGACAAGACAGGGGGGAACGCCGACCGCTGGCCCATCCAGCCAGGTCAGACCCTGGAAGTCTTCCAGGCGAAAGGTCCCGGCATGATCTCCCATATCTGGTTTACCATTTCCGCCCAAAGCGGCAATCACCTGAAAGAGCTCGTGATGCGCATGTATTGGAACGGAAACGACAGGCCCAGTGTCGAAAGTCCCGTAGGCGACTTTTTCGGGCTCAACCTCGGCGAGTACGTCATCTACGAGTCGGCGTACCTTGCCTGTTCGCCGGGCCGCTCGCTGAACTGCTATTTGGTGATGCCGTATCGGACTGGGGCACGCATCACAATCACCAACGAAGGCAGGCAGAATGTAGGCGCGTTTTACTCCAACATCGATTACATGGAAGTGCCCTCGCTGCCGGAAGACGTCCTTTACTTCCACGCCAGCTACCGCCAGGCGGCGCCCAACAAGCCGGTCGTGGGGCCGGATGGAAAAGATGTACTGAATCCGGACGGAAAGAACAATTATGTTTTCTGCGAGACTCGCGGCCGGGGCCATCTGATGGGCGTCACGCTCGGTGTCCTGCAGAATAGCGACTATTGGATGGGCGAGGGCGACGACATGATTTTCGTCGACGACGAATCGAAGCCGCTGATAAACGGCACCGGCTCGGAGGACTACTTCCTCGGCAGCTGGAACTTTGGCGGCCGTGACGGCGCGCGCCCGTTTTCACATCATATGTACGGGGCCCCTTCTATTCAGCTTCCCGAGCGCACGGACGGACGGTACCTGTGCTACCGCTGGCACGGCGACAACCCGGTGACGTTCACCCGCTACCTGAAGCACACGATGGAGCACGGCCACGCCAACAACCGCGGCGACAATTTCTACTCTTGTTGCTACTGGTATCAAACCGAGCCTTACACGGATCTGTCGCCCCTGCCGCCTGCTGCAGAGCGTGTGCCGGTTCTGCACGTGGCGTCATAACCGGGCGGCGTGCAGGCGGGCGGCTTGGGCCGATCCGCCTCCGGGCTCTGAGCTGCCAAGACTGGAGGAACCGGCCGAGACCGGCCCTTTGCGGCCATGCGTGGGCCAGTGCTGTCTATGCTTGCGCGCGGTACCGGATTTCGCGGATTTCGACGTTTCCCGCGGCGGCGTGAAAGAACGGCTGCCCGTCCTTTACTCCTACAGACCCATAGCCGGTTGCAGTGGCAAGGAAGCTGCGGAAATCCCCCTGGAGACTGGGCTCGAGGTAAAGGATTTTCTCCACGGCGTCGTAACGCGCGCCCGTCAGGCCCTGCAGCAACGCGTAGGAGGACATCGCGCGGGCATACCAATGTCCGCACTCATACTCGTTGAACGGGTTGCGAACCCGGCCGTCGTACCGGCTGCGACAGGAGCGCACGATTTCGAGTCCCTCCTTGGTCATTCCCATTGCCATCAAATGCGAGGCGACCTGATACTCGATTCCAGTCCAAACTTCGTTGGAATAAACGAAGGGTAGGGACAATTCTCCACCCTTGGGCCAAGTGCAGAGCAACAGGCCGCCTTCCGCTCCACAGGCATAGGAAGGCCGCTGCGGATTGGCGTGCCCGGAGAGATTATTTTTGAAGTTGTAGCGATGGACAGCCTTGAGGTGACTGATGACCTGCTTGCGAGCGAGCACCTGCCCTACGCCGCAAACCAAGGCGAGCCAGCATCCGAGCACCCCGTCAGAGAGGCATCCGTTTCCATATTGATACTTCGGTCCCTCCTTTTCGAATAGAGCAACGGCTTCGGGCGAGTAGTTCCCGACCATGCTCTTATTCTCCAGCGGATTCTGTGCGCGCAAGTTCTTCCATTCGATTCGCTGGATGAAGTACTCGCCATTAAACAGCTCGGTCTCCGCCAGTTTTTTCCCTTTCGCGGAAAGTTCTGCGTAAAGAGACACGTCGTCTCCGAGCGCCTTTCCCATCGCGACGGCCGCCTGCAGAGTGCCCAGATAAAAGCTGGTGCACATGCTGTCCGGGCCCCAGAATTCGATGTCGTACGTATTGTGATGCGGCTCCTCCACCACCCCTTTGTGCTGTGGGTCCCAGGTGTCGATGCAGTAATTCAAGCTCTGTTTCGCCCTGGGCCACAGACGGCGCAGCCACTCCGTGTCCCCGCTGATGCGCCAGTCCCTGAAGACTTTCATGATGCCGCCGAGCTGCCCGTCGGCTGCGGCATAAAAATCGTGCTCCACGACACGGATGGGCAGGGCGCTACGGAAGGTTTGATGGCCGGCCTCGTTTTGGGAAGGGCCGAACTCGGTTTCCCGCAGGGTGCGTTCCAGGGCAGGGAACAGGTGCGGAATGGCCTGAGCGTAATTCCACACGTGAGTGCAGGAGCCGGAACAGCATCCCGAGCTGTCGGAGCATCCCTCCCACGCCCAGAGTCTGCCGTCGCTCTGCCGCAGCACAGTAGGTGACTTTAGGATGGTCAAATTCGCCGCGACCGCTTCGATTACTTCCCGCGGCAGCGTCGAGTCATAGAAGCATTCACTGAATTTTCTTGCCTTTCGCCGCAGATCTTCATAGTGGTCCTTCCAATAGGCCGTCACGTCCTGGATGTCGGCGAAGCGTCCGGCATACCACGGGCGATACGTCGCTGCGCGCTGGCCTGCCGCAGGCCCCGCGCCCGCCGGGTCTTTGCCCACACGCAGGTTTGTGCCTCCCACGTACCAGGCCAGGCGCAGGGTGACGGTTCTTGCGGCGCCTGGCCGGAGCCGGAAGGGAACGAACAGGGTGGCGCCCGGAGCGGCCTCACCCTCGCCGACCGGGGGCCGATCGTAGCAAGATTCTTGCACGACATCCTGCCATGCCATCGTGAGCGCGTCCCACCAGCCGCCCCGAAACCACGCGTGATTAACCTTGGCCTCCGGATCAGAGACGGTTGCGGAAAAAGCCCCTTCCTCATAGGGTCTTTCTGCTGTGCCGCCGCCCCAAAGAACGAAGCCGCCCGGGATGCCGCGCACGGCCTGAGCATTCCGGCCCACCACCATGAAGTTTCTGGCATTGAAGGAAAAGACGGCATCCATCAACCTGGCCGACCGGTTGACAAACCGGTACTCCAGGGCAGCGACGGGCAGGCACGAATTGTCGGCGTCACCCGGCTCGAAAGGACTCCAGCCCGTGATTTCCACGCCGAGACCTACGCGGCCATCGGCCAGGGACACAGTGGCGAAGGGGAAACGCGCGCGGAAAGACGCCGAAGCGAAGCGCGGCAGTCCGAAGGATGCTCCGGCGGCGCCGTTTCCAGTTCCTGGCGTGCCGAAGATCTTCCACCCGGGCACCGGCCCCTCGAGCACACCAGCGAACTTGTTCGCTCCTTCGATCGAAATGGCCGCGAACGTGCAAGGTTCATTGAATACTTCCGGCTTATTGCGGAGCGAGAAGTGCGACAGGGCTCCAGTTCCCTCGAAGCAGATCATGCCGGCGCCGATCCCTCCCATCGGGAACGCCACTCGACGCAGGTATTCTCCGGAGTATTCGCTGTTGTATGGTCGCCCGGCGCGGCCACCGGCGCGTCTTTGGGCGGGCTGCGTCTGCCTTGCCTGCGCAGCCCCGGACGCCATTGTCCCGATCGCCCCCACTGATACAGCCGACGTCTTCAGAAACTCACGCCGTGGAATCCTCGAGCTCCTCTTTTCTTTTCGCGCCATACTTGCCCCTCTTCGTTACAAGTTCGCTCGCTGCGCTCGCCAACTCAGGGGCGTCGGACTTCGCCGCAGATAAGCCGCTATTTGAAGAAATGCACCACTACCGCACAGTAGTCTGATCCAGCCATTCTCCGCCTTTTTTGATGTTTTCCGGGGTGAAGACTCGAGAGCGTAAGGTGATCTCCTTGGACACTTTCTCCCCCTTCAAGATGCGCAGGGCAGTTTCAACGGCCTCCCTTCCGCCCGTAGGATATTCGAAACTGGCGGCGAAAATGCCCTGCTGGACATAGATCTGGCCCTCCTGTGGCAGGGCGTCAATCCCGATAAAAAGCATCTCCTTTTCGCGGCCCACCGCCTTGGCGGCCAAGTAGGCTCCGTGCGCGCCGGGATCGTTGTGTGCATAGACCAGGTCGATATGCTTGTGTACCGCCAGGGCCGACTCCATCTCTTTCCGGGCCTCGGGCTCCAGCCATTTCATGTCCGCCTCGAAGATGACTTCGAGACCGGACCCTTTGATGCCCTCGAGAAAACCAGCGTGGCGGTCCTGCCCCGGGGTCGAGGTCATCAGCCCCTTGAGTTCCACAACCTTTCCTTTATTGGCGAGCTTTCTGGCAGCCCATTGACCGGCTGCGCGGCCGATCTTCTTGTTGTCCGCGCCGATGAAAGTGGTGTACTCAGTTCCCAGCACGCGGCGGTCCAGAACAATCACCGGAATGCCTTGCCGATATGCCTCTGCCACGGGCGAGGTCAGAGGAGCCGCTTCCTTTGGGGAAATGACGAGCAGCTTGACCTTGGAGCTGATGAACTCCTCCACATGCGCCCGCTGCTTCAGGGTGTCGTTCTGTGCGTCCTTGAAGATGACCGTGAGCTCGGGATGTTCCGCGGCAGCCTTCCTGATGTCGGCATTCATCTGCACTCGCCAGGGCTCACCCAAGTTGCACTGGCTCATTCCTATGACAATTCTCTGGTCTCCGGCCAGCGAGAAAATGCCCAGAAACAACATGGTAACGATCAGGAGGATTCTGAGAAGTGCCCTCATCACCCCTTTCCTTTCTATCGACTTTTTCTCTGCAGGAGGACGGCGGCGATAATGATAACGCCGGTCAGGATGAGCCGGCTTGCTTCACTCACCGCGTTGATGCTCAGGATCTTTTCCAAATAGCCGATGGTCAGAGTTCCGAGCAAAGTGAAGGCGATCCGCCCGCGCCCGCCCATCAGTGAGGTACCGCCAATGACCACCATGGCAATGGCGGTGAGTTCATACGTAGCGCCGGCCTCGGGATCCCCCTGCTGTTCCTGGACGGCTTGGCAGATGCCGGCAACAGCCGCAAACGCGCCGGACAGGCCATAGGCGAGAAGCTTGACCAGGCTGACAGGAACTCCGGAGAGGCGTGCCGCTTCCTCATTTGCTCCGACCGCATAAAAGTAGCGGCCCCAACGCAGCTTGGCCAGGAGGATCCAGCACACGAGGACGCATGCCAGAAAGATCAACGTCACCACGGCTACATTGCCGCCGGCGACCTTATGGTCGACCGCCTGGAAAAAGCGCGGCAGGCTCACGTACACATAGCTGCCGTCAGGCTGCAATACGGCCCGCGAAACCTTCTCTCCTCCTGAGACCGATTTGGCGAGGCCGCGGGCAAAAACCATCATCGCCAGCGTGGCGATAAAAGGCTGTATCCGGAACCAGGCAATGACCGTGCCGCAGAGCGCACCACAGGCGATACCTGCGAACAAGCAGGCGCCGACAGCGAGGAGGGGAGGCCAGGACAGGCGCAGGGACAACAAGGCAAACAGCACGGCGTTCAGCCCGAGGACGCTGCCGACGGACAGGTCGATGCCGGCAGTTATGATGACCAGGGTCATGCCGCACGCGAGGATGCCCATCACCGAGATCTGGCGCAGCATGTCCCTATGGGTGCCCCATTGGAGGAACGCTCCATCGGCGTTGAAGATCATGCCAAGCAGGAAGACGAACAACAGCGCCGACAAGGCGCGGATCCAGGGTGTGCCGAAGAAGCGGCTCGGCGCGGAGGTTTGCGCGAGATCGGTCTGTTCACTCAATTCATCCATGCGTCCCCCATCGCGGCTCGTAGGATTCTTTCCTGGGTAACCTGTTCGCGCGGAAACTCGGCGCTGATGCGCCCGCGGTGCATCACCAGGATGCGGTTGGCGAGGCCGATGAGTTCCTGCAGCTCCGAGGTAATAAGCAAAATCGCGATCCCTTCCGCTGTCCATTGCTTGATAAGCGCGTAGACTTCGTGCTTGGCTCCGACGTCGACGCCGCGCGTGGGTTCGTCGAGTAGGAAGACTTTCGGACGGGTCTCGACCCATTTGGCGAGCAGCACTTTCTGTTGATTGCCGCCGGACAGATTCTGAATCTCTTGGGTGAGAGAAGCTCCCCGTATCGCAAGGGATTTTACGTGCCTTCCAGCCATCTTCATCTCTTTCTTCGTCTGCAGGACGCCCCACCGCGAGATCGTTTTAAGAGAGGCCAGAGATATGTTTTGAGCGACGGTAAGGCCTGGGATCAGCCCTGTTTCCTTGCGATCGTTGGTCAGGTGAGCCAGACCGTGTCGAATGGACCATTGTGGAGAACGGATGGGAAAGCGCTTCCCCTCGAGATAAACGTCACCCTTGACCGCTTTCGGCCAGGCGCCAAACAGGCCGGCCAGGAGTGCGCTGTTTCCCGACCCCTGCAGCCCGGCAAGGCCGAGAACCTCGCCCGAGCGGACCGCGAACGAGACATCCTTCACGAGCCACTGTTCCCCTTGAGTCGAGAACGTGTCACGATGCGCCACGGAAAAATGCTCGACCCTCAAGCGCTCCGCGCCGAGCTCGACACGCCGGGCCGGGAAACGCGTTTCAAGTTCGCGGCCGACCATCCAACGAATCAATTCCCCTTCCGCAAGCTGAGATACCGGCGCCATCCCGATCCGCCGTCCGTCCCTGAGGACCGTAATCCGGTCGCCGATGCGGTAAATCTCGTCCATCCGATGGGTGATATAAACGATCGCGCTGCCGGCCCGCTTCAGCTCGTTGATGATCTCGAAGAGTCTCTGGACTTCCAGCTCGCTGAGAGCGCTGGTCGGCTCGTCCATGATCAGAATGCGGGCATCGAAGGCCAGCGCTTTCGCGATCTCGATCCGGTTTTTGACCGAAAGCGGATAGTCGTCTACGGGGCGCTGAAGGTCGATGTCGAGACCAAGCAGCGCGCAGAGTTTCCTAGCCTTGGCCATCTGGCGCATGTGATCGACACAAAAGCCGGCCGAGAAACGGCCAGTCAGCTCTCTGCCGAGAAAAACATTGTCAACCACAGGCAGGGTGCCGATGAGCGACATCTCCTGGTGAATTACCGAAATCCCCTTTCGTGCTGCGTCATGCGGTGAGGTGAAGCGCTCTCTCCGCCCGCGCAACTCGATCTCGCCCTGGTAATCGGTATGCACACCAGCCAGGATTTTGATGAGCGTGGTTTTGCCAGCGCCGTTCTCACCCGCCAGGATGTGCACCTCGCCCGGGTTTAGATCGAAGTACACATCTTGAAGGACCGGGATGCCCGAAAAGGACTTGTGAATGTTGCGCATGGAGAGGAGCATGGGCGCAGCATACTGCAAGGCATCCGGCATTTGAAAGACCTTTGGAGGATTTCAAACTGTCGCCGACATTGCGTTTGTTCGTGCTAACATAGTTGCCCGTTCTCAGCAGGAGAAAGCAGCGTGAGGGTTGGCATCGTCGGACTACCCCTCGTGGGCAAGAGCACTATTTTCAATTTGCTGACCCATGGGCATGTGGATACCTCTTCTTGGGGCGGTGGGAAAAGCGAGGCCCACATCGGTGTAGCCCAGGTACCTGACCCGAGATTGGATCGGCTGGCAGAAGTTTTCCATCCCAAGCCCAAGAAGGTTACACACGCCACCGTGGAATACGTCGACCTGCCCGGTCTGGCTCGCGGAGAAAGCCGAGCCCTGGAATCGCGTGAGATGAGCACATATCTCAGCAGCCTTAAGAACGTCGATGCGCTTATGCATGTCGTGCGCGCCTTCGAGGATGAAAACATTCCTCACCCGGAGGGGAGTGTCGATCCGCTGCGCGATATCGGGCTTTTCGAGCTGGAGATGGTTTTTTCCGACCTGGCCATTATAGAAAAGCGCCTCGAGCGCTTGTCCAAGGACTTGAAAAAAGCTAGGACTTCGGAGCTCGAGCTTGAGAACGCGGTCCTTCAGCGGTTCAAGGGAGCCTTGGAGCAGGAACGGCCGCTGCGCGATCTCACGCTGACCGATGAGGATCAAAAGAGAGTAAGAGGATTTACGTTCCTGTCGGCTAAGCCGATGCTCCTGGTTGTGAATCTCGGCGACCAGGACACGGCGAAGATAACGCGCGTGGTTCCGGAATTCGGACTGGAACGGCAGGCGGCACAGAAGCGCGTCGGCATCACTGCTGTGTGTGGGAAGATCGAGGCGGAGATTGCGTCGCTTCCGGACGAGGATGCCAGACTTTTCTTGGAAGATCTCGGACTCGCAGCGGGCGGCCTGGCACGGATCATCGAGCAGTCTTACTCGCTGCTCGGTTTGTTTTCTTTCTTCACTTTGAGTGAACCCGAAGCCCGCGCCTGGACCATCCCGAACAATACGACGGCTCTGCAAGCGGCCGGCGTCATTCACAGTGACTTCGAGCGGGGCTTCATCAAGGCGGAAGTCGTCACCTATGAGGACATGATCCAATTGGGTTCATTTCAAGCAGCGAGGAACAAAGGCGTGCTTCGCGTGGAGGGCAAGGACTGTATTGTCCGGGAAGGAGATGTGATTTTCTTCCGCTTCAATGTGTGATTGAGACTAACGTATAGTGGGGACGGGCTTTAGCCCGTCAGTTTTGGGCGCACGGGCTGAAGCCCATGCCCACTTGAATTCAGAGTAAGAATCAAGGCACGGCTTCCTGACTTCCGCAAAGCGCGGATCAACTGTTCTGACGCCCGACGCCGGACTTCCCAATTCTGCTCATGTGATATGCTTCTTCCGATGATTCATTGAATGTTGCCTCTGTGCGATTTACAACGGTCATGCAAACTTCGCGGTCCCTAATCGGCGCCTCCATCTGTCTTGTGATCTTCCTGACGGCGCTCTGTGCGGCTCCGGCAAATCTCCTTCCTGATGACGAGTTGTTTGGCAAGACGATCTGCAGCATCCAATATGCTGCGGATCGGCCTCTGGAGCGCGCTCGTTACGATCGCAGCATCGGATTAAAGCCCGGCGACATCCTCACGCGGACTGGTTTGAAAGCTGCGATTCAGGCCCTTTACGATACCGGAAGTTTCTCCGAGATCGCTGCCGCCGCGGTCCCTGAAGGGGACGGCGTGCAGCTAGAGTTCCGCCTTCTCCTCAGCACGTACTTCAGCCGTTTCTTCATCTCGAACAACGTTGATTTGGGGGGCCGCCTTTCATACGACGTGATGGCGCTCCCGGTCGGCGAGCGCTTTTCGGCACAGAAGCTGGAAGAAGCCAGACAGGCGGTGCTGGCATACATGCGGGAGAAAGGATTTTACCAGGCGGAGGTGACCGCGCGCACCATGCAGGGTGGGGATGACGGTCAGATCGACACCACTTTCGAGGTCCAGCCGGGCCGGCTCGCAACGATCCGGTCCCTGGTCATCCGCGGCGTACCCGCGCAGGAGAGCACCGAGATCCGCGCCCAGCTGAAGTTGGAGGAGGGACAGAAGTACCAGCGCGACCGTTTTCGCAAGCGGTTGGATGCCTTGAAAAAAAATCTCGTGGGCCGGGGCTTTCTCGAAGCCGAGCTGCAACTCTCGGAATCGTACCAGCCCGGCGACAACTCGGTCGGACTCAACCTGTTGATCCAAAATTTCGGACAGGTGCGCATTGAGGTAGAGGGATTCAAGATTCCAAAAGACCAGTTGCGTCGTTTGCTTCCCGCCTTGTCCGGGGAAGGACTGCGGCCGGAGCTGCTCGAAGAAGGGACCGCGAACCTCAAGGAGTATCTCGAAGAGCATGGCTACCCGGAGGCGGCGACGTCGATTCAAGAGAGCCGTGACTCTGCCGGCGTGCGGCTCGTCCGATATGTCATTGACCGGGGCCGCAAAGTCACGGTGAGTGAAGTCCGCTTCCGCGGCAACCGGGCGTTGTCGGACGGAGATCTTCTCAAAGCCATTCAGATACAGCCGTCTCGCTTTCTTCAGAAATCCGCGTACAGCGTCTCGAAGCTGGACTCCGATGTGGAGGTGCTGCAGACGCTGTACAGGTCCGCAGGCTATCTCGACGCGGCGGTCGTGCCGCTGGTGGAACCGCTGGAGAATGGCGAGAAACTCCGGGTCACGTTCGATTGCGCAGAGGGGGCCCGGGCGCGAGTCCGATCGGTTACGATGACGGGGAACCAAAGGCTGCCGGCGGAAACAATCGCTGCCAGGATGCGCTTGAAGACGGGCGAACCCTATTCCCCCGTTCTCGCAGAACACGATCGCCAGGTCATACTGGCGGCATACAACGACGCGGGTTTCCTGCAGCCCGCGGTCGCCTGGCAGGCCGACGGGCCTGACAGGGATCTAAGCTACGCGATTGCTTTCCAGATCAAGGAGGGAGTGCAGTCTTATGTTGACAGGATCGTTGTGCTTGGCAGGGATCGAACGCGGGAGTCGGTGGTTGAAAAGCGGATCAAGCTGGAGCAGGACCAGCCGCTTAGCCTCGGCAAGATGCTGGAGACCCAGCAAGCGCTTTACGACACCGGCGTTTTCGACCTGGTGCGGGTGACGCCTCAGAATCCGGAGAGCAGTGCGGCCTGTCAGAACGTCATCGTACGCCTGCAGGAAGCCAGGCCGGTTACCGTGCGCTACGGTTTCGGATACCAGGAAAGGGAAAAGGTGCGCGGAATACTGGAGCTGGGCGACCTCAACATCTTCGGCACGGGGCGGCGAGCCGACCTCCGCCTGCGTGGAAGCGCAATCGAACAGACCGGCGTCCTCAGCTTCCAACAGCCTCAGTTTCGCTTCCTGCCAGTCGAATCCTTTTTCACTTTCTCCGGCAGCAAGAAAAAAGAGATCAGCTTCGACTCCATGCGATTAGACCTGTCCTACCAATACAGTCACCCGGTCAACAACCACACCTGGGGTCTGCTGCGCTACAGTTTCACCAACGTGCGGGTGTCGCAAGTGCCGGCTGACCTCGCTCGTGAGGAGACTCCGCGCAACCTCTCGACCATCGCGGCGTTCTATGTCAACGACACGCGCGACAATTATCTCGATCCGGAAAGAGGTTTCTTCACCTCCACAGACTTGAGTCTCACCGCGAAACTTCCTTCAGCGCTTCTTGCAGGCGGTCAATACGTGTCTCTTTTCACCCAGAACAGTTACTACCGGAGACTGAGCGGGCCGCTGCTGATGGCTTCGTCTTTCCGCTTCGGGCTCATTCACGGGTTCGCCGGCGATCGGAGCATTCCCTTAAGTGAGCGGTTTTTCGCAGGCGGGAGCTCGAGTCTGCGTGGATTCGATACCGATCGGGCCGGACCGCTGGGTTCGAATAATGAACCGATAGGCGGCAACGCACTGCTGATCGGCAACCTCGAGTTGCGGGCGCCATTGGTCAGCAGGTTTCAGCTCGCAGGTTTCTATGACGGCGGCAATGTCTACTCAAGTGTAGGTGCGATCCGCCTCTCCGACTTCAGCCACACGGTAGGGATCGGGCTGAGAGTGAAAACGCCTTTCGGCCCTATACGTCTTGACTACGGCATTAACCTGAATCTGCCCTCGAGTCTCCGGTCACTCGGATACAAGCAAGGGCAATTTTCCTTTACCATCGGACCGCCCTTCTGAGTTATGTGCCTGAAGAAGACTTGCATCACTGCCGTGCTCGTTTTCTGGTTGACCGGGGCCGGATTGTCATCTGCCGAGGAAATCGACCGTTTGTTGGCGGCAGTGAACGGGCGAGTGATTACAGAAGGGGACCTCAAGATGGCGCTCGCTCTCAATGCTGTGCTCACCTTAGGCAAAGGCGTCGCGCAGCCGTCCCGCCAGGAGGTGCTGGACCGGCTGATCTACCTGGAGCTGACCCGCCAGGAGCTGGAAAACTTCCCTGTCGAACAAGGCGACCAGAGCAGAATTCAGGCCAGCGTCCGGGCCAGGATGAACGATCTCAAGAGTGCTTATGCGGAAATTGGAGGCTTGCCGGCGATCTTGCGCCAGCTTGGCTTGCAGGAAGACGAGCTTTTTTCTTACGTGCGGCTGCAGGCGCTAGCCGATCGATTTGTCGATCTGCGCTTCGCTCCTTTTGTTTCCATTTCCGCCGCAGAAATCGAGGCTTATTATCGCGAAACGCTGGCGCCCCCGCTGGCAAGATCCGGTTCCGCTTTGCCGCCCCTGGACGAAGTTGCCTCGAAGATCAAGGAGATTCTGACCAAGGACAAGGCCACCGCGGCATATGTCGAGTGGGTTGACAACATCAGGAGCCACTCGCGCATCGAGTTTTTTGCCAATACGGCCCCTCCATCGGAGAAGAAGCGGCCATGAGAGCGCGCACAATCTGCCTCCTGAGTGTAAGCCTGATCTTCCTGGTCCTTGCCGGAGCGGCAATCACATATCTGCGCTCCGCGCGTTTCCAGGAGCGGGCGCGGGAAATGCTGATCGCGCGTATCGAACGGGCAACCGGCCTCGACACGAGTGTTGGCCGGTTCTCGCTGGATATTCTGCGCGGCAGGTTTTTGCTCGACCAGTTCGAGCTGAGGTCCCCAAAGGCGACCGGCAGCCGCTTCAGTCTCACCGTTGATGAGATTTCGGGTTCAATCAGGTTGGCTGCTCTGTGGCGGCCCAAGATCGACTTGGGGGAGCTGAATCTGATCCGTCCCCGGATGACGATCCTGCAGGGGCCAAACGCGGCTTTTTCGAGCCTGCAGCCCATCATTCGCAGATCGCTGGATATCGCGGCACGCAGGGCCGCGATCCGTGATGGCTGGGTGGATCTGAACTACCGGCGCATTCCTTTGAACCTGGTCATGGATGCCTTGAACTGCAGCATCCAGTACCGGACCAGCCCCCAGAGCTACGTGATGGAGGTAGCTTACAAAAACAGTCCTATGGAATGGGCTGGCCGAAAGTTTGTCTATGATCTGAATGCGCGCGTCCAGCTCCTGCCTACCGGCCTGGCGATTGATTCATTTGAACTCCGCGAGGACAAGAGCCGCCTGAGCGGCAGCGGCAGGGTCGACAACTGGGCGGCACCGGCGCTGCAGGTGCGCGTGACCGGCACTCTTGCCGGTGAGAACCTGACCCTTTTGACTCCCGATCTCAAGGACGCGCGCGGTGATGTGAGCGTCATCAGCGACGTTCACTGGGACGCCCGCGGGTATCACTTGACGGGACGGTTCAGCGCAGAGACGGCTCGCTATCGGCAGGCCACAGCGCGCGCAGTTACGGGGCTGTTCGAGATTAAGGACGGCGTGCTCTCGCTCCGCGAGGTGAGTGGCCGGATGGGCGGCGGCAGCTTCCGGATTGATGGCGATCTGCAGCTGAGAGCCGGGAGCGCGGCATCGCATCACGTCGAGATTTCGGGCAAGAACATCGTGCTCCACGACGCTTCCGGAATCCTGGATCTCCGCGCGCTGGCTCTGGAAAACAGCGTCGATGCCAAGGCGACGATCGACTGGCGCCACGGCCTGGAAGACCTGGTGGCAGAAGGCACGGTGTACCTGCACGGGTTGACGGAAAGCGCTCCCGAATCGGCAATGAGGACGGCGCTCGAAGGAACGGCTGACTTTGTGTACCGCAAGAATCTCTGGTACGTGAAGAAGGCAAGCCTGGCCTCGCCGAACACACGCTTACAGGAGTTGGGGCTGGATCCCGAGCGGCCGCACATTCAGCTGGACACGGACCGGCCCGGCGAGGTTCTTCGCCTCGCTCGCAGTTTTTCGTCCTCGCTGGAGAATTTGATCAAAGGCAATCCTGACTTGATTTGGATCTCCGGCCGTTATCATCTCGACGGAGATTTCCTTTTGCGCCTACCGGAGGCGATGGCCTATGAAGGGCAGGTTTTGGTCACAAACGGCCGTTGGCGCAATTACAGCGTCGACAGTCTGAGCGCAAGCGCCTCATGGGATGGGTCGAGGCTCAGACTGCGCTCACTGAAGTTGCGGAAAGGAATGCAGTCGGCCGAAGGCGATTTCATGATGGATCTGCCTCGAGGAGAAGCCGGCGCCGACTTCCACTATGACGGAACACTCAGCCGGATTTCCCTGGCATCGCTCGGCGATATGGGAATCGATCTCAGGGCGCAGGTTGCCGGAGCCTTGAGCGGCCAAGGCAGGGTGTTCTACGAGCGCGGCGTGCTTCAGGGAGACGGGCAACTCCAAATCGAGAAGGGAAGTTACAACGGAGAACCGTTCGACCTCATGCGCGCGGCGCTCGAGGTGAAAGGCCGGGAACTCCGCATTACGGAAGGCCAGATCAATCGCGGATCGGCCGCGGTCAGCGTGCACGGCCAGGTCAACCTGGATACGCGGGAAATGAACCTCTCCGCCCGCATGAAGGAATTGCCGTTACTGGATATCCCGGAAATCAAGGCAAGCGGCGTGACTGTTGACGGGCGCGTGACGGCTTCGGGCGAAATCCACGGGACGCTCGATCGGCCCGAATTCAAGGGGAGCGTCGATCTCGAAGGCCTGTTCTATGCCGGCTGGAACCTCGGAAAGGGAAAAGCAACCATCGATCTGCGCGACAAGATCCTGTCTGCGAAATTTGACGTCCAATCCGATTTGGGCGGGTTTCAGGGTGAGGCACGCCTTCTGACTGATCCGGGCTACCCGGGGCGCGCAACTGTGGAATTTCGCGACTGGAACGTAAAAAAGATCATCGCGAGCAACGCTCCGGCTCTCTTCAACGACTTCAGCACAGCCCTCCACGGCAGCCTTGTGATCGAAGGCTCTTTTGCCGAGCTTTCCAAGCTGAAGTATCGCGGTGAGATGGATGGCGCCCGTTTCAAAATCCAGGGCTATGAGCTCCACAACGACGGCATGATGCGCTTCTCTGGTGACAACCAAAAGCTGGTCGTCGAGGATGCCCGCCTGATCGGCCAGGGGAGCAGTCTGGCGCTCGAAAAGAACGGGGTATTTCCACTCGAAGCTGATGGTGCGCTGAACCTGCACCTCACCGGCAGGCTCAATCTCGGGTTTCTCGATCATCTTGCGGCCAAGGTAGGCGTATCGGGCGCCGCGACCCTTGACGTAAATATCACCGGTTCGCAACGCGCGCCAGAGGTGCTTGGCAAGGCGGCGCTCGAGGACACGCGAGTGGATTATGAGGATCTGCCCTATCCGCTTTCTGCGTTGCGCGGAGACATCGTTTTCTCCCGCAACTCGATCAAGCTCGAAAACGTGGTGGGGGCGATCGCTTCCGGTACCATCCAGCTCACCGGTTCTGTCGAGCATCAGAACGCCGAGCTGCGCGGGATCAATCTTGAGGCTTCCCTGCGCAAGGCGCGCCTGCGTTACCCAAAGGACTTCGTTTCGACGATCGACGCTGACCTGAACTTGAGAGGGGCATCGGACAGCCAGGTGCTCACGGGCAACGTCAACGTGGTGCGCGCAGACTATCTGCGCGACTTCACCGTGCTTGGGCAGTTCATCGGCCATCCCTCGGGCCCATCGGGACCTCAGGTTACCGATCCCCTGCTTGCCGGAGTGCGCTTGAATGTTTCAGTGCATTCCCAAGACGGGCTGTACATCGACAATGAGCTGACCAGGGTGCAGGCGGGAATGAGCCTGACGCTGCGAGGCACCTTGGCTTATCCCTCCGTGACGGGCCGTGTTGACGCCATCGAAGGATCGATCTTCTTCCGGGGAAACCGGTTTGATATTCAAAACGCATCTGCGGATTTTGTGGACAGGAACCGGATTAATCCGGTGTTGGATGTCAGGGCCGAAGCGGACGTACGAAGCTACAGGCTGCGCCTCGATGTCGGCGGCGACCTCGATCACTTGCGCCTGAACGTAACCTCGGATCCGCCGCTGTCGACAGTCGACATCCTTTCGTTACTCACCACGGGCAAGTCGGAAGACACCGGAACGACGGGGGCAGAAACCCAGCGGCACCAGTCCGAGATGACGGGTCTGAGCGCGGCCAGCATTCTTTCGGAAAGCCTGACAGGAGTGGTCGGCAGGCGGGTGGAACGCATCTTCGGGCTCCAAAGCTTCCGCGTTGATCCCTTCCTGGCAGGAGTGGAGAATGATCCTACGGCGCGCGTGACGATCAGCGAGCGCCTGTCCAAGGACGTCACGGTTACATTCTCGCGCAACCTATCCACCAATGAAGAGCAGATCGTTGTGCTCGAGTACAATGTCAACAAGAATCTGTCAATCGTCGCAACGCGAGACGAGAATGGTACCTACGGGGTTGATTTCCGATTTCGCAGGCGGCTTCCGTGAAAAGCGTTACATTTTTCAAATCCACACGTAATATGGAATGTACAGTCGCACAAGCGGCTGCCGGTCAAGAGGTTTATTTATGAGAATTCTCGTTATTGAGGATGAGAGCAAAGTCGCCAACTTCGTTAAGAAGGGACTGGAACAATCCGGCTATGAAGTGGACGTGGCTGCCGACGGCGAGGAGGGTTTCGACAAGTTTCGCGCCGTCGATTACGACCTGGTGCTGCTCGATCTCATGTTGCCGAAGATCACGGGGTGGGAACTGATTCCGCTTTTGCGCAAACGCAAGCCCACGCTTCCCATTCTAGCCGTGACTGCAAAGACTGCGGTCGAAGATCGTGTCCAGGGACTGAACTTGGGTTGTGACGACTACCTGGTGAAACCGTTTTCCTTTGCCGAGCTGCTGGCACGCATTCAGGTGCAGCTGCGACGCGGTGTTACCCTGGGGACGGCGGAGCTGCGCGCCGCCGATCTGGTAGTCGATCCGCTCAAACGCAAGGTAACACGGGCCGGCAAGAACATCGAGCTTTCCAACAAAGAGTTTGCTCTGCTCGAGTATTTGCTGCGCAACAAGGACGAGATTGTGACTAGAATCATGATCGTGGAGAACGTCTGGGACTCGAGCTTCGATAACTTCACCAACGTGGTCGACGTCTATATCAACTACTTGCGCAACAAGGTGGACCGCGGTTTCGACCAGCAGCTCATCCATACCGTGCGCGGCGTCGGTTATACTCTCCGGAGTTCCGCATCGTGAAGGTAAGGAGTCTTCGTTTCAAGCTGGCTTTGACCAACGGGCTCTGCATCTCCATTTTCTTCGTGCCTTTCGGGTACGTGCGCTATCAAACGTTTGCATATCGCGCGGAGCGGAATTTCGAGGGAAGCCTGGAACGTGAAGCCCACTTCTTCGTCACCCGCGTCCGCCCCACTCCAAACGGCTTTGAGTGGATTGAGCCGAATGTGCCTTCAGCGGACGCGATGACACTGGAGAGTATCCGTCCCTATTTTGTCTTGACGGACGTTCAGGGGCGCGTCTTACGCGAGGAGTTCTACGGATACTATATCAAGGAGATGTTGAAGGAGAAAGATCTGGACGATGTCCTGCATCGTCAATCTGGGTTCCAGGATGCGGAAGCACATGATGGCAGGAAATTCCGTTTCATCAACATGACCATGCTTGGTGGCAATGGGCAGCAAGTCGTCCTGCATCTCGGACGCCCTCTGGAACAACTCACCGATCTGCTGCACCAATACATGCTGATTTATTTGTACTCTGTGCCTTTGATCCTCGTCACCGCTGTCGGGGTAGGCTGGTTCCTTTCCGCACATGCGCTTAAGCCTTTTGAAGAGGTAGCCAAGACCGCCGAGCAGATTACTTCGGAAAAGCTGAATACTCAGATCGTGGGTGCCCGCAGGGAAGTGGAAGTCCAAAGGCTGGTGCAATCGTTCAACTCTATGGTGGCGCGCTTGAGCCAGTCGTTCGAGCAGGTGCGCAAGTTCAACGCCAACGTCGCGCACGAACTGCGCACGCCGTTGGCAATTCTCCAGGGTGAGAACGAGATCGCTCTCAGATCCGACTCGATTCCGGAAGACATCCGGTCCGTCTTGATCAGTAATCTCGAAGAGCTTGGCCGCTTGACGCGGATCGTGAACGACATCCTGACGCTGTCGGAAGTTGAAGCCGGAGCGCAGGTGTTGGAAAAGAGACCTGTGAATCTGAAGCCTTTGATCAGCGACCTGGCAGATCAGATGCAGATTCTGGCCATGGAGCGCAGCATCCGGATCGAGGTTGAGGATCTGCCGGATGCTGTGGTAGAAGCTGACGACCTGTGGCTGCGCCGCGCCGTCCTCAATCTGCTCGATAACGCGATCAAGTACTCGAGGGATGGAGAAATAATCCGGGTTTCCATGACGAGTGAGGGCGCAAAAGCGCGGGTAAGCATTCGTGACGACGGCATCGGTATCTCCGCCCAGGACCTGCCGCACATATTCGATCGCCTCTTCCGGACCGACCCGGCGCGCAGCCGCAACAACGGTGGCGCAGGTCTCGGGCTGGCTTTGGTGAAGTGGGTGGTGGAGGCCCACAATGGGCGGGTCACAGTTTCCAGCGAGCCCGACCAGGGCGCGGAGTTTCAAATCGAGCTTCCCCTGCAGACGGCAGCTCCAAAGGGTACGACCGAAGGCAGGCCGGACAAATCCTTGAAGTCGAGCCGCTCCACTGCGAGCCGGAACCTTTAGGACATGTCGCTGCACAAGAAATGAGCGCTCCGGCCCTGCGGCACATGCGCCCTCTTCTTTGATGTTCAGCATTTGGTGCCGGTACTGCCTCAGTTGCGCGTGGCCTTCTTCCGGTTATTTGGTGCCGGCCAGTTTATGTTGCCTTTCAAAGTCTTCCCGCAGTATAATTTTCGCTTTGCTGTAGGAGGTTTTCTCAGTGTATGCAGTGATCAGGAGTGGGGGGAAGCAGTATCGAGTGGTTGAGGGTGAGGTTGTGCGCCTTGAAAAGGTTGACGTCGAATCAGGCTCAGCCATGGAGTTCAAGGATGTGCTGCTGGTAAAGACGGACGAGCAGACCTATATAGGCCGGCCTCTTGTGGAGGGGGTAAGTGTTACCGGCACCGTCGAGGCGCATGGGCTGGAGGACAAGGTTATCGTTTTCAAGTACAAGCGGAAAAAACAGTATCGCCGCACTCGCGGCCACAGGCAAGCCCATTCGAGGGTGCACATCGACAAAATCAGCGTGGCGGTAGAAACGGCGTAAGCAGAGAGTATTATGGCACATAAGAAGGGCGTCGGAAGTTCCAGAAACGGTCGTGACAGCCAGTCCAAGCGCCTGGGCGTGAAGCGCTTCGGGGGTCAGCTGGTCAGCGGAGGGACGATCATCGTCAGACAACGGGGTACGAAGCTAAAGCCGGGCCTCAATGTGGGAATCGGCCGCGATGACACCCTCTACGCGCAGATTAGCGGTATCGTGAGATTTCAGGACCGGGGACGGTTGGGGCGTTTTGTCCATATTGAGGCGGAGTCATAACCACCCGAATCGAGCGTAGCACGAGCACATGCAAGCAGGACCCCGTATGGGGTCCTTTTTGTTTGGGGGCCGTTTGAGCGCCCCATGCGCAACCATTAAGTTTCGTGATGTTTATCGATCGAGCCAGGATCACGGTACACGCCGGCAACGGCGGCGACGGCTGCGTTGCTTTTCGGCGTGAGAAGTTTGTCCCGCGCGGCGGACCCAGCGGCGGCGACGGGGGCAAGGGGGGAGATGTGTACCTCGAGTGCTCCGAGCGCGTCAACACGCTTCTGCACTTCCGGTACAAGCGGATCATCAAGGCGGACCGGGGCAGGCACGGGGAAGGGGCTCAGCGTCATGGAAAGGATGGGGGGGACATCACGGTCCTGGTTCCACCGGGTACGCAGGTTTTCAAGGAGCCCGAGCACGTGCTGCTTAAGGATTTTGCGGTGCCCGGCGAACGGCTGCGCGTCGCCGCCGGAGGCCGGGGTGGGCGCGGAAATGCGCAATTCGCTACCCCGACGCATCGGGCGCCGCGCCGTGCGGAATCGGGACGGCCGGGGGAGGTGGTAGAGCTGGCGCTCAACCTGAAGCTCATCGCCGACGTCGGGCTGATTGGATTTCCAAATGTTGGAAAATCGACACTGATTTCGCGGATCAGCTCTGCGAAGCCGAAAATCGCGGATTACCCGTTTACCACGCTGACACCTTATCTCGGGGTGGTTGCGTTCGATGATTTCCGCACTTTCGTGGTTGCAGATATCCCGGGGTTGATCGACGGCGCGCATGAGGGACACGGGTTGGGAGACGAGTTTCTGAAGCACGTGGAGAGGACCAAGGTTCTGGTCCATCTCGTAGATGTCAGCCAACCCGAACGCGACCCGATCGCAGACTACCGGACGATCATGCGCGAGCTGGCGCTGTTCAACGAAGCGCTAGCGTCGCGGCGGCAGGTGGTGGTGGCTTCAAAGGTCGATGCTGTCGCCGAACCGCGTGCGCTCACGCGGTTGCGGTCAATGTGCATACGGCGCAAAATACCCTTTCAGAGCATTTCCTCCGTCACCGGGCAGGGGATTCCCGAGCTGATCCGGCTCTTGGCAAAGCTGCTTGCCTCGGATTCAGGCGTATGATTTGGACAGAGAATTAAGGATTCGGGAGGGTAGGAGATCTGATTTGACTGCGCAAAGGCTGGGTGTACTTGGAGGGAGCTTCAACCCTGTGCATCTGGGGCACCTTCATATTGCGGAGCACAGCCGTGAGATTTTCGGACTCTCCCAGGTTCTCTTCGTTGTGGCCTCAGCGCCCCCCCACAAGTCGCCTCAGGACCTGATCCCGTTCGCACATCGATACGCGATGGTGAGCTTGGCAACCTCCGGGAATGCACACTTGTTTCCTTCCACGGTAGAGCTGGAGCCGCCCCCCAGTGCCTATTCGGTCGATACGCTGGCCAAGCTGACGCTGCGTTTCGGCGCGACCGGCAAGGACTTGTATTTCATAGCCGGGGCGGATTCACTTCTGGATGTGGCAGGATGGCACCGCCCTGAGACGCTCCTCAGGTCCTATAACTTCATTTTTGTCGTGCGCCCCGGCGCGAAAGCACCGGACATCAAATCCACGTTACCGCCGGCGGCTGCCTCTCGCGTGGTCGACTGCCGAGGTATCGACTCGGCCCGCGTGGGGTGTCAGATTGCGGCCGAGCTGGCAGCGCCCGAGTGTCGCATCTTCCTTGTTGACGTTGCTGCGCCTGATGTCGCCGCTTCGCAAATTCGCAAGCTGGCCTCCTCAGGGCAGCGCATCGACCACCTGGTTCCGGCTCGCGTGCAGGAATATATTCTGAAACTCCATCTCTATGGTGAATGATGAACGAAGCTTTGAAGATTGCCATCAAAGCGGTGGACGGCAAGAAGGGCATTGACATCGTAGCCCTGGACATCTCAGGCGTCGCGACCTTTGCCGACTATTTTCTGCTTTGTTCGGGCGATTCGTCGCGTCAAATCAAGGCGATTGCCGATGAAGTTGAGCAGAAGCTGTCGGCCGGCGGGTACCGTCCGGCTCATGTCGAGGGCTACAGCAACGCGGAGTGGATTCTGATGGACTATCTCGATCTGGTCGTCCACGTTTTTTCCAAGCAGGCTCGCGCCTACTACGATCTTGAGCGCCTGTGGCGCGATGCCAAGACTCTCGATGTTTCGAAGCTGCTCGAGCGGGCTGACCAGGAAACTGCGCCGGCAGGACGGGCCCGAAAGCGTAAATCCTGAATGGCTACTGCGAACGTAAAGGCGAAGAGGAGCCATTCCCTTGCCAACGTCTGTTTGGCCATTTGAATGTTAGGGGTGGAAAACGCAATGTCCTTTTTTCGGCCGGGGCCGCCTGGAAATATGTCGGCGCCCTGCGAAGTTCCAGGGCCAGCTTTGAATTTGAGAGGCGATCGGACTGCGGTTGAATTGACTGGGAGCTTCCGGTAAAATTCGGCGCTTTGCGATGGCGGTAGCGGTTTCTGGGTCCTGGCTATGCGCATGAAAGTTTGTTGGGTGGGTAAGACACGGAATGCGCAAATAAGGTCCTTGCTGTCGGATTATCTGGGGAGGTTGAATCACATGACCCCAATCGAGATCGTCGAAGTACGCGACCTCTCGAAAGGGCGGGGACTCAAAGGCGCTGCCTTGCTGGCCGCGGAAGGAGCGGCAATCGCGCGTGCCCTCGCGCCCGGCTGCTGCAACGTGGTGCTCGACGAGCGGGGCACGCAGTTCAGCTCCCCTGAGTTTTCCCGCTGGCTCGAAGCGCAGCAAGTCCAAGGGACGCGGGAGATCGCCTTCATTGTCGGTGGGCCGGAGGGAATTGACCCCATCCTCTCAGAACAGGCTCACCTGAGGCTGTCCCTGGGAAAAATGACTTGGACCCACGAAATGGCCCGGCTGCTATTGTTGGAGCAGGTGTATCGCGCGCTGAGCATTTCGCGGAACATCCCGTATCATAGGTAGGCGAGCAGGAGAAGATGATTGATGGACGAAAAGAAGTTGGAGCATTTCAGGGGAAAGCTGATCCAGAAAAAACTCTCTCTCGCCAATATGGTTATGCGCACTGAAGGCTATGGCCGGGAGAAAGAGCCTGCCATACAAGATGTTGCCGACATGGCTGTCGAGTCCTATACCAAAGAGTTTATGTTCGGCAAGAGCTCTGGGGACCGCGCCATACTGCAGATGGTCGATGAAGCTCTGGAGCATATTGAAGACAAGTCTTACGGCACCTGTGTGCATTGCGGCGACCCGATCCAGATGAAAAGGTTGGAGGCTGTGCCTTGGGCTCAGTATTGCCTCCGTTGTCAGGGGTTGCAGGAAAAGGGCTTGCTGAAGGATTGAATCTGGGAACTCCACGGGCCGAACATGGTAAACCCACGACCGTTTCTGCCCACGAGCCGGGATCTCCCGTATTCCCCCGTCCGTCGCCTTGCCGATGGCATCCTGAACCTGTTGTATCCAGAATCGTGCTTTGTCTGCTCCGCGCCTGTGTCTCGGCTGCAGGACCGCGGTATCTGCCGAACTTGCTGGGCTAAGGCTCTTGAACTGCGCATCAACGGACCGTTATGTCCCTCCTGCGGGCTTCCCTTTGGAAGCTTTGAGAACGAGGGCACGCATCTGTGCGGCAGATGCTCGATCTGCTTGCCTCCTTATTCTGGGGCGCGCGCCTTCGGATGTTACAGTGCTGAGCTCAGCCGCATCATTCAGGCTCTGAAGTTCGACGGCCGGCGCGGCATCGCCGGGTTGCTTGCTTCCCTGCTGGCCTCGACGCTGCTTGACTCCTGGGGGCTCCAGGAGATCGACGTCATCGTGCCGGTGCCATTGCACCCAAAACGCAAACGTGAGCGCGGCTACAATCAGGCTGCGCTTCTGGGCCGCTCACTCGCAATCCTCGTCGGGCTGCCCTTCTGCGACAACGCTCTGGCGCGGGTTCGCAGTACTCTGCCGCAGGTGGGGCTGAGCGACAAGGAGCGCACCCACAACATGCGGCACGCCTTCCGCTGCGTCAGGCCGACGGCCATCAGGGGGCTGCGCGTGCTGCTGATCGACGACGTCATGACTACCGGCTCGACGGCCGCGAACGCATGTGAGGCTTTGCTTGAGGGGGGAGCGTTGCGGGTTTCAGTCCTGGCCGTCGCCCGAGCCGTAGCAGGATCAGAATAGGGAACACCAACGCAGGGAGGAGACATTCTGCTTCCCGATATTTCATTGAGCTGTCTTGAATGGGGTGACAGGAAAAGCGGAACGTCCCTTTTCGCGGCACTATTTTTCGATTTGGTTTGAAGTGGGCGGCGGCTCGTGCGGACGCGCTTGATGCCGGATGTCCATTTTCTTGAGGGTATCTTCAAAACGCCGCAACTGATCCGGGCGCAGGATTGTGCGGATCGCCGCGTTGGTATCCTCGCGGATCTTCTCGTACTGGGGCCGGAACTGTCTGGACAGGGCTCCGTAGTGCTCTCGGCTCTGCTGAATGATGACCTTGAGCTGCTCCTTCTGTTGCGTGTCCAGGTTCAGACTCTGCGCCATCTCCTCCGTGATGTCGTGCGAATTCGGTATCCGGGGTCTTGGTGACTGGGCGGACGCAATATGATTCAGATAGGTACGGTGCGCCACACCTCCTGCAACGCCCCCCAACAGAAAGAGTCCTACCAGCAGGAGAGCTGCACGTGCTTTAGATGGCATTAGCTCTATTCCTCGGTGTGTCTACTTTCTGGGCGCGCTGCTAACGGGAGTCGATGGCTGTTCTGCAAGCGCATGAAGCAAACTTTCATCAGTGATCTCTTCCGCGATCACCATCCGGGTGGGACGATCGCCCGACATAAAAATGCTGTCATAGGCCCGATAAAGGTCTGGTGCCGGACCGCGATACTCGAGATAGGCAAAAAGTGAAATGATAACCAAAGTAACCGTCGCCAGTGCCGGCACGATCTGGTGCGACAGACCCAAAATGACCTGCCATATGGTGATGCTCTTCTCTGCCTTCTCCAGGCGCGCTTTCAGCCGCGCGTAGAAGAAAGGCGAAGGCTCCAGCGCTGGAATCGATCTTCCAATCCGCCGGGGAAGCGTCAGAATCCTCCATTCTCGGGTGCAGGATGGGCAGCTGCCGAGATGAGAGTCCAACCGCTCCCGTTCCTCCAGAGAAAGCTCATCGTCCATCAACCGGAACAACCAGCTCCGCACTATGCCGCATTGCATCCGCGAGTCCTCAATTGGTCCCGTCACTTGCTACTACGCTATATCGGCCAAGATATTTCACTTCTTGACCTCGGTTTCCTCAGCAAGGCTCGCTGCAATATAACTTCAGATTCCTATGACATCCGGCAATTGAGAAGGCAAGACCAACCGGACCACACGAGCGTCCTGTGAACTCATTGATCATAAACGGTTTGGCTTACAAAACCAAGCCGACTCAACGTGGGGACAATACTCGCTGACACGCCCTGGAGCGCCCGGCATCAGGTTCGGCCGACGCCGTCGGATCAGGCCACCGTTCACAGAATCAGCATGCAATCGCCATAGCTGAAGAATCGATACTCTTCAATAACTGCCTGACGGTAACAGTCGAGCATCAGATCACGTCCTGCAAATGCACACACGAGCATGAAAAGCGTGGAGCGGGGCAAGTGAAAGTTGGTGAGCAGTCCGCCGAGCGCATGAAACGTGAATCCGGGGCGTATGAACAGATTACAAGAACCAGAGGATCCATGTGCGAGAAAGTCCTCGTGCTGTGCCAAATGCTCCAACACTCGGGTTGTGGTACTGCCCACGGCGATCAGGCGCCTGCCTGCCGAAATGAATCCCCGGATGGCGGCTGCATCCTCGTCCGTGACTTCGTAGTACTCAGGCTCCATCCGGTGGTCTTCGATATCCTGACAACGAATCGGTTGGAACGTACCGTATCCCACATGCAGCAGGATCTGGCACATCGGGATTCCCTTCTTTGCCAGTCGTTGAACCACTTCCGGGGTAAAATGCAGCCCTGCCGTCGGAGCCGCAATTGAGCCCGATTGCCGGGCGAAGACCGTCTGATACCGTTCCCGATCCTGCCCGAGGTCCTCTCCCGCCTGTCTCCGGATGTAGCGAGGCAGCGGTGGTTCACCTAACCTCTCGAGGCTGGCCCATAGATCCACCCCGCGCGCAAACTCAATGAGTCGGCTGCCACCGGGCCTGACTTCGCATACCTGCGCCTGCAGCTCCCCTATGCGCAACTCCTGGCCGCGCCCGGCCTTGCGCGCCGGCCGTACCAAGGCGATCCACCTGCCGGGCGCCTCTTCCCGCGTCATCAGGATTTCGACGCGCTCCTGCTTGCCGGGACGACACGCCCAGAGTCGGGCCGGGAAGACTCGGGTAGTGTTTACCACCAGAAACGAATCGGTTCCGAGCCTATCGGGCAGGTCATGAAAAATGAGGTGCTCCACCTTCCCGGACTCTCGTTGGACCACCATCAGGCGCGATCGGTCACGTTCGGGAAGAGGATGTTGGGCGATCAGGCGCTTAGGAACTGAGAAATCAAAGGAACTGAGCTTCACGGATGAGTTAGCGCCTTACGCGAGGAAAGGTCCGGACATTCTTGTGCCACGGAACGCGCGCAGCAGGAATGGATGTGTGGCCGACTGCCTCAGGCTCCAGTCCCGTATTATGGAGCTTGGCCGTAAAGCTTGCTCCAAACAACATGATCAGGCTTGATGTGTAAACCCACGTCAGCAGGGCAATGACAGCACCCATCGTGCCGTAGACATTTTGGGAATTAAAAACAGGCACAAGTCTTACAAATATGCACCAGTCTGCTTCCCAGAGCGTCGTGGCCACCACCGCCCCCGAGAATGCCTCGAACCACGGGACCCTGCGGTCGGGCATCAGCTTATAGATGCAAAAGAAGACGGTGACGGCGATCAAGAGTCCGGTTCCCAGCAGGATCGATTGTCCCAAAGAATTAATGACTTGGTCCCGCTTAAATGCCGGCTCTGCAGAGCTCAGTGCACTCCAAACAAGGGTGATCCCGGCCGATATCAGCAGCAACGTGCCTCCCAGGACCAGCAGGCCAATGCTGCGGATGCGGCTTTCCCAGAACGTCCTGTGCCGCGGAACGCCCCAAATCCGGTTTAGAGCGTTCTCGACAAGGGTGAAAATCCATGTCGATCCCCAGATTACAACGATGAAGCTTGACAAAAACAGGACAGGGGAAGGGAATCTGATCTCCGAAAGGTTTTTTTCCAGAAATGCCTTCGAACCAGGAAAGAGTTCCAAGACTTTCTGCACCACCAGCCCGTGCATTTGCCACATTCCAAGGAAGGCATCGACAATGGCAAACAGTACGAGAACTGCCGGGAACAGGATGAACAAGCTGAAATAGGAAATCGCCGCAGCATCCCGCGGAACCTCATGGTTCCACATGGAGCGGACCGCCTCGACAAAGGCGATGCCTATCCGCCGAAGGCCGGATTCTGGCTTGGACATAGTGCCAGTTTAAATATTTTGGAGCGCTGTGTAAATAGCAGCCGGTGGGCGATGCGGCGCACGCACGGCAAACAGAGAATAAGGCGATTATTTACAACAATTACCGGATTGCCGTGTCTTGTTTGACTTTGACATCCCGGCAGAGCCAGTTTACCATTAGGCTTGGTCAGGGGCTGTTCGTGATTAAGACCTGATTTTTCTATGGCTTGGAATTTAGACCTTTTCCGGCCCGCGCTTGGGGCCAAACGAGTGATCCATGAAGCAGCTTGTTCATGAGCTCCTGCTCAAGATCGGGGAAGATCCGGAGCGAGATGGCTTGAAGGGGACCCCGGAGCGTGTGAGCCAGGCCTTGCAATTCCTTACCAGCGGGTATGCGCAGGACGTGGGCACAGTTCTCAACAACGCTCTGTTTGACGTCAAGTACGATGAGATGGTCATCGTTTCAGACATCGATTTCTTCAGCCTGTGCGAGCACCATCTCCTTCCCTTTTTTGGCAAAGTTCATATCGCCTATCTGCCTGACAAGAAGGTCGTCGGCATCAGCAAGCTGGCGCGACTGGTGGAGGTATTCAGCCGACGGTTACAGGTCCAGGAGCGTTTGACGATGCAGATTGCCGAGACAATTAACCAGAAAGTCACGCCCCTGGGAGTGGCGGTAGTGATTGAGGCTCAGCACATGTGTATGATCATGCGCGGCGTCGAGAAGCAGAACAGTCGCGCCATCACCAGCGCTATGTTTGGAACCTTCCGGACGCATCACGAAACACGGATGGAGTTCCTCGATTTGATTCGCAAGAGGCAGCAGCAATGAGACAGTGAAATCGCAGGCGGACGCAGATGAACACGGATGTTGATTGGCGTTTACGCGCGTTCGGCTGCGGCTTCCAGCCTTGATCTCGCGCTCGGCTTGCAGCAAAGAGGGGCGCCTCGATAGATCTCCAGTCCCATCAAGATATACATTGGCAGATACTCTACGAGCAGAACCCACGCCGGCTCGTAAACCGGGTAGTGGGCGTAGGCGAGATAGGAGAGGAAGCCGGCGCCCGTCCAGTAGATCATGAAGGCGTATGGGAAAACTGGGAGTGCCAGCGCCGCCCATGAAAGGTACCAGGGGTGGACCGTCGTGGACAGGCAGAGATCCGCGGTCATGATCCAAAATCCCGCGTGGAGGAGGTCTCGCGCATTGCGCACGGGAAATCGCCAGGCAATCAAAACGGCGATCAAAACGAGCACGGCAGCCAGGTATGGGCCGGTAACCTTGTCCCATGCCTGCTTGTAGAGGACGTTCCCCAGGTAACGGAGCAGATAGTGGATTCCGGCGTTGAACTCGAACAGCCGGTAATACAGCCGGAGCGATTGCAGATAGGAGACCCATGTGTCGCGGGAAAAGTAAAGGAGCAGTCCCGCGGCAGCGATGGAGCAGCCGACCGCGTTCGCCTTCCATCCCATCCGCCGCACTAGAACCGGGAACCAAAGAGCGGGATGCAGCTTGGCGAGGACCGAACCCGCGTAGCTCGCCATCGCCCACCTGTTCCTGGAGCGGCGGACGAGGTAGATCGAGAGCAAAATCAGAAACATCATGCTGCTGTCGGAATGACCGGAATGAGAGAACTCAAAAATGAAAAACGGATTCCACGCCATCAGAAACAGCGGCTGCAAGCTCGCCTCAAATAAGACGAGGAGTCTCCATACCAGAAGCAACGACGAAAACTCAAGCAGGCTGAAGACCGCTTTCATGGGGACGACGGCGGGACCGAACAGCCGGTAGGAGGAGCTGAAGATTGCCTGGGCCAGAGGCGGGTACGCGGTTATGTAAGGCTTGGAGTTGAGCATAGGATAGATTCGCTGGTCGCGGAATTGCTCTAGCTCGGGTGCGTCCGGAGGGTACCGATAGGGATCCACACCCATGGAGGCCAACCTTGCATCCCATAGATAACGATAAACATCCTCACTTTGGTCGGGAGGCGCCGGAAGCACTGTCAAGCGGAAGAGCAGGGCAAATCCCAGCACACACAGTACACTCCTACGATCTTTGATGCGACAGCGAAAAAAGCTCCACAAGCTGAGACCAAAGATTGCAAGCATGAGCGCAACGAAGAGACCGCTATGGGATCGCAGGGGGCTCAATCGATAGCTCAAGAGCCATAGTGTTTCCAGGATGCAGCCGAGCAGGAAAACGGGAGCTAACTGGTTGAGCATCCTAAGAATATATCACCGGTTGGGTCTGGGGGAAACTCCTTGACGATCCTGGAACCCTATGATATTTTCTGCGTCTTCCATGCGCCTCAGCCAGAGTTGGAGTGCGCTGGAGCCTGGTGAGGAAGCAGCTCCCCTGAGCGCTCGGCTGCCATATGATCAATGTAGATTGGTCCCTAATTCCGGCCATCCTCATATTTGTCCTTACGGTTGTGGTTCTCAATTACGTCCTCTTCCGGCCCCTTACCAAAGTTCATGAGGATAGGGAAATGAGAACCACCGGTCTGATGTTGCAGAACCAGCGAAGCCTGGCTGATCGTCTGCACTTGTTCGACCAGTATCAAGCGACCATCAGAAACGCGCGCATGGACGGTTATCAGCTGGTAGAGAAGGCCCGTTCTGAGGCGCTGCTTTACCGAAATAAAGCCCTGGACCGAGCACGAATTAGTGCCGAGCAACTGACCCAGGAGGCCCGGGATTCGATCCAGATCCAGGTAAATGCGGCGAAGGTGCAATTGGAACTTGATGCCCAGGAAATAGCTGGCCGTATTGCATGGGCTATTCTGCGGCGATCGGCCTGAGACCCCGTTTCCTCACAAGCCGGGGTTCCGGCGTCCAGGCGCCCCGGAATTGTCCCAGCGAGAACTGTCATGAGACTTCGAACAGCGCGCTTGTTGATGGCTTTGCTTCTGGGCGCAGTCGTGTGCCTGGCGCTGCCGTTAGGGGCCTGGGCTGCAGAGAACGCCGGTGACCGCTGGGGTCCGTGGCTGGAGATCGGCAAATTTGCCAATCTTGTTCTGGTTGTCGCAGTTCTCGTGGGGGTGGCTCGCAAGCCGCTTAGAAATTTTTTCGCCAGCCGTTCGCAGGCGATCCGGGACCAGCTGGAGGAGGCGCAGAGAGCGCGCCAGGAAGCCGAAGCCAGGCTTGCAGAGATCGACTTGCGCATGAGTTCCCTCGATGATGAGCTGCGGGAGATCGGAGCTGCCGCACAGCGAGAGGCGCAGGAGGAACACGGGCGCTTGGTCGCCGCTGCGGAACGGGATGCCGAGAGGATCGTGGAGCGGGCGAGGCGCGAGATCGATGGCATGACGCGCGCGGCGCAGATCGAGCTGAAGGCGCACGTGGCCGAGCTTTCGGTTCGGCTGGCAAGGGAGAAGATCCGGGACGAGGTGACCGATGACGACCGCAATCGTCTGTTCGCGCGCTTTGTCGCAAGGGTGGGAGGCCGGGAGTGATATCTTCAGCAATATTCGCTCGCTATGCTCGTGCCCTAGCGGATGTGGCGCTGGACAAAGGTGAGGACGCCATTGTCGGGCGTGACCTCGACGCGTATCGTGAAATGTTCCGGCAGGTTCCGGCGCTGCTGGAATCCTTCGACAGCCCTGCGGTCGCGCGCGAGGCGAAGGGGAAAGTGCTCTCAGAGTTGTTGATTCGTTATCCGGTCAGTCGGACGACGCACAATTTCCTGCGCCTGCTGCTCGACCACCACCGCATCCGCTATTTTGCCGAGATCTGCGATCATTATTTC
>Ga0315280_10000750_pt1 | contig 59088 bp, 50 predicted proteins | sample YL17G06_40_MG_FD_203697 | JGI IMG/M metagenome (GOLD analysis project Ga0315280, IMG submission 203697) | Sediment microbial communities from Yellowstone Lake, YNP, Wyoming, USA - YL17G06_40 | ecosystem: Environmental > Aquatic > Freshwater > Lake > Sediment | place: USA: Wyoming | collected... | reverse complement strand
GTCGAAGAACGCATGGAGCGGATCGACCGCGAAGCCCTGATCAAGAATGAAAAGCCCTATGTCCTCACCTTTTTCCCTGCGGGAAGCGGCAAGAAAGCCGGCCCTTTCGTCGTTCTGAACGATGCCGCCGTAGAGGTCAGCGCCTTGAAGAAAGCCGAAGACTCCAACGACCTGATTATCCGGCTGTTTGAGCCGACGGGTAAAAAAAGAACGGCGGTCCTTTCGCTGCCGTTTGTTCCGGCTAAAACAAACATCTCGCTGAAGCCTTTTGAAATCAAGACGCTGAAGTTCAGCCCGAAATCCCGCACATTCCAGGAAGTCGACCTGCTTGAAAAATAAGCCCGTCTCCCTCGCTCTTGTCGGCATCGGAGGGATGGGCTCCGTTTACCTGCAGACACTTTTAGAAAATTGGGACAAAGGCATATTCAAGGTCCAGGGGACGATCGACCCCTTCCCCCAAAGGTGTCCGCAGCTTCAGGAGCTCCTTTCCCGCAAAATTCCCATCCACCCCGACCTGGAATATTTCTATGCGCACGATAAGGCTGATCTAGCGATCATCTCCTCTCCCATCCAATTCCATTGTTCACAGACCGGCCTGGCCCTTCAAAACGCAAGCGATGTCCTCTGCGAAAAGCCGATTGCAGCAACGGTCCAGGAAGCCCGGACGATCATCGACGCCCGCAACCGGGCCCAAAAATGGGTCGCGGTCGGATACCAGTGGTCGTTCAGCTCCGCCATCCAGAGGCTCAAAAAAGACATCTTGGAAGGCCTTTTTGGGAAGCCCATACGCCTGAAATGCCTCTATCTCTGGCCCCGGGACGAAGCCTATTACCGCCGGAACGATTGGGCCGGAAAACAAAAGGACGACAGGGACCGTTGGATTCTCGACAGCCCCGCCAATAACGCCATGGCCCACGACCTCCACAACATGCTCTATCTCCTGGGCAGAACGACGGAGACAAGCGCCGTGCCGTCTCAAGTCGAGGCCGAGCTTTACCGTGCCCACGGCATCCAGAACTTCGATACGGCCGCCTCCCGCTGCCTGACGGATTCGGGAACGGAGGTTCTTTTTTATGTTTCCCATGTCTCGGAAAAGGACGAGGGCCCGGCCCTTTTTTATGAATTTGAAAAGGCGACGGTTTTTTGCGAGGGGCGAATCTCGAGCATTCAAGCCAGGTTAGCGGACGGCTCGGTCAAGGATTATGGGCGTCCGGACGACGAGCCGATGAACAAATTGTGGGAGTCGATCGGATCCGTCAAGAGCCGAAAGCCGCCCGTCTGCGGTCCTGAGGCCGCGCTCAGCCAAACGCTATGCCTGAATGGCATGCAGGATTCCATGCCGGACATCGTGGATTTTCCCCGCGATGTGATCATGACGGAAGGCGAACCCGGCCGGAAAAAGATCTGGGTCCAAGGGCTGGATGCCATCCTGGAGGACTGCTGCGCGCACAATTGCCTTCCCTCCGAGCTCGGCATTCCCTGGAGCTCGAAGGGAAAGGTCATCAACCTAGCGGATTATAAAGAGTTTCCGGAATCCAAGACGCTGTAGAAATCAAAGAAGGAATGCAGGTCACTATCGAAAAAATCGTCTACCCGGGCAGGAGCCTGGCCACAGTCCAGGGAAAAGTCTGCTTGACGGATGACGGCCTTCCCGGCGAAATTGTGGACATCCGGCCCGTCAAGGAAAAAAGAAATTATACCGAAGCCCGGACGGTCGGAATTATCAAAGCCTCGGCAGGGCGGGTCGCCAATCGCTGCCCTCACTACAAAGCTTGCTCGCCCTATCAGTCCCTTTCTTATCCCCTCCAATTGGAAATCAAGAAAGGACAAGTCCGCGAAATTCTTTCCCTGGGACCGGACCCGGCGGGCACCGATCTTGAGATCGTGCCCTCCCCAAAAATCTGGAACTACAGAAACAAGGTCCGCCTGCACGTGCTCCGCGAAGGACCGAGCACTCACCTCGCCTACAACCGACCGGGAAGCCGGGATGAGTTTATAAAAATCCAGGAATGCTTTTTGGTCTCTGAGCCCATCAACCGCCTGCTCGCCGACCTGGTCAAAATCCTCAATCCGCACGGGCTGCCCTCCCTTGAAGAAGTCGAAGTCAGGGAAAGCCGGTCCCACGAAGAATTGCTGCTGAATCTTTATCGGAAAACCCGCCAAACCCCGGAGACCATCGACCCGCTGATCGCGGGGCTTTCGCCGCTCCATCGCCTGGCCGGAATTGTCTGTTTGGACCGGACGAAAACCGGCTATCAAGAAACGACGGCTTGGGGCAAAAACCATATCGAGGAGGACATCGATCGAACGCGATTTCAAGTCGGATCCCAGTCATTCTTCCAGGTGAATGTCGAGCTGCTCTCCCAGATTATCCGCGACATCGCAGACATGGCCGAGCTCACGGCAGAGGATCGTATCGCGGATTTTTACTGCGGTCTGGGCACGTTCGGAATCGCCTTGGCGCCCCGGGTCAAAAGCGTTTACGGAGTCGAATCGGGCCCTGAAAATATCGAATTCCTAAAAAGAAACTTGGCCTTGAACCGGGTCCGCAATTTTACGATTTGCGAGGGCTCCAGCGAGCAATGGGTTCCCTGGGTCTTGGACAAGCAGACGGATGCAGTTCTCTTCGACCCGCCGCGCAAAGGGCTCGGGCCGGAAATCATCCGCTGCCTGAGGCAAAGGCCCGCCGCCAGACTGATCTACCTATCCTGCAATCCAACGACGCTGGCCAGGGATCTTAAAGAGCTTCGGGCGATCTATAAGATTACAAGCCTCCGGGCCTATGATTTCTTTCCCCATACCCCCCACATCGAAACGCTGGCGATTTTAGAAAAAAAATAGCAAATAAGAGGAGTCCGTAACGCTCCTGCTCCCCACCCGTGTTTTTTACATGCGGAACCGCCTCCCATGAAGATTCATCGCCCGATGCTCCTTGGAAGGTTGGCAGCGAGCGAAGCGAGCGGACACTCTTGGAGGGGGACCCTTTCACAGGTTCCCCCTCCAACGGGCGGCGGGAATACCCGCCAGCCCTGCCACCCCTCCGAGGAGCATCCCCCCATGAATTTATTTTTAGATGCTCCTTGGAAGGAAACCCTAGGTAAGGGTTTCCTTCCAAGGGTGTCCGGCGAGCTGGCCGCAGGCCGCCTGGATATCTCCGCCTTTTGAGTGGCGCAAAGTCACGGGCACATTTCTTTCTTCAAGCCTTTCCACAAAGAGACGGATGCCATCCTCGGACGGAGTTTCGCAGGGCAATCCCGGCACGGGACTGAACGGAATCAGGTTGACCTTCGCCTTCAATCGATGGGCGATGCGGGCCAGGCCGTCCGCATCGGCCGGGGAATCGTTCATGCCGCGTATCAAAACATATTCCAGCGTGACTTTCCGGCCGCCGCCTTCGATGTAGTCCTGGCAGGCTCCGATCAAGGCTTCCAGCGGATATTTTTTATTCACCGGCATCAGCCGCGTTCTCTTCTCGTCGATGGCGGCATGCAATGAGATGGACAGGTTCACTTGAAGCCCCAAGCCCATAAATCGGCCGATGCCGGGAATGATTCCGCATGTCGAAACCGTCATGCGCCGGGCCGCGATGCCCAGGCCTTCGGCAGAATTCATGATCCGGATCGCCTTGGCCACGTTCTCGTAATTATCCAGCGGCTCGCCCATTCCCATAAACACCACGTTCGATGCCGGCGCATTCAGGTCGTGCCGAAGAAAAAGCACCTGATTGACCATTTCGGCCGGTGTGAGATTCCGGACGAATCCCTTCAGGCCGCTGGCGCAAAAGACACACGAAAATTTGCAGCCGACCTGAGTGGAAAGGCAGATGGTCGTCCGCGCCCCGGTCGGGATGAGAACGGTTTCGATAAAATTTCCATCGTCCAGCTTAAAGAGAAACTTTTGCGTCCGGTCCTGGGAGCGGAAGACGCTATAGAGCTCAAGGCGGCTGATGGAATACTCGGCGCCCAGCGTGTCCCTAAATCTCTTGGGGAGGTTGGTGAACGCCTCGAAATTCGCGGCCCCTTTTTGATAAAGCCAGGCGAAGATCTGCCTCGCCCTGTACGCCGCTTCCCCCATCTCGGCCAGCTCGGCTTTCAACTCCTCAAGCGTAAGATTTTTAATATCTTTTTTCATGCCTATGCTGAACAACTCCAATCATAGGAAACGCCCGTTTTTTATCTTAAACTCACCATGAGCCAGAGGAGCAGGATGATGATGCCGACCAGCAGCCAACTGCCTCCAAAGCCGATGATATCCCATTTGCCAGGTTTCATGATCTCCCAGTTCGAGTCCGGCCAGATCTTCCGAGACCTGAATTTGTCCGGGTTGTTATAGGCCTCCTGGACGGCCCGTTCGTCTTCTTCCGGTGTCGGTCCGACGGCCGTATGGATTCTGCCGAAAAAGCGGTCCAGGTCCCGCTGAGGGGCAGGCTTGGTTACGAAACTGATCAAAAAGAGGAGCACGAACGGGAAGAGCGCATCAAAGAAAAATCGGACGGCGCTGAGCTGGGCCTTGGTAAAATTCGTGAAACCGATCCCGAGCCGGCTCAGGACCCAAACTTCGGCGTTGAAGCGCCCGATGCCTACCTTGGGCGAGCGCGGGTCGGCCGCGTTGGCGCGGGCCACTTTCTCGAAATAAACGGCCGCCGGCTCGATGACGTGAGGCTTGCGGATGCTTTGGCCGACGCTGCCGGCCCGTCCGGCCTGGACATCCTCTTCCACGGCCAGCGTTGCAATGGTGACGACTTTGGGCTTCGTTTCCAGCAGGAAGGCTGGGTTGGTCCTGGCCCAGTTCCAGGTCTGGAACAGGTTGGGGACGATCGCGTAGATCGTGAAACAGATAAAGACCTGGATGATCACGGCCCATTTCGTCAACCGCCGCCAGATAAATCCCAGCCAGATCGAGGCCCCGAAGACCGCGGGCAGGGAGATAAAATACTGGAATAGATAAAGCAGGTTGCCGACGAAGAGCGCTGTTCCAACTCCGCCGACGAGCGTCAGGGCGAGGACGATCTTGCCGATCGTCAGATAATGTCGTTCCGACTTCCCTGAAGTAACTGGCTGGTAAATATTGCGGAGGAAAAGGGCCGAGTAGGAAACGGCGTTGGCGCTCAACGTGGACATGTTGGCGGCCAGGATGCCCACAAGCATCAGACCGACGGCGCTGGGGAACAGGAGCTCACGGGTCATCACGCCCCAAATGAGGTCGGGGTCGTGGAGCGTCCCGCCGAACAGCCCCACGGCCAGCAGCCCGGCCAGGGCCCAGAAGATCATCAGGAACCGTTTGCAATACATCCCCATGATCATGCCGAACCGGGCCGACATTTCATTCCTGGCCGATCCGGCCGTCTGCATCATCCCCGCCGAGGCGATGATCGAGACCAGGTTGGCGAGGATCATGGCCAGGATCGTGTACCAGGCGTATTCCGACGTCGTGACCGACCCGAACAGGTTGAACATAAAATCCGGGACGCGCGCGTGAAGGCCTGAAAAGCCGCCGATTTTAGCCAGCCCCAGCGGGATCAGCATGACGGAAAAAATAACAATGAGGAATCCCTGGACGACATCGGTCCAGGCTGCGGCGATAAACCCTCCCATGACAGTGTAGAGGCTGACGATGATGGCGAAGACAAGGTACACCATCATGGGATCCGTGTAGGAAATGAAAGCATGGAGTTCGCCATGCTTGGAGCGGTCGTTGAGCTCCTCGTAGCGGATTTTTTGCTCTGCGGTCAGGCCGGCATCTAGGTTTTTCTTCAGTGCCTGGTATTCCTGGAACATTTCAACGCTGCGGCGTTCCTGGACGTTGTACCGTTCCGGGGGCTTTGGGGTCAAGGCCTGGATCGTTTTTCCGGCGACCATATAGCTCACGCCGCCTCCGATGAAAGCCATGACCAGAGTAAAAACGGCAAAGGCCGCTCCCAGGAATTTACTGCGGAACCGCTCGGTATAATAATCCCCAAGAGTGATGAGCCTCGAGCGACGCATGAAGGCCGTCGTGAACCAGTAAAAGGGCGTGAGGAACAGGACCAGGTACTGGATCCACATGCCCCCGATCCCCTGTCGGTAGATCTCCCGGGAAACGGCGACGGCCTGGTCGGCATTGGTCGAAGCGCCGAAATTGAGAAAGAACTGATAAAACTTGCCCAGCCGGCGACCGGCCATGTAAAAATCGCCTTGGTTTTTTGTCCGGCGGGACGCCCATTTGCCCAGGGCCAGCATGCCGACGAGATAGACCACGACGATCGTAAAATCGAGCCAGTGCAGCCCGAGGATTTTCATGCGTTCATTAAACACAAACGGCCGGCGCTTGTCAAAAAAGCCTCGGGATATGAAGCGCTTTACAGGTAATCAACTGATCTCTTTCATCACACGCGCGAAGAAATGGGGAACGATCCGGAGACGGCCGAAGCGACCATGGAGGGTTTAGCCTTCCCGAGTCCTCCTTTGAGGGAAGTCGGCTCGGAAGCAGCCGGCCGGCGAAGTTGTCTGAGCTTCCCGGCGAACGTCCGTAAGATCGAGGCCGGGAAGCGAGTTCTTCGCCGCCGAGAAGGAGGGCTCGGGAACGGTGTAAAAAACCCGGTGGGGAGCGAGGCTGTATCTGGATCGTTTCCCAGACACTCCTTCCTCGCGCGAAATCGAAGAGAATTGATCAAAGACAACCTTCGCGCTGACTTGATTGACCTCTTCTTCGGTCTCTGCTATAAAGATTTTTCTATGCTGACCGATTTTTTAAATTCGATGCGGGGCCTTCCCCACCTGGGAGAGACGCTTTCGCTCATCTCCGCCCTGCTCTGGGCCTCTTCCGTCATCCTCTTCAGGATTGGGGGGAAGACCGTCCATGCGCTCGGCATGAATCTCTTCAAAAGCGGCTTGTCTCTAGTGTTGCTTTTTCTGACGCTGCTCGTCCTGGGTCAGCCCGCCTGGCCGGCTTTGCCCGCGGGTCATTATCTCCTCCTCGTCGCCAGCGGAATCATCGGAATCGCCGTCTCAGACACTCTGTTTTTTTTGGCTTTGAACATCCTCGGGGCCGAGCTGTTGGCGATCGTGGATTGCTCCTACAGCCCGTTTGTGATCGGCCTCTCGTTTCTTTTTATCGGCGAACGGATGAACGCCGGGCAGAGCCTGGGAGCCGTCCTGATCGTCCTGGCGGTGTTTCTCATTACCCTGAAGAAAAGCGATTCGCTCTTGTCGCGCCAAGCGCTCCTGACTGGCATCGGGCTGGGCGTCCTGGCGATGTTTTCCACGGCCGCCGGGATTGTCATGATCAAGCCCCTGCTCAGCCAAACCTCCTTTCTTTGGGCCAGCTTCATCCGGATGGCCGGAGGGACAGTTGCGCTGGCCGCCTTCCTGTCCTTGCATCCCGGACGAAAGGCCATCTTGGAGCCGTTGCTCCGGCCGAAAAACTTAAAAATCTTGGTCCCCGCTTCGTTGTTGGGATCCTATCTCTCGCAGGTGATCTGGATGGGAGGGATGAAATATACCCAAGCCTCGATCGCCTCAGCCCTCAATCAGCTGAACACGATTTTTATTTTTATCCTGGCCGCGATATTCTTAAAAGAGAGGATCACGCCCCTCAAGCTGGCGGCCGTGACATGCGCCTTTGCCGGCGTTTATCTTGTCTCTTTCCCCGCCTGAGAATAAATTACTTCCCAGCTTGTGCGACCTTGAGGTCGATCCAGAAGTCGTATTTTTTTGGAAGAGCCCGGCGTCTATCCGCACCGTCGAAATCACGGCTTCCGCCGCCACCGCCGCCTTCATACGCGCCACTCACTTGCGCTCCGAGATCCCCCTCGCGCGTCCCCGTTTTGGTGCCCTGATCACCCAGCATGGCCCCCTGATTTTTCAGCATTTCCGGAGTAGCGCCGCCCCATTCAAAGCCGAGCTTAAGCGGCTGGGAACGATCCCATTTGACTGCCGAGGCCGGGTCCTCGAGAAGCGCGATGGGGATTTGGTATTCGAAGACGATGCCAGTCTGGATCTTTTTTGTTTGGAAGGTGGCCGTGCTCATTCCCCGACTCGGAACGGTTTCGCCCTTCTTGTTGATGACATCGCAGGCCAAGAGTGAGTACCCGGGCTTCGACTGAATCTCCTTGATCTGTTCGGGCGTGATCGTTTGGCCCCGCTTTTGCAATTCCAGAATGAGCTGATCGGGCGTCACCCGTTTGCGATAAAAGTGAAGGCCGTGGGTCTTCTTTTCTTTGCCTTCGGGATTCGCCCAGAGGGTCAAGCCCGTGAAATCGATGGAGCTCATATATTTGTTCTCTCTTTGGCCTTCTTTAATGTTGAAGACAAACAGGAGATAGAGAAAATCGGCGTCGTTTTTGAAGGCATAGCTAAGATTATAGTCCTTGTTCACGATGAGAGCGTCTTGGGCCCAATCCGCGCTGTTGCCGTCGACCAGGACGGGCGTCGCCGTCCACTTGCTTTCGACAACGACCTTGTCCTTGGCCAATCCCGGTACGACCAAGGCCAGGACGATGATGACGGACCAACCATATTTATGCGTCTCCATGCGGACCTCCTTTTTCAGATTCTTCACTCATATTTTAGCGCAAAATAAAAACCAAATACAAATTCAAGCGAACAAGGAGGACGGCGCACTGGAGATGCGGTCCCAGGTCTCAAAGACAAGCCGGACATTTTCAGGCTTGGCCCCGATGCCGAATTCGCATTGGGCGATCGCGCCCCCATGGTCGTAAAGCGAACCCCAGGCCCTGCCGACGGCCGCCCGGACCTCTTCGGGAGTCCCATAGGGCAGGATATGTTGGCGGTCGATCTCGCCCCAAAACGTGATCTTTCCCCGAAATTGTCTGCCCAGGCTCTCAATATCCATGCAAAAGACCTGGGAGTTGACGGCATCGACGCCGATTTCCACAAGGTCCGTAAAAATATCCATGATATAGCCATCGGAGTGCATGAACATGAATTTGCCGCTGCGGTGGGCGATATCCACATATTCTTTATAGAGCGGCTTAAACATCTTTCGCCATTGGGCGGGCGATATGAGGAGCGATTTCTGGCCTCCCCAGTCGTCCGAAAAAAGCAGCGCATCGACGCCCGTCCCGGCCCAGAGCTCCAGTTCCTGCTTATAAAACCCATGGATGCGTTCGAGGAGGACGAAGAGCTCCTTGGGCTGTTCGGCCAAGTCCATGTAGAGGTTCACGGATTTCCGGAGAAACTGGAGCTGCTCGAACGGCCGGACGCGACAGCCGGCCACGACGAACTTGTCGCTGCTTTTACAAAAAGCGTTGACTTGACCAGTGTCCACGCTGAGCCTGTCCAGCGGCGGCCGGATCGTATCGATATCGCTCCAGCTCTTGAGGAAAGGCTCCTTGACTTCACCGATGATGCCCGTCTGCCTGTTTTCGATCAGGCAGCCCCATTCGTCGATAAAAATACCAGGGGCATATTCATCGCCTTGGGTCGGCGGAGCTTTTTTAAAAAAAGGGGGCGAATAGATGATATCGTCGGGAAAATCCTTCTGGATCCGGGCCAACTCCTGTGGAAAATAGATCGAGGCCCAGGGCAGGAGCCAGAGGTGGCGAGGGATGCGGAACGGAGATCGGAACTCCAGCGTTCGTTTGACGATTTCGCGCGATGTCATCTTAAGATGGGGCCGGGTCCGGCGTGGTCCCCTTTTCCTCAGATGAGCTTATTCACGACATCGACGGCGCTGGCTGCATCGGGCGCATAGCCCTTGGCGCCGACCTGATCGGCATAATCCTGGGTCAAGGGCGCGCCGCCCACGATCACGGGCACTTTGAGCCCCGACGCCTGAAGCGCCTGGATGACGCTTTTCATCTGGACCATGGTCGTCGTCAGGAGCGCGGACAGGGCCACGACATCGGCTTTGTTCGTGCGCGCCGCGTCGATGAATTTTTCAGGGGCGACATCCGCGCCCAGGTCCACGATCTTGTAGCCGGCTCCCTTGAGCATCATCGCCACAAGATTCTTGCCGATATCGTGGAGGTCGCCTTTGACCGTCCCGATGACGACCAGGCCTTTCGGCTCCACCCTGTCCTTGATCAAATAGGGTTCGAGCTTGGTCAGGCCGGCATTCATGGCCCGGGCCGCCACAAGGACCTCGGGAATGAACACTTCGTTATTCTTGAACATCGCGCCGAGCTTTTCCATGCCGGCGATCAGCCCCTGGTTGAGGATCTGACGGGTGGGGATTCCCGAAGACAGGGCCTGGTCGACCAGCGCCTCAACATCGTTCTTTTTTCCAGCGATCAGGGCTTCCTGAAGTTTATCTAGCATGATTCGGCTCCTCTCCGTAGGAATATTCCCTCATTTCGAATTTCAGTATAACATATCAAAAAGGGCCCTTTGTCAAGCGGCCGTCTGGCCCTCTTTCTTCTCTTCTTTCTTGAATAACGGGTTGACGTCGCGCTTGCCCTTCTCGAGATACGGGACGCCTTTCTCCATCCACTCCGGCTTGGGCTTGCCCAGGAGATAATGATCGAAAAACTCGTCCATATGGACGGCCCAGTGTTTCATGTTCTCCCGGTCGCGCAAACCATGCTTCTCGCCGTTATAAACAAACATGTAGGCTTCCTTGCCCAGATGGCGCAGGGCCGAGAAGAACTCGATGCCCTGGTACCAGGGCACGGCATCGTCCTCGTCGTTGTGCATCGTGAGGTAGGGCGTTTTGACGCGCTCTGCCCAGAAGATCGGCGAATTTTCGATGAACTGCAGGACTCGCGTCCAGAGAGGCGCTCCGATCCGGCTCTGCGTCTTCTCATACTGGAAAGCGCGGGACATGCCCGATCCCCAGCGGATCCCGCCGTAGGCGCTGGTCATGTTGACGACCGAGGCTCCCGCCTCGACCGCGGCGAAGATATCGGTCTGGGTGATCATGTAGGAGATCTGGTAGCCGCCCCAGCTGTGCCCCTGGATGCCGATCCGCTTCGGGTCAATATATCCTTCGCCGACGACCTTCTGGATGGCCGGAAGGACGCACCTCATCGCGCTGGCGCCGGGATAACCGATCTCGTAAATGATGTCTGGTTGAAGAACGATGTACCCATTGCTTACATACCGCGCGACGTTGATGCTGCTCGAGCCCGGCGCGGGCCGGACATAATTGTGAAGGCCGCTGGCCAATTTCTCGTAGATATAGACCATCAGCGGATATTTTTTCGACGGGTCAAAATTCTCCGGCTTGGTCAGGAGCGCATCCAGCGTCACGCCGTCGTCGTTGAGATAATGGATGAGCTCCGACGTGCCCCAAATGTATTGGGCCTGCTGCGGATTGGCGTCGCTTATTTTTTTCATATCCGCGAACGTCGGCCCGCTCTGCCGGAGGTTGGGGAACTCTTCGAAACGTTCCACCGTAAAAACGTAGGTTTCGGCATTCTTCGCTTTCTGCAGGGAAGCGAATCGCTTATCCAACATAATGATTTTTATCGGATCGGCTCCGCCCGCCGGCGAGACTCTGTAATACCCCGACGCTTTCGTCTTTTCATCCACGGTCGACAGCAGAATCGGTTCTTTGACAGGGATTGTCTTTTGGTCCCGGTCGAGATTCAGATAGCGGAAGACAAGGCTGTTTTTCCGGCCCAGGCCGTTGGTCACAACCCGCCCGCCCGTGCCGTCGGGTTTCACCTCCCAAATATCATAGCGGTCATAGATCAGCAGAGTTTTATCGCCGTCCGTCCAGCCGGCGTACCCATAGGGGCGGGGATCGTCCGGCGTGTCGTGTTCCTCATTCTCAAACTTTGCCGCCAGTTTGGCGGTCAGGTTGAACGTCTTGCCGTCGAGGATCCGGTAGGAATACCAGCACCGGTCCTGCTCCGCGTAGTAAAGAAGGTAATTCCCGCCCGGCGAGAACATCAAGGAATTGGGAGATTTCTCCAGAATCCTTTTTCTGGATCCGTCCATCATATTGACCAGATAGTAATCGCTGTAGCTCCGGTCCCAAGAGACGAACTGCCGATAGGGAATATTCGAAGAGCCGAGGGCGAGTTTGGCGTCCTCGGATAGTCTGATCGTCGGCAGATCGGGGCCGGCCAGCGGAACGAGCTCTTTCTCTTTGAGATGAGCGACCGCCATGAAGTTGCGTGTCTTGTCCCGATCGGCATTGACCTTTTGCATGGGTTGAAGGTCAGAATCCTTCCAGCTCCAGATATCGACTTTGACCGGCTCGGGAGCGTCCTCGGCGGGCTCGGGCTTGGGCGGCGGCGCATATCCCAAGAAAAGTCGCGCTCCGTCCTTGGAAAAACTGAGCGCGCCGTTTTCGCTCACAACCATGCCCTGGGGCATGCCCTTTGTCGTGCCCGAGACAAGCTCCGCCGCGCTCGGGCTGGGCTCGGCCCAGTGATAGAGCTTAACCGGGCTCACATCGTTCTTCCATTCATCTCGGTCGCTGACGAAAGCCAGCTGTATTCCTTTCTCATCGAAGGCAAATCCCTTGTAGTTGCCCTGGCCTTTGAGGAGGGTTTTGGTCATTCCCTCGGCCGCTTTCCTGAGGAACGCGCCGTCCTCCTCGGGCTTTTTCGACATAACCGCGTAGGCCAGCCGGGTGCCGGGTTTGTTCCAGATGTATTCGGTGACCTCGTTGATCGTCACCTGCTTGCCGGACGCCAGCTCCCGGACGATGAGGTCGGTGCCCGGCTCGTGCTTTTTCTCTTTCTTTTTCTTGGCCGGCTCCTCCTTCTTTTCGCCCTCTTTTGTCACGGGTTCTTTCTTCTCAGCCTCTTTCTTTTCCAGCTCTTTTTTTGCCTCGTCCTTCTTTTCCCCTTCTTTCTTCAAAGGCGGCTCCAACAAGTAGGCGGCCACGGCCCCCGACTCTTCGGGGACTTTAAAGCTCTTGACCCGCTCGACAGTCACCACGTCTCCGCTCGACAGGTTCATGATCCCCAGGCTGTTTTTCGGCTGCTCCTCGGGCTTCTTCTTTTCCTTTTTGGCTTTGTCCACGTCCGCTTTGACGGGAGCGATTGTGAAGACAACGAATTTTCCATCCACAGTCAGAACGGGCGCACTGCCGCGGGCCGCCCGGTATTCTTTATCGGTTTTTAGATTGCGGACAACCAGCTCCCCGTCGCCGTCCTGGGGAACGAGGGCATAGGCCAGCCACGTTCCATCGCGGGAGACCTGAGTTCCCTGAATGGCACGCCAGCCGTCATAGGCCTCGTACGATATCGGCTTTTTGGCCGGACTTGTCTGATTGAACGCAGGCGCCAATGGCCACATAAAGACGAGAATTAGGACCGGGCTCCATTTCAGAATGAGCGATCGTTTATTCATGACACCTCCTTATCAAAAAAAGGGGGGCGGCTCTCTCTTCCACAATGATTCCCGTGGATGAAAGAACCGTCCCCATGAGATAACCGACTATAACAAGTGGGCCGGACTCTGTCAATCACTTGGCAAGCCCGGGCCAGGCTGCTCGTCAATTTGGAGGGGAAGACCCCTTCCAACGGGCGCCGGGAAGACCCGGCCGCCCTGCCTCCCCTTCTCGGGCGGGTCATGAACCCACGCCCTGCGACCAAGGGGGCGACTCCCCCTTGGAACCCTCTCGAGCGGTTCCCCGGGGCAGGCCACGGGGAACCGCTCGTCAAAATTTTCTTGGCCTTTTGTGGTAAAATAAAGGCAGACTCCATGAAAAAATTCAAGGTCGGCATCGACGCCTACAGCCTTAAGCCCCTGGGCCTCTCGGCCTTCGAAATCCTGGACTGGGCGCTGATGAACGATGCCCACGGCGTGCAGTTCTCCGAGGCTCCTGAACAGGCGGGCGACAGGACGTTCCTGGACGAGCTGTCCCAGTATGCAGATCAGAACAGCCTCTACCTGGAATGGGGAGGCGGGGAGCATGTTCCCTTTGATCTCACAACCGGAAAGCCAAGGGCGATCGCGGCTGTCAATCAGAAGGCCGCCGAGCAAGCCTCCAGGATGGGAATCCGGGTTGTCCGGTCCTGCTCGGGAGGGCTGATGCGGTGGAAAGACGATTCGATCCCCACCAAGACCCTCCTTCTGGAGATGGCCAAAAGCCTGCGGGCCCAGAAATCCACGTTGAAGGATTTGGGAATTGTCCTGGCTATCGAGACCCATTTTGAGTTTACGACCTTCGAACTGCTGACGCTGTTCGACATGTGTGACGCGGAGCCCGGCGATTACCTGGGCATCTGCCTGGACACGATGAACCTCCTGACCATGCTCGAGGAGCCGGTGGCCGCCACCCGCCGCATCCTTCCCTGGGTCGTGACCACCCATATCAAAGACGGGGGCATTCTTCTGGCCGCGGACGGATTGATCTCTTTTACGGCGGAAGCCGGCAAAGGCGTTGTCGATTTCAGAAAAATCTTTGAAGAGCTGTCGTCGCTCGAGCGCATTGTGAATTTATCGATCGAAGACCACGGCGGGGATTTTCGGATCCCGATTTTCGACCCCATCTTCCTGACAAAGTTTCCGGACCTCGCGGTTCCTGAATTGGCCGCCCTCTTGAAACTCGCCTCGCAGACCAAACAATTGATGGACGGGAAAGAGCTTTTCATCCTCGACCGGTCCCGCTGGCCTGAGATATGCGAATCCAGGGTCAAGCGGGACATTCGGCATATTCGAAAAGTCCTTGAGCCGGTCGGGCAAATGAGGCTTTAACCTCATGGCCAAGCACGAAAAATTCAACTTCAAAAGCAGAGTGGAATTTCTGGCCAAGGTCAGCGAACTCGGGGCAGATATCCCGTTTTCGGAGGATATCGGGATCCTGTTCGAAAAGGTCAGAATCGCAGGGAAGACTCTCCCCAACCGTTTGGCCGTCCATCCCATAGAAGGAGCCGATGCCAAGACCGACGGCTCGCCCGGAGAATTGACCTTTAGAAGATACCGGAGGTTTGCGGCGGGCGGAAGCGGGCTGATATGGTTTGAAGCGACGGCCGTCGTCCCGGAGGGCAAATCCAATCCCGGGCAGCTCTGGCTGACGAAGAACTCGCTGGATGGATTTAAAAAACTCGTTGAGAAGACACGATCGGCGGCCCGCGGAAGCATGGGTTCGAATCACGATCCGATGCTCGTTCTCCAGCTGTCCCACTCCGGCCGCTTTGCCAAGCCCGCCGGAACACCAAGGCCTGTGATCGCGCAGCGCAGCCCCGTTCTCGATTCAAAGCTGAAGCTTGCGTCGGATTATCCGCTGATCGGGGATGAAGAGCTCGATGCGCTCCAGGAAGAATTTGTCTCGGCGGCGGGGCTGGCCGCAACGGCGGGCTTCGACGGCGTGGACATCAAGGCCTGTCATGGCTATCTCGTCTCCGAGCTTCTGGCTGCGCACACCAGGCCGGGCGGAAAATACGGCGGGTCGTTTGAAAACCGGACTCGCTTTCTGATTGAGACCGCCAAAAAAATTAGGGAGGGCGTGCCGGAAACATTCGTCACCTGCCGCTTGAACGCTTACGACGGCATCCCCTGCCCTCACGGCTTCGGCGTCGATCAGAACGATGATAAACAAGAAGACCTCAGCGAGCCCCGGGCCCTCATCGAGGAACTCATCAAAATCGGCATCCCTGTCATCAATATTTCGGTGGGCGTTCCGCGTGACAAACCGTATTACGGCCGGCCCTTTGATAAGCCCGTCCCCGGAGCAAGCCTGCCGGATGAACATCCTCTTGAAGGCGTCGCCCGTCTTCTGCGCATAACAGGCCGGCTGCAGCAAGCATATCCCTCGCTTCCCTTCGTCGGCACGGGCTTTTCCTGGCTCCGGCAATTTTTTCCGAACGTGGCGGCGGCCGTGATCAAATCCGGCTACGCCTCCCTCATCGGAGTCGGACGCGAAGCCTTGGCCTACCCGGATTTTGCCGCGGAACTGGCTGAACACGGCGCGCTCAATCCAAAAAAAGCATGCCTCACCTGCTCCGGGTGTTCCCGTCTTCTCAGCTCAGGCGGACCGGTGGGATGCGTCGTCCGGGATAAGAACGTTTATCGAAATAAGCGCGGCAGCTAAAACGCAATAAAGATAAATTGAGAGGGAAGAATGAAAAAAAACCACAGAGTCGCCCGGGTCGCCGGATGGTTTATTTTAACAGCCGTTGTGTTCGTGGCTGCCTACTTGCTCATGATCCGGCCTTGGCACCGGGAGTGGGGCGCCACGGATGATGAGATCGGGCAGGACATGCCGGCAGACGACATCGTCAAAAACCCGAATTATCTCGTGACCACCCGCGCCATTACAATCAACGCCAAGCCCGAGGAAATCTGGCCCTGGCTGGTTCAGATGGGATACAAGCGCGGCGGACTCTACAGTTATGACTGGCTGGACCGTCTCGCGGGCATTCTCGACCGGCCGAGCGCCGACAGGATCTTGCCCGAATTCCAGGATCTTAGACCCGGGGATGAGATACCCCTCGGCAGCGGACCCGGCTGGCCGGTGAAATCCATGGATCCCAACCGGTCCATGGTCTTCGATATCGAGCAGCCGGGAATCCATCTCACCTGGTCATGGGGACTGTCCCCGATCGATGCCTCCTCGACACGCTTAATCCTCAGGATTAGGGGAAATATGAAAATCACGCCCGGGCAGGCTCCTCTCTTCGCCTTTATGGACCCGGCCGAGTTTGTCATGGTGCGCAAGATGCTGAGCGGCCTCAAGCAACGCGTCGAAGGGACGATCGGAACCCCGACCGATGAACTCGTCGAGCTCCTCCTTTGGGCCGTGGCCCTATTATGCACCTTGATCACGGGCATCGGCGCATTCATCAAAAGAGAATCGGGGCGCGCTACGATCGTCGCCGGGGCATCATTCCTTGTTTTCTTCTTCCTCGCACTCGGGCAGCCTCGGCTCTGGGTGGGTATTGTTTTGAACTTGATCCTGCTCAGAAGTCTGTATTGGGCATTATGGCCGCAGAAAAAAGCTTCTTTGATTCTATGAAGGCAGGCATAAGGTTAGCGGCGGCTTTAAAATCAATCTGGAGAGGAAGATTCCTTCCAACGGGCGCCGGGAAAAACCCGGCCGTGCCGGCCAAGCGCGTCAGCCGGACCGCGAAAATTGCACATTCCTAAAAATTTCCGTATAATTTCGTCTACGCTTTAATAATTTTGGTTTCCTCTTCACGACGCGGTCGAAAGAGGCGCACGAATATCTTGAAGCCGATTCTCAAATCCTGAAGTCACGACCGGCGGAGGAGATAAAAATGGTGAACGTGAAAACAAAAAAAGGCATCATCGGCATTCTCACCGGAGGCGGCGACGTGCCGGGGCTGAACCCGGCCATCCGCGCCATCACCCTGCGGGCCATCCATGAAGGATATGGGGTCATCGGCGTCCGACGCGGCTGGGCCGGCCTCGTCGATATCATCAGAGACAAAGAGGCCGTCAATTCCGACCATTTCCAGATCTTGACCCAAGAGATCGCCAATCGAATCGGCCGAACCGGCGGGACCTTCCTCCATACCTCCCGCACCCGCCCCAGCTCCGTCCCCGATGTCAACGTGCCGGCCCACCTCCGCGATAAATATAAAAACAAAGTCAATGACCTCACCGAAGAAGTCTTGAAGAACATAGAATTTTTGGGCATTGATTACCTGGTCCCCATCGGCGGCGACGACACGCTCAGCTACGCCGTTCATCTTCACACGAAAGGCGTCAAGGTCATCGGCATCCCCAAGACCATGGACAACGACGTTCCCGGCACGGACTACTGCATTGGATTCAGCACGTGCCTCACGCGCACCATCGGCCTGACCCATTCGCTGCGAACGACCGCGGGCTCGCATGAGCGCTTTCTCGTCATCGAGGTCTTTGGCCGGTACTCCGGGTTCACCGCCCTTCTCCCCACCATGGCCGGCGCGGCCAACCGCTGCGTCATTCCCGAGCACATGTTCAACATGGAACACCTGTGCGAGCTGCTGACCGTGGACCGCTCGACCAGCCCCAGCCTGTACGCCGTCGTCATTGTCTCCGAGGGGGCCATGTTTGAGGGGGGAGAAATGGTGTTTGCCAGCGAGGAGAAAGACATGTTCGGGCATAAAAAGCTGGGAGGGATCGGAGATGTGATCTCCAGCCGGCTCAAAGACCTCTCGCCGAAGTTCAATAAAGGCCGGCGCATTAACGTGATCAGCCAGAGGCTGGGATATATGGTCCGCTGCGGAGACCCGGATGCCATGGATTCCATCGTGCCCATGGCCTACGGCAGCATCGCCCTTGACCTCATCATCGACAAGAAATTCGGCCGCATGGTCTGCCTGCACAACGGCGAATACGATAACGTCCCCATCGATATCGTCATTAGCCGGAAAAAAGTGGTCGATGTGGACAAATACTACGACCGCGAGCGTCTTCGTCCCCTCTACAAGAGCTTCAGCCATACGCCGGCCTTCATCATCACCAGCGATTAATGGAGAGATCCGATGGCAAAAATGATTTCCATGTGCGGACTTGTCTGCAGCGAGTGCGGCGCGTACATCGCCACTCAGGCGAACGACGACGAACGGAGAAAAAAGGTGGCTGAGGAATGGGCCAAAGCATACCATGTGGACATCAAGCCCGAAGACATCAACTGCGACGGCTGCACCTCCGGAAGCGAGAGGGTCTTTAACTACCCCCGGGTCTGCGAAATCCGAGCCTGCGGGCTCCGACACAACGTCAATAACTGCGCCCACTGCCCGGATTACGGCTGCGAGAAACTCAGCAAGTTTTTTGAAATAGCCCCCCAGGCTAAAAAGACCCTCGAAGAGATCCGAAGAACGTTATGAGGAAAACGGAGATCAAAGTGGGCGGGACAAAATTCCCGCTCCACACGATGAACACGCTGATTATCGGAAGCGGGGCTGCAGCGCTCAACGCGGCTGTTTGCCTTTATGAGCAGGGCCGGCGTGACATCGCCATTGCCACAGAGTGCTTCGGCGGCGGGACCTCCAATCTTGCCGGGTCGGACAAGCAAACCTACTACAAGCTTTCCCTGGCCGGAGAGCTTCCCGACTCGCCCCTCCAGATGGCCAGGGATCTATTTGCGGGCGGATCGATGCACGGCGATATTGCCCTCTGCGAAGCCCAGAATTCCCTGCCGGCGTTCTTTCACCTGGTCAGCCTGGGCGTTCCCTTTCCCTATGACAGGTATGGTGCTTATGTCGGTTATAAGACAGACTACGATCCTCGGCAGCGGGCGACGTCGGCCGGTCCCCTCACCTCCCACCTGATGTTCAAATGCCTGGCCAAGGATGTAAAGCGCAAAGGGATAAGAATTCTTGACGGGCACCAGGTCATCGCCCTGCTTACAAAAAAAGAAGGCGGCGAGAAAAGTGTCGTCGGCGCCATCGCCCTGGATAAAAAGCGACCGGCGGACAAGAATCTCGGTTTCGCCATATTCAATGCCGTCAATGTTGTGCTGGGGACGGGCGGCCCGGCCGGAATATATAAAGCGTCCGTCTACCCGGAAAGCCAGACCGGCTCGCACGGCATGGCCTTTGAGGCCGGGGCCGCCGGCGTCAATTTAGCCGAATCTCAATACGGCCTTGCCTCGCTCAAGTTCCGATGGAATCTGTCGGGAACTTATCAACAGGTCGTCCCAAGGTATATCTCCACGGACAAATCGGGGCGCGATGAGCGGGAGTTCCTGAACGATTATTTTCCAGATATGGGAGCACTGGCCACGGCCATATTTCTGAAGGGCTACCAGTGGCCGTTCGACCCGAGGAAGGTCTCGGATTACGGCTCTTCTCTCATCGATATCCTCGTCTATCAGGAAACTGTGCTCAAAGGCAGGCACGTTTTTCTGGACTTCAAACACAATCCCCGGGGAGCGGGAAAACTCGAGGACTTCTCGTTTAAATTATTGAGCCCGGAAGCTTTCGCCTACCTGGAAAAATCCGGCGCCCTGCTGGAAACGCCCATCCAGAGGTTGCGGCATATGAACCAGCCGGCGATCGATATCTATAAAGATCATGGAATCGACCTGGAGAAAGAAAACCTCGAAATCGCCGTCTGCGCGCAGCACAACAACGGCGGCCTCAAGGGAAACATCTGGTGGGAATCGAACATCCGCCATCTCTTTCCGGTCGGCGAAGCGAACGGGGCCCATGGCGTTTATCGGCCCGGCGGGTCGGCCTTGAATTCGGGGCAGGTCGGAAGCATGCGGGCGGCCTTGTTCATTGCAAAAAAGTACGACATGAAACCGCTGCCTCCTAAAGATTTTTTAGAGGCCGTGGAATCTCAAATCCGGGAGAAGTTCGCGTTCGCCGGAAAAATGGTCGACAAGAGGGCCAAAACAGCGGTCCGGCTTGAAAAAGCCAGGCAGGAATTTCAGGAAAGGATGTCCGCTTTCGGCGCGCACATTCGTGACGGCCGAGAAATCGGGCCGCAAGTCGAAAGAGCGTGGAGTCTGTATGCGCGCCTCAAAAAAGGAATCCGCCTGTCCTCCCGGTGTGAACTTCAAGAGGCGTTTAAAATTCTGGATCTTTGCTTGACGCATGCGGTTTATCTGGAAGCCATCAAGGAGTATATGGAAAATGGCGGACGGAGCCGCGGTTCCTATCTGGTCCTCGACCCGAACGGCGAGAAGCCCTGCCCTCAGCTGGATGAGCGGTGGAGGTTTTCGCTCGAAACACCCGAGTCGCCGGTCAGCCGGAAAATTCTTGAGATTTCGCTGAATGAAGAGATGCGACCGGTCAAGCAATGGCTGGACGTGCGGCCCATTCCCGCCGAAAAAAATTGGTTTGAGAATGTCTGGAACGACTTTCGCAGGGATCAAATCATTCGATAAGAAAAGAGGAGGGGCAAAATGGCCAAGACAGGAGAAAAACCGGTCGCGTTGGTCACGGGGGCCGGCCGGGGAATCGGCCGCGGCATCGCCCTCGAGCTGGCCAAGGAAGGTTTCGACATTGCCGGATGCGACATCATTTTCGAGCCTGAGGACAAAAAATCAGGACTTTTTGAAGCTCAGCAAAAGGCCAAACAGCTCGGCGCCGAATTTTTGCCCATCAAGGGCGACATTGCCTCTCTGGACGACCACGAAAAAATCCTCCAGAACGTCCTGAAAAAATTCGATCGCATCGATATCCTGGTCAATAATGCGGGCGTCGCGCCCAAAATCAGGATGGATCTATTAGAAGCGACCCCGGAAAGCTTCGACCGCGTCTTGGGCGTCAACCTGCGGGGCACGTTCTTTTTGACACAAAAAGTCGCCGGGGAAATGATCCGGCAGCTCAAGAGCCGTCCGGACGCCAAGCATGCCGTCATCTTTATCTCTTCCGTCTCGGCCGTCATCTCCTCCACGATGCGGGCGGAGTACTGCATCTCCAAGGCCGCGCTGAGCATGACGGCCAAGCTCTTTGCCGACAGGCTGGCCGAATTCGGGATCAATGTTTATGAAATCCGGCCGGGCATCATCCAGACGGATATGACGGCGGCCGTCCGGGAAAAATACGACAAGCTGATCGCCGAAGGCCTGGTCTTGCAGAGAAGATGGGGCTTCCCGGCCGATGTGGGCAAAGCCGTCGCCGCCCTGGCCAAGGGGTATTTTCCCTATTCGACAGGCCTCGTTCTCGAGGTCTCAGGCGGCATGAACGTTCAGCGCCTTTAGCCTCGTTTATGGTATAATTGCGGCAAAATTTCAGAAAAGGAGGAAACAATGGCCCGTCACCACAGCCATCAAGGCAGGATATTTTGGGGATTGATACTGGTCATCGTGGGCACGCTTTTTCTGCTGGACCGCTTAAGCGGTTTTGATTTCGGCTATCTGATTTCCACGTATTGGCCGGTGATTTTCATCGTTCTAGGATTCTCCATGCTGGTGGGAAGCGGATTCCGCCAACTGGGTCCGGGCTTTTTCTTTATCGTCTTCGGCGTGTTCTTTCTCCTGGCCGAGCTGGATATCCTTCAATACAGCGCCTGGCATTATCTCTGGCCGGCCTTGATCATCCTGGCGGGCCTCTGGCTGCTGCTCAGGCCGGCTTTCAGGTATAGGTCGACGGATAAATTCCCTGATATCAAGGAGAATGATATCGATGTCTCGGCCATCCTCTCCGGGATGAAGCGCCGCATCGAATCCCAGAGTTTCAGGGGCGGCCATGCCACGGCGGTCATGGGCGGGATAGAGTTCGACCTTACAGGAGCCGGGCTTGACGCCGGCAAAGCCACGCTCGATGTGACGGCCATATTCGGCGGCATAGAAATCAGGGTCCCCAGGGACTGGAAGGTGGTCATGGACGTCGTTCCGATCCTGGGCGGATCCGAAGACAAACACAGGATCGTGTCGGATGCCGAAGCCAAGGCGACGCTTTATGTCAAAGGCACGGCCATTTTCGGCGGCATCACCGTTAAAGACTAACAATAAAGGGGAAGGACAAAGCGCATGAGAAAAACAGTGCTCTGGATTCTTGCTGTGCTCATCACGCTGGCAGCAGCCGTTTACCAACGGACGACAGGCCCGACGTATCCTTATCGAGGGAAAGCAACTGTCGGAGATGCCGCGATCAAGTTCAGGCTGCCCCGCAGCGCGGAGATTATCAAAGACTGTGAAGTCTCCATGAAAATAGCGGACCCCAACGTCATGGGCAGCCTCGAATACAAAAGATATAAAACCGATGACCCTTGGACAAAAATCCCGATGGAAAAGAAAGACGACAAACTCGTCGCCGACCTTCCCAAGCAGCCGATGGCGGGAAAGCTGGCTTATTCCGTGTTGCTCGTCAAAGACGAAAAAGAAGTCTCCTTGACCGGCGACGCCCCGATCATCATTCGCTTTAAAGGCGCCGTGCCGATGTTTGTCCTCCTCCCCCACGTGATCATCATGTTCCTGGCGATGCTGTTTTCGACAAGGGCCGGGCTGGCCGCCCTCGACCGCAAAAGCAATCCCAGGAAATTCGCATTATGGGCCGCAGCCCTGCTTTTTATCGGTGGATTTGTTCTAGGTCCGCTCGTTCAGCATTTTGGGTTCGGTTCTTACTGGACAGGATTTCCCATAGGTTTCGACCTGACGGACAACAAAACACTCATTGCCATGATCGGATGGATCATCGCCCTGGTCGCGGGAAGGAAAGGTAAACCGGCGCGCGGCTGGGTGCTGGCGGCGGCCATCCTGCTGCTGGCCGTCTATTCCATCCCTCACAGCCTGCTCGGTTCGGAACTGGATTACTCGAAGCTCAATCCGCCGATCAAATAATATCGGTTCTCTTCCGTTTCAGGTACTAGAAAAGCGTCTGGGAAACGATCCGAAACGGCCTCGCTCCCCAACCGGGTTTTTCACGCCGTTCCCGAGCCCTCCTTCTCGGCGGCGAAGAACTCGCCTCCCGGCCTCGATTTAGAGGTCAATTTCCATATCCATAAAAGGATTCATCGGATCATGCTCCTTGGAAGGAAGGCAGAGAGCGAAGCGAGCGTTGGAAGGAAACCCTAAGCAAGGGTTTCCTTCCAAGAGTGTCCGGCCGGCTTCTTCCGAGCCGGCTGCCCTCGAATGAGGGCTCGGGAAGGCTAAACCCTCTATGGTCACTCCGGCCGTTTCGGATCGTTTCCCTTTTCTATCTACGCAAAATGGAAGAAAACCGAAACAAAAAATCCCCTGTCCTAATTGAAGGGGATTTCAAGAATGAGAGGGGATTAGAAGGGGAAAAAGTCTTCCTTCAGCATAAAACTGACCGTGACCATGAAGATCGCCCGTCTCGGTTTGCCCTCGACGATAAGCGGCTCGTAAACCCACGATGTGACGGCGTCAATAGCTGCTTGATCGAGCTCCGGCACAGAGCGAAGGACGGTAGCCTTCTTAACCCTGCCGTAGATATCCGTTTCGGCCTCGAGCAGGAGGGTGCCCTCGATTCCCGTTTTTTTGGCCTTTTCCGGATAAACCGGTTCGACATATCTCAATCGCCGGGGGGCCTTGATGCCGCCTTCGGCCTTAATGGGAGGAAGTTTCATGAGCTTTTCTTCTTCTTTGCTGATCGCGCTGCCGGTCACTCCAGGAGTCTCATTGACCTTAATTTTTTCTTCTTTGCCGGCCTTATCCTTTCCACTCTTTGAAGGAAGAGGCGGTGTGGCATCGGAACGGAATGTGTCCTCGGGCCTTAATCGCTCGTTTCCCTCTAGTTTGAACTGCACGGTGACCGTGAAGGAGACCTCCCTCGGTTTGCCGTTGATGATGGCCGGCTCGTATACCCACTGCCTCACAGCGTCGATGGCCGCCTGGTCCAACAAGGGAATCGAGCGAAGGACTTTAATATTTTTCACCCGGCCGTAGATGTCCGTTGTCGCCTCTAAAATGACGCTTCCTTCAACGCGAGCTTGTCTGGCTACTTCCGGATATCTGGGGTCAACCTTCTTGAGAGCTTTCGGACCCTCGATTCCGCTGGTGATCCGAAGCGGCTCTTCCCCCCCGGGGACCTCGGCTTTTGCTTTGGCTTTGCCTCCATCAAGCGTGAATGTGACGGTGGTCGTGAAAGTCATACCGCGAGGCTTGCCATTAATTACGATCGGCTCATAGGCCCACTGCCTTACGGCATCGATCGCCGCCTGGTCCAGGAGAGGGATCGACCGCAGGACCTTGATGCTCATAACGCGCCCATAGATATCTGTAGTTGCCTCCAGAATCACGACTCCTTCCACGGAGGCCTGTCTTGCGATTTCCGGATAAACCGGATCCACCATTTTTAAGATATGAGGCGGCTTGATTTCGCCCTCGGCCCTGACGGGCGCTTCGACGTAGCCGACGGAGCCGCCGATATATCCGCCCACAACTCCGCCGAAAGCGCCGCCGGGGACGCCGCCGATGATGCGGAACGACAGAAAATAAGGCTTGCCTTTGGTATCTTCAAAGCCGAAGACGGCGATGTTTTTTTCCGGTATCGAGAATTCGGAATCGAGAAGGTTCATTTTTTCTTTCCCGCTCTGCTCAAAAACCTCAATCCGGAACCGGAGTTTCCGGGCGAGATCGATGGGCGTGATCAGGATCAGGTATTCCTTGCTGTCCAGGCGAAAGATGTGGAACGTTTTTTCATATTTGTCTTTTGGCCGGCTGAAGTCCGCTTCGGTTAAGAGCTTGACATCTCTGAGATTGAAAGTCTTGCGGATCTGTTTCTGTTCCTCGGCCAGGTCGAATTCCGTCTGTATGGTGGCGGTGATTCTGTACTGCAGGTAGGAGGAAGTCACCACTTTGACCGGCTCGGATGCGCCCTCCCTGATTCCTTCGAATATCCTCATTTTCATCGCCCAACCGGGCCTGGGCGCCTGGGCTGCTTTGGAGACGACGGACGCAGTCTGTTCTGCGGAAGCCGCCAAGGCCATTCCAAGAATGACAAGTGCCCATAACCATACGCTCTTTTTCATTTTGAAATCTCCCTTTATAAATTTCTGCCGGCCCAGACAATGACGATGTTCGAATCGCGCGGCTGGAAGATAAACGTCTGGGCGGGCTCATTCTCGATCCTGACATAGTGGATCTGAACCTGTTCGGTCTCTGCCGGGCCGGGGCCGCCGGCCAACCCTGAAATTTCCGGCCGGGGCTTCTGCAAAAGCCAAAAATTCACGGCCACAGCTATAAGCAAAACCACGGCGCCTGGGGCGGCCAGCCGCCATATTTTGACCATCGCTGGTTTCGCCAAGGCGCCCTCCTCGTCTTTTTTCGCCCTCTTCCCGAGCTTTTCCTTAATGGAGGGCCACAAGCCGCCCAGATCGCCCACTTCGTGCGCCTGCACTAAAAGCCGGCGGGTTTCTTCCCGGCTCACCAGCCGCTCGCGGCAGGCCGGGCAATGATCGATATGACGGCGCAAGAGCCAGTCCTTCCAGGCACGGAAGGGAAGAATTCGATAGACGAGATCAATAAGTTTTGAATGTCTCATGGCTTTTCTCCAAAAGAATTTTGATTTTTCTCCGGGCGTTAAACAGATACACCCGGGCCGTGGACGCCGAGCAGCGCAATACTTCCGAAATCTCGACCGCCGTAAACCCCTCGTTGGCCCAGAGACAGAGAACAGTTCTTTCTTTCGGGCTGAGATGTCTGAGGATGTCTTGGGAAAGCTGCCTTTTTTCATCAGGATCATACGTCCCGGTCGCAAATTGTTCGGTGGGCTCATTTCTCACTTTGCTGGTAAGATTCCGAAAACGGCGTTTTTTCTTAAGCAAGTCCAGGCAGCGGTGGAAGAGAATCGTGTAGAGCCAGTTCCTAAAGCTGAGCCGGGCGTCGAAATGCTCAAGATTGCGGAAGACCTGGACAAAGGTCTCCTGGCAGGCATCCTCGGCATCTTCTCGGTTTCCGAGGATATTCATGGCAATGGCCATGACCGAAGCTTTATATTTGTCCACGATCTCCCTGAACTCCTCCCCGCTTCCTTCCAGGCAGGCTGCAATAACCGCGCTATCTTCCATGGAATCCGCTAATCCAAATTCCAGTATATATTACGACGCAATTTCCGGGAATGTTTAGGGGTGACAGCCGAGGGCCGTCATTTGATCTTTTTAATGAGGTCTGCGGCGGCTTCCTTGAATTGAGGATGGGAGGCGGCTTTTTCGGCCATTTCCAGGGCCAGGCTTCCTCTTCCCGCATTGAAATAGCCGACGGCGGCGTCATAATAACCCGTGGCCTTGGTCGCGGCGAGGATTTTGAGCTGCTGCTCTTTTTTGGCGATCATCTTGGCCTTCCGCTCCTCGGCGAGCGTTGAATTCTTAATCTGCTTGATTCTTTCCGCGACGACGCTTTCGCTCTGGCCGACAGCGACCGCCGCGTGAGAGTAATACAGGGCCGAATCCAGCCATTTCTGCTTCTGGGCGTAGACTTTACCGAGGCCGAAGAGAGCTTCGATGTTTCCGCCGTACTTCAATGATTCCAGGAATTCCTTTTCGGCCTTGTCGATTTCGTTCTTTTCGAAGGCGATCGTCCCGGCCAGGCTGAAGACTTCGCCGTTGGTCGGAAGCCGGCCCTTGGATTCTTCGATATGGAGCTGGGCGTTGTCGTTGTCCTTGAACTCGTGATAATTCCAGGCCAGCCAGTAATGGCTCTCGCCCATTAGATAAAAGCCCATGGCGACGAGCTTGTTCAAGACCTCGATGGCCTCGTTGAACTTGCCCGTATAGCTCAGGCAAACCGCTTTTCCGAGCAGCGCATCCCGATAGGCGGGCGCCAAGGCCAGGGTTTTTTCGTAGTACTCGAGGCCTTTCTCAAATTCTTCCGTGGCCATATAGATGCTGCCGAGATAAATCGTGATTTGGGGAGATTCCGGGATTCCATCGGAGGCCTTTAAAAAATTCCGTTCGGCCTCGAGCAGCTTTTGGGCGCCCAGGGCGAGCTCTCCCAGATGGTAGTAGGCTTCATAAAATTCAGGCTCGGCCTCGACAAGGGCTTCGAGCAACTTCGGGTCTTCCCGGAGGTCTGCGGTCGCGGTCTTGTATTTGAAGAGAATCGAGTCCGGGTACAACTTGGTGAACCCAGACAGCTCTTCTTTTTGTTCGAGGTAATTTGCGAAGCTCGAATAAAAACTCACATACAGGTACGCGTAATAATCGTCGGACTGGGCTTTGAGCTTCATATCGGCTTTCAGCCCGGCATTCTTCAGGACATCGCCCACAACTTTCACGGTCCCCATGACGTTGATATCCCTCATGATGCCCTTGGTCTTTGGATACATCGTGTTCGCCAGTTCGACATACGGGATGAACGAGCGCAGGGAAGGATTCTCCTTGAGGATTTCCGTGGCTTTTTGAATGTATCGATCATTCAGGATCCCCAGCTCTCGTTCCCTGACCGTCATGAGGATCAATGTTTTCATGAAGGAAACAGTGATTTTTCCCCTCATGGAAGGCTGGGCGTACAATTCCTGGTCAATCTCGATAGCCTTTTTGAAGCCGACGTAGCAGCCCTTCTTAAAAAAGCGTTCCGCTTCAACTGCCTTATTCTCAAGCTCCGGGGCGGCGGTTGGAGGCGCCGTTTGGACCTTCTCTTTTGGCGCACAGCAGGAGAGAAGCATCAACCCCAAAACTGCAAAAATAATTCTCGGAAACCAATGCGCTGAGTGCCCTGCCCTAACGTCCATGTTGCCCTCTTCAGCTAGGACTATCTATTTTACACCTTAAATGACCGGGGTCAAACCTACTCGTTACGCGTCTTGCCCTGGCAAAAAGTGCGTAAAGAGTAGGTTTGACCCCAATGTCAATACGCCGGCGGGCACAAAAGCGTTTAACCCAAGTTTCTCTTGATAAAATCCAAAAATAATTTAAAAATATTTATTCATTCAAGGAGGCAGAATGAAAAAGCTAAAGGTCATTCTCGTTGCGATCCTTTTTATTCTACTGGCCATGCCGATGGTATCGGCCCAGTCCCAGAACCAGGCCGCGGCTAAAAGCCAGGCCCAGACGCCGCCCAAAGAAGAAAAGGCTGTTCCCAAAGCTCCCCGCCCTATCGATATCCTCGATATCCTGGCTTGGAAATCCATTTCGAGCACGGCCCTGTCCACCGACGGCCAGTGGTTCGCCTACCGCCTCTCCCCGATGGAGGGCGACGGCGAAGTCATCATCCGCCAGACCAAAGGCGCTAAGGAATATAAATTCCCGGCCGGCGAAACCCGCTTCGGCCCTGTCTCATTCTCGGAAGACGCCAAGTACTGCGCTTTCATGATCTATCCAAATGCCAAGGAAGCCAAATCGCTGAGAAAGGAAAAGAAGCCGGTCGTCTTGAAGGCCGTCCTTGTCAACCTGGCGACGGGGGAAAAAATCGAATACGATAAGATCAAAAATATCTCTTTCTCCAGAGAGAACCCGGCCTGGCTGGCGCTGCTCAAAAATCTTCCGGAAAGCCAATCCCGCGAAAAGGACAAGTGGTCGGGCTCAGACCTGATCCTGCGCGAGCTGGCCACGGGCAAGGATCTCATGTTCGGCAATGTCGCCGAATTTGCCTTTGATAAGAAGGGCCAGTGGCTGGCCATGGTCATCGACGCTTTCGGCCAGACCGGAAACGGCATCGAGCTGCGCAACATGGCCACGGGCATTGTGATGTCGCTCGACAGTGATAAGGCCAACTACAAAAGCCTGACCTGGACCGAGAAGGGCGATGCGCTCGCTTGTCTCAAGGGAAAAGAAGAGAAGGGCTTCGAGGATAAATTTTACGGCGTCGTGGGTTTCACCGGGTTCTCCCCGGCTCCCGGCGCAAAACCCGGCGCCCTGCAGAGCCCGGGCGTTCCCCAGAAAGTCGCTTACGACCCCAAGGATGACAAAGCCTTCCCCCAGGGCATGACCATCAGCCCCAACCGCACCCCTCAATGGACAGAGAGCCTGGATGCAATCCTCTTCGGCATCTATGAACCAAAGAAAAAAGAGGAAGGCGCCAAAGGCCCCGGCGGCGCGCCCGACCAGGCGGCCGCGGCCCCTTCCGCCGCCCCCGCGCCGGCCGAATCCAACGAGGACATGCCCGACCTCGTTCTCTGGCACTGGAAGGACAAACGTCTTCAATCGCAGCAGCAGGTCCAGGCGACCATGGACCAGAATTTCAGCTACCTGGCGATCTACCGCGTCAAGGAAAAGAAATTCATCCGGCTTGCCGACGACGACGTCCGCAGGGTCGGGGCCGATCCCAGAAGCCGCTTTGCCATCGGCATCGATAACAGGGAGTATGAGCTCGAGAGCAACCTCAGCGGCAATCGTTTTCAGGATATCTATGTCATCGATCTTAAAACGGGAGCCCGGACCCTCGCCCTGAAAAAGAATCGCTATTTTTTCACGGCCTCCCCGGAAAGCACGCACCTCCTTTATTATGACGACGGCCATTTTTTCACCTATGATATGACCATGGGAAAGTCCTACAACATCACCAAAGATGTGCCAGCCTCGTTCGTCAACGAGGATGACGACCACAACGTGGTCAAGCCTCCCGATTATCCGATCGACTGGGCTAAAGACGGCGTGTCGGTCTTATTGTCCGACGGCTGGGACATCTGGAATGTCCCGGTGCACGGCGGCAAGGCTGTGAACCTGACCGCCAACGGCCAAAAAGACCAAATCCGCTATCGAAGCCGTTTCGTACTCGATCCCGAGGAAAAGGGAATCGACCTGGCCAAGCCTCTCTATGTGACCGCCTATAGCGAATGGACGAAAAAAGCGGGTATCGTGCGCATCGAAAAAGGCAAACCGGCGCCGGCGGTGCTGCTCTGGGATGACGCGGGCTTCGGCGGTCTCACCAAAGCCAAGAAGGCCGAGACCTATCTCTACACTCGAGACACATACAAGGATTATCCCGATTATTACGTCGCCGACGCCGCGCTCAAGAACGGCCGGAAGCTCACGGACGCCAATCCCCAGCAGAAAGATTTCTTCTGGTCGAGCGGATCGATCCTTCTCGATTATAAGAGCGCCAAGGGAGATAAGCTCCAGGCCGCCCTTTTCCTTCCCGCCAACTACGAAAAGGGTAAGAAGTACCCCACTCTCGTCTATTACTACGAGAAGATGTCCCGGCAGCTCAACCGCTATGCCCCACCCTCGGCCAACGGTTTTAACAAGTCCGTTTACACGAGCAACGGCTACGCGGTCCTGATGCCCGACATTGTCTATAAAGTCAATGATCCCGGCATGTCCGCCGTCTGGTGCGTGCTGCCCGCGATCGATGCCGCCGTTGCGGCCGGCGTCGTCGACAGGAGCAAAATCGGGCTCCATGGCCATTCCTGGGGCGGGTATCAGACTGCGTTTCTGGTGACGCAGGCCGATTTTGCCGCGGCTGTGGCCGGGGCGCCCCTGACCAACATGATCAGTATGTACAGCTCGATCTACTTCAACTCGGGCTCAGCCAACCAGCCCATCTTCGAGAGCAGCCAGGGCCGGTTCAAGGGCGGGTATTGGGACAACCTGGAGGCCTACCAGAGGAATTCACCCGTCTATTATGCCGAGAAAGTGAAAACACCCCTGATCATCCTCCATAATGACAAAGACGGCGCAGTCGTCTGGAACCAGGGCATCGAGTATTACAACACCCTGCGCCGCCTAAAAAAGCCGGTGATCATGCTCCAGTACGTCGGGGAAAACCATGGATTGGCCAAGGCGGCCAACCAGAAGGATTACACCGTTCGGATGCGCGAATTCTTCGACCACTACCTGAAGGGCAAGCCGGCGCCGAAGTGGATGGAGGAAGGAATCCCGCACCTCAAGATGAAAGAACATCTGAAGGAGCGGGTCAAAGCCCTAAAGCCGCCGGAACCAGTCGAAAAAAAAGACGATAAGAAAGAACCCGAAAAGAAATAGAAAAATCCGCATAGCCGGCTTTGTTCATTCAACGGTTTTGCGTAATGAGTAGCTTTGACCCCAAAAATTGGCCCGAAAATAGGGGCGCTGGCTGAGAGGCGCCAAGGTTTGAAAAGGAAAAGGAAGCGGGGCTAAGGAGGATCCTCTCCAGCCAGCATCAATTCAATTATAAATTAAAATTTTCAAATGTCAAAGAAAAGTTGATACATAATATAAAAAATATGAAGAATTTCTAAGGGGAGAGCCCCAGCCGCCCTATCAGGGGGGAATGGGATTAGCCTGCCTCAAAAAAATCCTTGATGATCGTCAGGAGCTGCCTGGAATCGGTCGGCTTCTCGACAAATGCATCCGCCCCGCAGTTCCTCGCCTCTTTCTGGATCATGACGTTCTTGATGGCGGTCATCAAGATGACTTTGATGTGGCTCAGGTCAGGATTGGTCTTGATTTTTTCACAAATGTCGATCCCATCGATCTTGGGAATGAGGATGTCGGAGATGACCAGGTCGGGGAGCTCGGACTCGACCATGGCCATGCCCTCCTCTCCGTCCAGCGCGCTCAGCACCAGGTAGTTCGCCTTTGTCAGGATCATGGTGAGCATGGTCAGCGTGGTCTTATCATCATCGATAACCAAAACTTTCTTCCTGACGCTCATGGATCGCTTGGTCCTTTCCTGCACTTACTATTTTATATTATTTTTGGTTTTCGGCAAGCTCTTTCTTCGCCGCAGCCGAGTCAATTTGGAGGGGAAGACCCCTTCCAACGGGCGCCGGGAAGACCCGGCCGCCCTGCGACCAAGGGGGCGACTCCCCCTTGGAACCCTCTCGAGCGGTTCCCCGTGGCAAGCCACGGGGTATGTGAACCGCTCGTCAAAGATCCGACGGTTGAAAGCGGGGATCTCCTTTTTTTAGGGCAAGACGGCCCAAGCCAAAAAAATCCTTTTTTGGATTAGATTTTTTGATTGTGTCAGAGCGGCTTCCCTCCTCCGCTGAATTATAAATTGATTTTTTTGAAATTTATACTATATTATATATATAGGATTTGTAGGAATTAACGATTTAAGGAGAGGACCCATGAAAGCCTCCATCAAGATAGCGATCCTGGCGTTTTGCATCCTCCTGGGGTGGGCCGGATGGCGCAGCCTGAACGCCCTTTTGAACAGGACGGCCCTGCCTGTTGCCCCGTCGACGAAAGGAGAAAAGGATATGTCGAAAAAAATATCCAAATCCGAAGAGGAATGGAAAAAGACCCTCACGCCCGAACAGTATAAAGTCATGATCCAGTGCGGCACCGAACGGCCTTTCACCGGGAAGTATAACGATTTCCGGCAGAAAGGAACCTATTTTTGCGCCGCCTGCGGCACTCCTCTGTTCAGCTCGGAGACGAAATACGAGCACGGCACGGGATGGCCGAGCTTCATGGCCCCGCTCAAGGAAGCCAACCTCGAATACCCCGACGACTTTTCGCTCGGGATGAAAAGGACCGAGGTGCGGTGCGCGACGTGCGGCGCCCACCTGGGGCACGTGTTCGATGACGGCCCGGGTCCGAGCTATAGGCATTACTGCATCAACTCAGCCGCCCTGGACTTCAAGCCGGCGACGGCCGAAAAATCCGCTGCAAAATCCCAGCCGGAAACGGCCACGTTCGCCGCAGGCTGCTTCTGGGGAGTTGAGGATAAGTTCGGCCGGGTCAAAGGCGTCCTCAGCACGGTTGCCGGCTATACGGGTGGAGTCACGAAGAACCCCACGTACCGAGATGTCTGCACCGACGAGACCGGTCATGCCGAGTCGGTCCAGGTCACATACGACCCATCCCAAACGAGCTATGAAGAGTTGGTTCGTCAATTCTTCAGTTTTCACGACCCAACCCAGCTCAACCGCCAGGGCCCGGATGTGGGGACTCAGTACAGGTCGGTGATCTTCTATCACAATGAAGAACAAAAAAGAATCGCCGAAAAAGTCAGGGCAGAAATAGAAAAATCAGGGGAATTCAGGAAGAAGTTCGTGACCGAAATCGTCCCGGCCTCCAAGTTCTACGAGGCCGAGCAATACCACCAAAAATATTACGAAAAAAATAAAATCAAATCCTGCGATTTTTAATAATTCCTCTTTCTTCTCTTAGAGAAAGGAGGGCATAAGGCAATATGGAAATCCAATATTTTGGATATTTTCTTTAATCTTTTTATTTTCAACTATTTAAAAAAGAAACGCTCCCCCAAATGACAAAAATGGGCATTGAAATCACCACCCTTTTTTGCTAGGATATTACTTTTCCGACCGCCATGGCAAATAAGACCATCGAGAAAGTCAGTTTTATTGCTCCGTCCACCTGCCTTCCCAAGACTGCCAAGAGTACGCTCCTCAAGACGGCCCGCCTCCTCAAAAAAACCCTGGGCGCTAAGGAGATCTATTTCAGCCCGTACCTTTTTTCTAGCGATGAGCAGATCGACCATGTGACGGCATCGGCGGAGGCACGCTCAGAACACTTCAAGAAAGTCATCCGCGAGTATGACTTGATCATTTCTGTGGCCGGCGGGACGGGCGCCGAAGACCTGGCCTTCAAAATCGACAAGATTGACTACCGGGTCATCCGCAACCGCCGCCCGATTTTTATAGGCTTTTCCGACTTCACCTTCGTGCTCAGCGAAATTTACTATTTCTCGCGCGTTCCCGTCATCTATTTTCCATCGCTCAAGCTGAGCAAGGGCAACTCGAAGAAAATCCTGCCTTTGATCCTGGGCGAGGAGATCCACTACCAAGGAAAGGGCTGGCTGACGCCGCCCCCCAAGCGCAGGTTTTCGGGGATCCCCATCGGCGGCAACTTATCCACGTTCGTGAACTTCCTGAACCGTCAGAGCCCCCCCAAGTTCAGCTGGAGACGCCATATTCTGTTCATCGAAGATATCCAGATCGATGTCGAAGACCTGCACCGATTGCTGGCGGCCCTGCGCAGGCACCGTGTGCTGGATAAAATTCGGGGGATCGTGATCGGCTCGCTCTACGCATACAACAAGAACTCGAATTACCAGAAAAATCAGAAAGAAGCCCTGAGATTCATCGTGACCTATCTCAAGGACGTCATCCGCAGGCGGCGCCAGCAAGGATGTCCGCTGCCCATCCTGGTGGTTTCGAACTTCGGCCATAACATCTTCCGTAACCTGATGGCCGTCCCCATCGGCGGCCGCGTCACCATCTTCAGGAGCAAGAAAATCGCTTTGCGCATGAAGAAATAAGTATCGCCACAAGGGGCGCGGGATATTCTGCTCCCCCTTTTTTTAATCATAGAAATGTTGTTCCGCAAAAAAATATCAAGCGCTCTCCTGATCTGGCTATTATCAGGCGCCTTCCCCCTGTTCCGGGCCGAGGCCACCCAGAATTCTGAGGCTCCACGGCCGTTCGGCGTTTATAAAGTCACGCCGGACTCAAGAGGCCGATTCATCTCCATCGAAGCCGATCTTAAACTCCAGCCCGGATCGGTCTATCTGAAAGATTTTGGCCAACTCAATCACATCCAATGGTTTGCCGGCGGCAAAGAAATCCCGGTGACCGCGAAGAGGACAAAAGACACCATTGCCTTCAGCCAACTGCCGACAGCCGGGGATGTCAGGGCGGTCTATCAACTCAATTGCGTGACACATCCTATCCCCGGATACAGGAAACAGCTGATTGGCTCGTCGAATTTCGTCCTGGGACGCGAAGGCCTGTTCATAGGGATCGACGGGCAGGAAAACGGTCTGGTGGATATTCGCTGGGCGCTGCCGTCCGGCTGGCAGCTGGCCGTGGGCAACGAGGGAAGGCAGCGGTTCGTTGATACGCAAAAGACGCTCTGGATAGCGGGCATCGCAAAGCAGTCCTTCGAAAATAAAATCGATGGGAAAATTTTCAAAATCGCCGTCCATGAAATGCTCCACTGGTGGACGAATTTCCAGGTCCCGGCCTGGTTCCGGGAGGGCGTTCATACATATCTAGCCTCGAAGCTGTTGGTCAAGCTTGGTATCATCGATGCCTCTTTGTTTAAGACGACTCTGGAGTCCTTCCTTCAGGAACACGAAAGGGTCGTCAAGCGCGAAGGCCGGCTTTCCACCCTCGCCGAATCTTCGGAGAACTATGATCGGCAGAGAGGCGGCGGCGATATGTACGGTTTGATGCCGCTCCTTGCCTATAAACTGGACCGGGAAATTCAAGCGCAAAATCCCGACGCGGGTTTGGAGCAGGTCTTTGCCGCAGCCGCCGGGAAAAGGCTTAATAAATTCGATTTTCTCGCGCTGATCAGAGACCTGACGGGCTATGGCCCGCAACCGCTCTTCCGGAAGTTTTTTTATGCCAAGGTCGAAGACGCCTCAGAACTCCTGAAATAGAGGCTGCCCTGGAATCCCGCTTTGGAAGCCTCGGCCCTCCTTGACATCTGGTTAAAACGGCTGTGTAAGCTTCAAGTCATTGAGATAGCGCTTGCGCTGTGCCAGGTTGACCCCGGCATAGAGAGCGAACCCTCGAATGGGCCGCCGCCAGGGTCTGATCCCGAAAAAGCGGCTGAACATATTTTTAATGGAATGAAGTTCTTTGACCAAGCGGTCAAGCCCCTCGAAAAATTCCTCAGGGGTCATTTTTTTCAAGCGGTAAAGCAGCGTGAAAGGCGGATATCCCCTCAGCCACCACTCGGGATCGAACAGCCTCCCCTCCGCCAAGAGACGCTTATACAGGCGTGTCCCGGGGAACGGGCAGAGCACGCCTAGAGGGATGGCGTCGACCCTGTTCTTCGAGACGAATTCAATGGTCCGGTCGAATATCGTCTTGTCTTGGTGGTCGAAGCCGAAGATGAGGGCCCCGCATAAAGCGATCCCCTCCTCATGATACCGATGCACGGCCTCAGAGACACTGATCTTTAAAGTGCGGAGTTTGCCCATCGTTTCCTGGCCCTTCTCATCGATCGACTCCAACCCGACGAGCAGTCCATGACAGCCGGATTTCCTCATGATGCGCAGCAGATTCACATCTTCTGCCAGGGACAGCGTGGCTTGTCCCACCCAGAATTTTCGGAGCGCCGTCATTTCCGAAAAAAGCTTTTTGCCCTCTTCCCGGTCGAGCCCAAGAGAGTCGTCAAGGAAAAAAATATTGCGGCTCGGGAAGGAATTCAAATCCCGGATGATATCCCGGACAGGCCGCATGCGGTATTTTTTCCCCAGGACCTGAGTGATCGAGCAGAATTCGCAGTCGTACGGGCATCCTCGCGACGTTTCGACGCCGATTGCGGTGGGAGTGAAGCTCCCGCCGAGGGGACGAGGATAGAGCTCGCGTTTGGGAATGGGAAGCGTGCTCAAGTCGGTCATCCCCGGCGAGCGATAGACCGCCTGCAGCCGGCCTGCCTCCGCGTCATGCACGATATGAGGCCAGGTTGCTTCTCCCTCGCCGACGACGACCGCATCAGAGTGCTTGAGAGCCTCATCCGGAAAAATGGTGGGATGGATGCCTCCCATCACGATTTTCACCCCGCGGGCGCGATAACTTTCGGCGATTTTGTATGCCCTGAGCGCCAGGTCGGTCATGACTGTGATTCCCACCAGGTCCACATCCTCATCCGGATTATCCGGAGCAAAGGATTCGTCGACGATCTTCACGTTATGGCCGGGAGGCGTGAGCGCGGCCAGCAGCGGCAAGTTTGCCCTCTGCACCGCGTGGAGCTGGCCGCTCGAAACGCTCGATTCCCAGGGCTTATCCGGGGCAACCAGCTTGATGTTCATGCTCCGCCCTTAAAAAAGATTTTGCCTCTTCTTGAATTCCGTAAGAATATAAGGCCCCTGCCGCAAAAAGTTGTTGATAATATGCTAAGATTTTTTGAAGAATTTGTCAAAAAAAATGAGGACCGGAGCTTGCAGTGCGCCCACAGGGTTCCTGTCGATATTTCCAGCCTAATGACTTGCATTTCCGAGGGATTTTTTTTAACGTCAACGGAAAAACGAAAGCTTTTCAGGGCGAAGAGATTAAGCTGGGGTTTCTGCCCCGACGAACCGAAATCACTCGCCGATTTTGAAAATTATTTCAATTTTTCGTCCGGAAGGACGGGCAGAAGAATGTGTGACGGGTAAGCCGGGCTGTGGTAGATCTTCTGCTCCGCCGCAACGAATTTCGTCTCCTTCTCGTTTTGCCCGCCCGTATTCAGGTTCCGCGAAAAGTACGGGAACGACGCCGATGCCACTTCGACCCTCAACGAATCGCCGGCCGGGATGGTGATTCCCGTATGCCAGAGGTCGAGCGGGTATTCATAGATTGTCCCGGGCTCAAGCAGCTCGGGATTTTTCATGGATTTGCGGAATCTAGCCCGGATCTTCCCTTCGGCGAGCGGGAAAGTTTTACCGTTTTTTTGGATCCAAACCAGCCGCATAAACCAGTCCGTGTCCCTGGCTGAACTCGAGGCGTAAAGCACGGCGGAGAGCGGCCCGGCAAAAGTCAACGGCTTTTCGAGAGGCTTGGTCTGATAGACAAGGATGTCCTGCCGCGCCTGCGTCACTTTCTCGTGGTTGGCCTCGGCTTCCTTCTTTATGTCCTCCTGGGCCCTCACCTTCTTCTCATCTTCCTCCGACCGCTCGTAAAAATCGGGATTCGGGGTAGGATCGCCCGGGTTGTAAACATAGGCATCCTGAGGTGAGTCCTTGGGCGGGACGTTCGGGCTTAAAAGACCGTCGCCCTTGGACGTATTGGCCTTCCCCCCGCTAGTCAGGTACCACTTCTGGAACTTGGTGTAGGAGAGCGGATAGACCGTATCCTCGAGCCACTTGTTTGATCCCATGGCGAAGACCTTGACCAACGGCTCCTTCATGATCCCGTTGTCGGTGCCCTTCAGCCAGAAGTCGAACCAGCGCAAATAATCGCGCTGCAGGTCGATGAGCGCCTGCGGCCCGAAGTCCAGGTCGCCGATCTTCCGCGAGGCCGTGTCGGTATGACCCCACGGCCCGACGACGAGTTTCTGGTTCGGATGGCCGAAGGACTTCATCCTCAAATAGTTGAGCTTGGTGCCGATGCCGTCGCCGTCGAACCAGCCGGACTGGTGGAACACGGGGATATTGACGTCCTTCAAGCGATCCAGAAAGTTTGCCCGCTCCCAGTAGTCGTCGTTGGCGGGGTGTTCGATCCACTTGCGCCAATAGGGATTCTTCTTGCCGAGGATCTTCACATCCAGATCGATGACGGGCAGCGTCTGCAGCAGCTTGCCGTATTTCTTCTCGCCGATCTTGCTCATGGCCGCGCCCGAGAGGTCTGCCGTGGCGTTGCTCTCAAGTATGTCCGCCCACCATATTCCGCCCAAGATAAAGAAAACGCCGTATTCATAGGGAATGTTAAAAAACGGGTCCGGTGGCGAGACATTGGGGATGATGGTCACGAGGTGCGGCGGACGCTCTCTCGCCGCCCACCACTGGACCCAGCCGACATAGGATCCGCCGATCATGCCGACCTTGCCATTTGACCAGGGCTGCCCGGCAAGCCATTCGACCGTATCATAGCCGTCCTTAGGCTCGTTGATAAACGGCTCCCAGATGCCTTCTGAGCCGAACCGGCCTCGGCAGTCCTGCACGGCGCAGGCGTACCCGCGCCGGGCAAACGCTCGGGCTTGAAGCTCGGCCATTTCCTTCTTGTACGGCGTCCGGACTAGGATAACAGGAAATTTCCCCTCCGCCTTGGGGCGGTAGATGTTTATGGCCAGCTTTATCTTGTCCCGCATGCGAACGCCGACGTTTGCCTCCTGGAGGATGTCATATTTCGGAGCTGATAAAAGAGGGTCCTCGACCGCCTTTTTCATAAGGCTCTCGTATCCCTTTCGCACATAGGCGGCCTTCTGGATAGAAACCTCGGCCAGGTAAAGCCTATCCAGATCGTCGACCCAGATCGTGATATCGGCGCCGCCAATTCCATAGATGTACTTCTTGAGCTTGATATCTTTTCCGGCGACACTCCGTTCTTCCGTTCCGATAAACTCAAGGACTTCATCCATCGCTGCACCGGGGATGACGAACACGGGAAATGTCTGTTTTCCGCCCTTTTCCTCATCGTAGGCGCGCGCGGCCATGCTCATGAACACGGGAGAATAATTCTCGAATATAAGCGCCCCGTTCTTGATTTCGATCGTCTCGGTCTTCTCCTTGATTGTCCTTTTGGCGATGTTTCCTTCGCGAACAACATCCGCTTTCACCTGGGGTGCTTTATAAACAATTTTCGTCCACAAGCCGTTCACATCCGTTTCGATATCAACCGTGGTCGTGAAGGACTGCCCGGCCATTTTGACCGTGTTTGTCCCGGAATATTTCCCGCCTTTGTCCCATTTGTACTGAATTTCTACCACCGGGTCCTCGTTGACATAGATCAAAAAAACGCCCTCGTCCGCGAAATTGGACAGGGGGGCAGGACGGGCCTCGGGCTTTTTTTCGGCGGCTTTTTGGGTTGCTGCCTGAGGCGCCCGGCCTCCGGCAATCGTCAGGAATCCAAAAAGAAAAAGCGCGGCGATCAAACCGGCAAGGGTCCATAATCTTAGACATTTGTTGTAAAAAGTCATTGTTCCTCCTCGGAAAAAAGTGCGTGAATAAATTATAGACTATCCAGCTTATTTATTTTAGCGAAATGACATTCAAACTTGCCAGTGTCGTTTTCCAGTCTAAAGTGCCGTTAATAGCCTTTTGCGAGCCCTTGGGCTCGAACATGCAGTCGGCCAGGGAATTATTCAGCCGGATCCCCGTCCCCGGCGGCATGATCCGGCTGCCGAAGGCATGCTTGGTGACCTCGCAAAAGCGGTGAAGCATCTCGAGGCTGTTGTGCCCCATGGCCTTCACATCGAACACGCTCATCATGCCCAGCCGGATGAGCGAGCAGAACGCCGCATCAAAAGCGTTTCCCCCTTTTTTCAGGATCTCCAGGCCAGCCTCGGTGGCGATAGGATGGGCCGAGCTGACCATGGCGCTCGTTCCGGCGGCGGGCTTCGGGCCAGCCGGGCTTTCGCTTTTCCGCAGCGCAGCGGGCAAGGATATCGCCAAACCGACATAGGGCGTCCAACAAATAATCGCCAGACAAGACTTTATAGAGAATGCATTCATACCGGGCTCCTTTCTAATACCTTATATGCTAGCCTGTCGGCGGATTTTCATCAAGGCTATGCTAAAATGGTGGCATGAAAAAAATCGCAATTTTGTTTTTATTTATCTTGATCGCGGCCCCCCATGCGGGGCAGTCGTCCAACGCCGCATCACCCGCCGCCCAGCCTTCTCGCCTCGCCCTCCCCACCTCCGAGCAGGCCGCCTGGCAGGACCTCGAGCTCGGCATGTTCATCCACTTCGCCCCCAACGCCTGGCAGGACCAGGAATACGACGACCTCTCGACGCCGCTCGCAAAAATCAACCCCGCTCAGCTGGACACCGACCAATGGGTGAGCGTCGCGGAATCCATGGGCGCCAAGTACATTATTTTTGTGGCCAAGCATGTCGGCGGATTCTGTTGGTGGCAGACGGAGACCACGGATTGCAGCGTCAAGAGCATTCCCTGGCGCGGCGGTAAAGGCGACGTCATGGCGATGCTCTCCGACTCCTGCCGCCGCCGCGGCATGAAGCTGGGCGTCTATATCAGCCCCTGCGACCGCAAGCACGGCGCCGACGTGGGAGGCCGCTGCAAGACTCCGGAAGAACAAACCCGCTATAACGCCATCTACCGGCAGCAGCTCGCAGAGCTCCTCAGCCGCTACGGCGAATTGATCGAAGTCTGGTTTGACGGAAGCTGTATCATCGATGTCGGCGATCTTTTGAAAAAATATGTCCCGAAGGCCATGATTTTTCAGGGGCCTCAGGCTACGATCCGCTGGGTGGGAAACGAGGACGGCACCGCGCCCCATCCCGCTTGGAATTCACTGCCGCTCAAGACTGCACAATCGGGAGTGGCCACGGCCGCCGACAGCCGCCCTGACGGCGATGCCTGGATGCCCCTCGAATGCGACGCCCGCTTCCGCAACACCTGGTTCTGGAATACGAAAAACGCGAATACGCTCAAAACCGTGGACCAACTCATGGATATGTACGACAAATCTGTCGGCCATGGCGCTGTCCTGCTCCTCAATCACACGCCCGACCCGACAGGGCTCATCCCCGAAGTCGACGCGAAAAGAGCGGCCGAATTCGGCGCCGAACTGCAGAGGCGCTTCGGAAAAAGCATCGCCGAGACATCAGGCCAGGGCGAGACGATTGAGCTCGATCTCGGGAAAGCCCGGACCGTCGACCACATCATCACGATGGAAGATATCCGCCGAGGAGAGCGCGTCCGCTCTTATATAATCGAAACGCTCGTGGACGGCAAGTGGCAGGAAATCTGCAGGGGCACAGCCATCGGCCATAAAAAAATTGACCACTTTGGTCCAGTCAAAGCCTCGAAAATCCGGATTCGGATTCTGAACTCCGCTGCCTCTCCCATCATCCGAAAATTCGCCGTTTATTATTATCAGAATATTTTTGATTAGACTCTAAATCCTCGGCGGCGGCTCGTCGAGGCCATCCCGCCCGCTTTCTCGGCCTCCGTGATCCGGAAAAACGCCATGTGGACGACCTTGTCCTCGACGGCGAGCGCAGATCCGACTATCTCTTTTCCGCTGAACCGATAATCATAGCCCTTTCCGACGGATTCGTATCGTTTTTCTTCACAAGAAGAAGCTTCATCCATGAAAGCCTTGGCTTTTTCCTTCGTCGGCGCGGGCGCCTCGGCTCCGGAAGCCGGTTCGCCCCCGCCGCTTTCTTTGGCCGCATCTTTTTTCTGCTCCTCAAGAAGCGCTTCCATGGCATAGCTTTTGACCAATTTCGGGAATAGCCCGCTGAAGGCCGGCGGCCGCGAGATAAAGTCGAAACCGACGACCTCGCCTCCGATAAATACGATCAAGCCTCTCTGCTGAGGCAGACAGACGAAAGCGTTCAAGTAGGCATCGAGCTCGGCCTTTTTGGCTTCGTACACATCCTTCATGGCGCCGGTCCGGGAATCCACCCTCGTGTCGGCCGCCATCCGATGGATCCCGGTCCAGACCGTTCCCTGGTCCGACCGGAACTCTCGAGACGATTCGAGCGATGTCGCCACATCACGGCTCTTCATGCTCCTCAGCTTCGGCGACAGCACCGTATCCGAATCGCGAAACTCGCGGGCCGCATACGACCATCTCCCCTGCTCCGTGCAGCTCACCGGAATGACGACCTCGGATTTCTCCTTGACCAGGATCGTCGTGTTGAGGACGCGGTTCTGCTTGGCGCCGGACAGCTCTTCGCCGTCGAGAAGGAGGACAGAGATCTCGGCTTTGTTGGTCACTTTGAGATTGGGGACCGAGCCGCCTTCGCTCACCTCGGTGACGACAAAGACCGTTTTCTCGAGGGCTTCTTTGAGCGTCCAATAGTCCGGTCCGCCATTGACCGATATCGAGAGCGGAAAGACCGCCATGTTCTTATGCTGCTGAAGGTCGCCGATCTCAAGCCCTGAAAGATATTTGCCGATAACCGGGTCCATGCGCCCCCTCCTTGGACGTCGCTAACATCCTCTGAAGTTCGCCTTCTCGTAAAAAACTATTTTACCACTTAACAATCGCGATTTCCGCAAAATTTTTCAACGTCTCTCAAAAAGATTTCGTTATTTAGGACCCGGTTCCTGAGCAAAAAACCAAATTATCTAAAGTCAATTTGGAGGGGAAGACCCCTTCCAACGGGCGCCGGGAAGACCCGGCCGGACACTCTTGGACGGAAACCCTGGAAAAGGGTTTCCTTCCAACGATCGCTTCGCTCCCTGCCTTCCTTCCAAGGAGCATTTTCCGATGAATTATCGCGTGGACATTGGAATCGAGTTTGGGAACGGGGGCATGAAACCCCGCCCTGCGACCAAGGGGGCGACTCCCCCTTGGAACCCTCTCGAGCGGTTCCCCGTGGCAAGCCACGGGGCATATGAACCGCTCGTCAAACATTTTAGCCGGGGTTCTTATTTACGGTTGCAGATATAGCCGTAAGGGCAAGGGAGGCAGGTTCGGGCGGCATCGCCGGTCGGCTCGAACGGCCGGGCCGGGTCGATGATCTCACGGATCAGGGCGACGATGATTTGCTCCATCATCCCGATCTGTTCGCGCCGCGCATTCTTGTCCTCTGCGTCATACGGCGAATATTCGATCTTCGGGCCGAGATGGCACTTCCCCAGCATCAGGAAACGACCATGGACGCTCTCGCGCGGCAAATCATGCGCCCGCGAGTAAACGAGGTTATAAAAGGGAATCTGAACACTGCCGATCGCTTCACTCCAGGATCCCCGACTCTCCGGGTCGAGCTTCTTGAAATTGATCCCGACATACTTCTCGTTGGCGCCGGTTTTGTAGTCCAGGATGAAGATATCTTCGCCGCGCTTCTCGCTCCGGTCCAAGCGCGCATAAAGGTTGAATTTGCCGCCGCTTATATCGGCCTGGACGCCTTGCTCTAATCCTAATATAACGAGCGGCCTGCCCTGCTTCGCCAGCTCTCGTATCACCGGAACCTGATAGTTGACGATAAACTCCTCCAGGTGCCGTTCGACCTGGAGCTTTAATAGATAAGCGCTCCCGGCCATGTCGCCGCCGTAGCCCTCCTCGAACTTCCGGCCGATGATCTCGTCGAGCTCCCCGACATCCAGATCCCGCTCCCTCACCGCTCTCCCCTCAAACTTCTTGAAATACTCCTCCAGCACGTCGTGGACAAACGAGCCGATATCCTTCTTTTCCATCTGCTCGCCGATCTCTTCCTTCTCTTGGATCCCCAGCACATATGAATAATAAAACTGGAGCGGGCACCGTAAATACCTATCCAGCGCCGTCGCCGAAAACCTGATTTCCTTCAGAAATTCCACCATCCCGTCGCTCTTCTCCACCGGCGGGGTATCCTTCCTCGTCAGCGCCACCCGATACCGGACTGTCTTCACATAATTTTCCGCGTTCCGTTCCCGCTCCCTCTTCTGTTTTTCCCAGACCAGCCTTTCGACAAACCGGCTCCGCTCCTTGTCGCTGTTCTCCACGAAGAAAAGCCGTACCTTCCGCGCTCCCCGCACCAGCGTATCCAGGTAATATTCCATCCGCCGTTCATTCTCCTGATATGTCGGAAGTCCCAGCCGCTTGCGCGCCGCAAACGGCAGCAGCGTGTCCTCGCGCCTGAACGACGGCAGCACGTCCTCGTTCGCATCCAAGATCGAGACGTCCTCGAAGGGAATGCACCGCGCTTCCCAGAACCCGAGGACTTGAAGCCCCCGCAGAGGCGTCCCCTCGAACGGCACCGTCCCCGAAGCAACCACCTTCCGGAACAAGTTGAAATATCCGCCCCTGTCTTCAAACTCCATCCCCCGCAGCAGCGACTTCCCCAGCGCGTCGAGCTGCCGGGTGAACGCTTCCGCGAACGGATGGAAGAAATGATGCAGCCGGGCTGTGCTTTTCTCATAAATATAATCGAGGACGCGGGCCATCTTCCCCGCGAAATCACCGACGTTTTGGATCTCGCCGAACAGCCCGATCGTGCCGGCATGGATCGCGCGCAGGTGTTCGATCAAGCTCGCCGCCTCCGGCGGATTCTCGACGCCCTTGAGCATTTCCTGGACGGCCTCGTGGATGGCCGCATCGCCCTCGAGCTCGTCGAGCTTCCAGAACGACTTCGTCCTGCGCCGCCCCTGGGTCAGCTCCCCCTCGATGGCATGGAACAGGATGCGGGTCAGGTCCGCCCTCTTTTCCTCTTCGTCTGTCTCTGCCCCTGCACTCCCCCCCGCCGGAAAATAGATATTCTTCGTGTACGGATGCAGGACAAACCGTAAATAATGCGGCACATACAAGCGGCCGTCCTCATCGCGCGACTGGATGAGCTCCATCAATTGGTCGAAAAAAGTGTAGATCGGCGTGCGCGACAGCGGATAGCCCATCGAGATATTGTAGCCGTCGTCGGACAGCGCCGCGAGAGTCTGCTGATAGAGGGGAAAAAGTGTCTCCGCGGCGGGCAAAACGACGGCGTGTTTTTCGTCGAGCTGCGGCCGGTCTCTGAGCTTTCCTTCCAGCGCCTGATTGAGAGCGAAGATTTGACCGTGCGTGTCGGGGCTTTTAAAAAATTCAACAGCCGGTTCATCATCGTCCGGCATCCCATTCTTTTCAATCAGCGCCGCGCCCTCCGGGCCGAGCTCGGCCAGTACCATTTCCAGCCCCCTGCCTTTCATCAGCAGAAGCGAGCAATTTCCCCAATTCAACATAGTCCGCATGATCTGACGCTCGACTTTTGTCAGCGAATAAAACCCGGCGAAAATGATTTTCCCGATATCGGCAAACAGCTCCGGCCTTAGCCCGTCGAGCACGGCCCCGGCCCGCGACCCGAGCGTGGAATATCCCTGCTTCTTGACGGCGGCATAGAACTTTTCGTAAAAAGCCGCCAGAGACTGGAGCCGCCCCCGCGCCTCGGGCGATATCTTCCCCTCGAACTCGCGGCTCAAGTCCAGCTCACGGATATCATTTGTCCGGGCTCCGGCCAGGCATAGCTCTTCGAGGTCGCGGAACATCTTCATGCCCAGCGGGAAAAAGCTGTCCGCGGATAAAAATTGATCGCGGCCGAGCGCCCTTTCCTCCCTGTGGATGTCAAACAACAGCGCCACCGCGTCCAGCGGGTCGATGAGCTTATCCCCGATCCCCAGACGATCCTCATAAACGCGGCTGATAAATCCATCCATGGAGTCGAGCAAGGGCGGGACGAAGCTTGTCCGCTCCCTCTCTGCCAACACTTTTTGCAAATAATAAGCCGGCCGCTTTTCCGGAAAGATAACCCATTGGCGCGAATAATCCTTCGCGCCGGCTTGGACTCCCGCAGCCCCTGCGCTATCTTTCGCCCCGGCCTCTCCCTCCGGCTGCAGCCGTGCCGCAACCGCTTCAATAAAATTTTTGCGGGGCGAAACGAGTTCGATCATGAGTCCACCGCCTCCGCCCGTTTTTCGTCAATGTGCGCCAGAATCCCGCGCACGCGCTTCCCCGGGTAGATTTCCCTGATGATCTCTATATAGGCGCGCATCTGCTCCCGGTCTTCCGCATCGCGCCTTTGCCGCCGCTCCTTCTCGCTCACAAATCCTGTTTTAAAATCGATGATCGTGATGGCGTCTGCATCCAACACGACGCGGTCCATGCGGTAAAGGTTCCCGCCCGCATCGCAGTAATTGAACTCCCGTAGCACGCGCCGCCCCTCCCGCTCTTCGAAATATTCCGCGAGCGGCGAACCCGGCCCTCCGAAATACGCCGCGACCGCGCGCCCCACGCTCTCATAGAGCGGCCGCTCCCATTCCCTGGGCCGTATTTTCTGGATGACCCCGGCGACTCCGCTTTCCCATCCGGCGCTTCCCCCGGGCACATATTCCAGCCCCGCCAGGATCTCGTGGGCCAAATTCCCCCGCCGGATGTTCTCGAAATTGAGCGCCGCGCGCGGATTGGCCGCGATCTCGAACGGCTCGGCGAAACGGATCATGCCGGCTTCGGGTTGGGCCGGCCGCGCCTTCTCTTTGACTTTCGGCTGCGGCTCCCCGAGCCGCCCCGCTTCTATCAAATCAAACGGATATTTTGACCTCTTGGATTTCACGCCCACCACATGCAGCTCTTCCTTGGCCCTCGTCAGCGCAACATAAAGAGTGTTCAGTCTGTTCACATCGTCCCGGAGCCTGGTGTCCTCATAGATCCTTTTCAATTCCTCGTGGGCTTCGGCCAGCCCTTGGTTAATTTTATAAACCCGCACCGAATCGCCCTCGGCGTCGATAAAAAATTCCGGCGCCTGATAGCTCTCTCCATACAAAAGTAAAATGACGACTGGAAAGCCCAGGCCTTTGGCCTTATGGATGGTCATGATCTTGACAGCGTCGATGTCGAGGGGAACGTCGATATTCCAGGCGGCTTCCTGGCTGCTCCCCGCAGCCCCGCCGGAGCGCCCTTTCCATCCTCCTCCCCACGCTCCTCCCGCGCTTTTTTCCGCATATTTCAAAAATTCGCGCAGGTCGTTGCGGCCCAGGCTCTCGAAATCCTTGATGGATTCCATGAGCTTAGCGAGCGCCGCCTCTTCCTCGGGAAATAGCTCGAACACGTTGAAAACACGGTAAATAAGAGTCACAAGGTCATAGAGAGGATAATAACCGACCGACCTGAAGGACCGGTCGAAATAGCGCTCCCAGAGCTCGGGATAGCGCGCACGGAATGCGACGTAGATTGGGCGCTTGTCCTTCCGTCGGCATTCGAAGAGAAAATCGTTCCATTGGCCGGGCGGGGCTGCCGCGCCATCCTGCTTCATTTTCATCCGCAGCACATCGCCCAGCAAAAATACGCTGAAGGAGAGATCGTCCGGCGGCGAATCCAGAAACCGGAGCATCGCCATCAATTCGCCGGTCGTTTTCCGCGTCCGGATATCCAGGCTGCTGTACGGGATGAACGGGACATCTTTCTCGTTGAGCCAGGCAGCCACGTTGACGACGGATTCGTTGCGGTATGTAAGAATGGCGATGTCTGAATATTGATATCCGCGAGCGCGAAGTTCTTCGACGCGCCTCTGGATCTCGGCCTTTTCGGGGACATCGTTTTCGGCCTGGTCCGTTTCCGTCTCTGCCGGCGCATCCGGGGCTTCCGGCTGAGCCTCTCCTTCTTCCTCGCCCGCGCCGGAGCCCTTCTCGACCACGATGACATCCACGAATCCCTTCCCTCGATTCTCTTTAACAACCCCTTGTTCAAACTCATAAAGAGGCTTCCTGTCGCCGCCGCTCTCTTGACTTCCCCCGCTATCCTCTTCTTCCCCGCTGCCGGCTACGCCCTCATTAATTTTTTTATATTCATCAAACTCGTTCAATTTTTTGGGGAAGATCGCGCGCGTAAATTTCAGGATCTTTTCAAAGCTGCGGTAATTCTTATCAAGCTCCCTAACATCGATCTCCGCCGACCCGAAATATTCAGCCGGCTGCTCCTCCATCTCCTTCATGATCCGGTAGTCCGCTTCTCTGAACCCGAAGATCGCCTGCTTGGTGTCGCCGACGGCAAAAAAGCTGCCCCCCACGGCCAGTGAGTTCTCGATGAGAGGCCTCATGTTCGTCCATTGGATGGGCGAGGTGTCCTGGAACTCGTCGACCAGGAAATGGAAGATGCGGTCGCCCAGCCGGAAATAGATATCCGGAATGATCATCTGGTCGATGTAGCCGGCCAGCCGCTTGTTGATGTCCTCGATGAACACGGTCTCCCGCCGGTGCTTGACCTGTTCCAAAGTCTCGGCGAAAGACTCATAGGCCATGAGATAGGGGTGGAAGAATTCCCGGGCATAGAGGTAGCGATATTCGTTGGTGAAGCCTTCGAGCTCGTTCCAGGCCGAGCTCACTTTCTCAAGGGCATCGGCAGGAACGGATTTTCCGGGTTTTTTCACCGGGATGGTCTTGAAACTGGCTCCGACGAGGTCGGAAAATTTATGGCTGGACACGGCGGGCTCGACTTTGGAGAAAAAGCCGGACCTCCTGTTCGGCTCGAGCCCGGATTCATCGATGAGAGAGCGGAGTTTTTGCACCCCACTCTCGATCTTTTCCTGAATCTCGACCCGCTGTTTTGAAAAATTTTCTCTCTTCGGCTCCCCCTTCTGGGCCGCGAGCTTCACATAAAGAGATTTAAGCTTGTCCAGGATGAGGCCAGAAGGATCCCAGGGATAGTATGCTTCCCGGCCTTGCGAAGCCAAGATCAAATCGGTTATCTCTCGAAAAGTTTCGCCGTCTCTCGAGCCGGGCCTGACTCGGCGCAAATAGCGATTGAAGGCATATTCGATCAGGTCGGAATTATCCAGGACGATCTCAAAATAGGGCGGGAATCCCAAGTCCAGCGTGGACGCTTTGAAGATGGAGGCCGTGAAGCTGTCGATTGTCTCAACCTGAAAATCCGTGTACCGAGTCAGGATAGTTTCCAGGATTTCTTCAGCGCGGCCGGCCAGAGCCCGGCGTGAGAGCGAGACGACATCCAGCACCTGTCCGGCTTCTTTTTCGTCCTCGAAATAACAATCCTTCAGCCATTTCAGGATCCGGGTTTTCATCTCCCGGGAGGCGTTCTTGGTGAACGTGATGGCCAGGATATTGGCCAGGTCGTTTTTCCCGACGACGGCGGAAAGCAGGAATTGAACGAAGCGGAGAGACAGAGCGTGTGTTTTGCCCGAGCCGGCCGAGGCTTTCAGCAGGACCGCATTGGGGAAGCGAAGAGCGGTATCTTTGGCAAGAGTCGAACCTGTTTTGTTTTTTTCCATTCCTGATGCTTATAAGATTCTATCATATCTAATTTTTGAATTCTGATATTATAATAAGGAATTCGACTGAGCGTCACCGATTTATTCGAGGAGGACTTATGAGAAATTGTTTAAAGCGAATTTCGATGTTCTTGGTGTTCTTAGCATTTCTAGCACTCTTATCCAGTGCCGCCCTAACAACAGGATCATCGCCTTCACCCGAGCAATCCTACTTGTATAAAACCACGTTCGTGCGGGCAGCGCCGGGAAAACTCCTTGATCTGATCGCCCTCTTTAAAAACGGGATGGCCGCTTATGATACATCGGGAGACGAGCGTCTCTCCGCGATCGGACCCTACATGAGAACGCTGATCGATATGCACCGAGACACGATGGGTGTCGCCATAAAGTAAGCTCGGGGAGCTGCCTTGACATCTTTCTATGTCATAAACTATCCTTACCCACGACACTTCAATGGGAGAACGGGGACAAGGATGCTCACTCGGCCGGCGCAGCCGAAAAACCTATTTCTATGGACTTAAATTCGAGGAGGTCTAACATGAAGTCTGGAATGTGGAGTCGACGAGCGTTTCTGCGCATGGCCGGCGCCGCCGGGACGGCCGCTTTCGCGTTCAAGGCTAACGGCCTCGAGCGCGTCATGGACGCCACTCAATCGGTGGCGAACATGACTCCCGAGGAGGTCGCCAAAGACGAATTCTTCTGGCGAGAGATCCAGCTGGCCTTCAAGCTGGATCGCTCGCTGATCAACCTCAATAACGGTTTCACCTGCCCGACCCCCCGGGTCGCGCTCGAATCGGTTTGGCGCTATATGGACATGATCAACATGTTGCCCGTCCATTACCAGGGCCAGATCGCCGGGAACACTCAGACGATCCGCCGGAGAATGGCTGCGGAGTTCGGCTGCGACCTCGAAGAAATGGCGCTGACCCGCGGCGCCAGCGAGTCCCTGCAGATCGTCCAGAACGGGATCGACCTCAAAGCCGGCGACGAGGTCATCACGACCGAGCAGGACTACCCCCGCATGCTGACGACGTGGGACCAGCGAATGCGGCGCGAGGGCATCAAAGTGACCCGCCTCCAGTTTCCGGTGCCGGCGACGCAGGACCATCTCTACAATATGTTCGAGAAGGCCATCTCGGCTAGGACGAAGGTCTTCCATTTCACGCACATCACGAATTTGACGGCCCAGTTGTTCCCGGTCCAGAGGCTCTCCCGCTTGGCCCGCTCGAAGGGGATCGTCACGATCGTCGATGGCGCCCACGCCCTAGGGCATTTCCCGTTCAAGCTCCGGGACCTCGAGTGCGACGCCTACGGCGTCAGCCTGCACAAGTGGCTGCTGGCGCCGATCGGCAACGGCTGCCTCTACGTGCGCAAAGAGAGTATCCCGAAATTCTGGCCTTTGCAGGCGGCGCCCGAACAGCAGGACAACGACATCCGCAAGTTCGAGGCCATCGGGACACACCCGTGGGCGATCCGGGCGGCGCTCGGCGAGGCTCTCGCCTTCCATCAGGCCATCGGCGCGGAGCGCAAGGCGGCCCGGCTTCGCTACCTGACCCTGCGCTGGGCCGATGCTCTCAAAGTCCGCCCCCGCATCAAGATCCTGACGGACCTCAGCCAGCCCGCGCAGGCCTGGGGCGTCGCGGCGGTCACCATCGAGGGCGTCGACGTCCGGGCCCTCGCGAAGTTCTTAATGGACAAGTACCGGATCATCGTCGTCCCGCTCGTCGGCGGCGCCCCGCCCAATTCGGTCTTCGATTACCAGGCGCTCCGTGTTTCTCCGAACATCTACACGACGCTCGAGGAAATCGACTCGTTTGTCATGGCCATGGAAGACGCCCTCAAGAGCGGCGTTCCCGATACTCCGGAGCCGATCCCCGGTTACCCGGCTGATATCACCGTGTAGGGGACGGGCTGGCCTTTGACCGGGAACCGCGGGGAATCCGGGATTAACGCTTCCGTTCCGGCCGCCGGCACGGGGATGAGCCCGAAGAGGAAAGGAGGATCAAGATGAAACGTTTGGCCGTTATGTCGGTCGTGATACTGGCTTTCGCCCTCATCGCGGGGGGCACCGTGGCCTACGCCCAGGCCACTTTTAAGATCCCGTTTAAGTTCCAAGCGGGCGATAAAAAGTTGCCGCCGGGCGAATACTGGATTGCGCAGAAAGGGGACGGGCAGCTCACCCTTCGCCAGGAATCGACCGGGAAGGAATTCCAAATCTCCTTCATCAACAAGCTGGCTCAGCCAACGCCGCCCGTCGAGGCACCTCAGCTTATCTTCGACATGGTGGGAAACTTCGAGCCGTCATATACGGAATACATGACCGACTACGTGCTGGCGGAAGTGTGGCTCGTCGGGGAGGAAGGATTCCTGGTGCACACCACGAAGGGAGCGCACCAGCATCAGACCGTCAAAGGGCAGATAGCGAAAAAATAGCGATGAAGCTAAAAAATTTCAAAATCACGCTTGTAAGCGTCTTTTCGGTGTTTCACGTGCAGAATCCGGATCGCGTTTTCCGCCCTGTCCACTGTGTAAATAACCCGATATACTCCAATCCGATAGCTGAATAACCCTTTGAACATTCCTTTGAGCGGCTTTCCCAGGATCTCGGGATTCAGGGCTAGATATTTTTTTATCCGTTCTTTAATTCTCTCTGCATCCTCGACATTTATAGATTTAAAATCCTTGAGGAGCTTCTCGTGCCAGATGAGACTAAAAGCCAAGCTTCTTCTCCAACTCCTCGGTGGTCAGGTACTTGGCGTTCTTTTCGTTCAGCCGCTCGAGCGCCGTATAGGATTCTTCGAAATCCGCCAGGGAGTCCTCGATGATTTCTTTGATAAAAGATGTTTTGGTTCGCTTCGTCTTTTTGGCAAGCAAATCCAGCCTTTTATATATTTCTTCGGGCAAACGCACGCTTAGCACGGTCATGACGTGTCACCTCTGTAATACATATAATATATGTAATACGGCTTGTCAACTCTTTTCTCTTTCATAATTAAGATGACGGTGCCGTCAAGGGTGTTTTCTCAGGCTTTGATCTCGCGCAGGTCGATGCGCGAGAGGTCGTCGGTTCCTAGGCCGCGGCGCCTGCCAGAACCGCTGCATCGCGAATGAATTCCCTGCGCGTCGTCATGGATATGTCTCCTCGGACTCCAAGCTCTCTATCAACTCGCAAAAAAATAAGACTTATTATTACGTCTTATTTCGTCAAAGCGCTATTTTTAGCACATTCGCGAAATACGATAATGAAAATAATCAAAAAAACAAGTCTGAGATGAGGTTAAATTGTGATGCCGAAAATGGTCTGGCTCAATCGCTTCGCCAGTCCAAAACCTTGCCGCCGATTATTCTCAGTCTCACACAGGTGCGAGCAGGAGGGGCCCAATTCACCCGACGGAAATGAAATAATAATTGAAGATATTTTGAGACTGGATCCCAGGATCAACGTCTATTAAGTGGAAATCGTCTTTAATGACCTATGGCGTTCGGAATGAGCGCGAGGTTGACAGTCAGTGTGTAATGATGTATATATGTATGTATGGAACGCTCTAAAATGAAACGCGTCAACATCATCATCGACAGCGACCTCTATGACAAAGCTAGGGCTGTCGCTTTCATCAAAAGAGAGAGCATTTCAGAGATTTTTAGAAAAGCGCTTCGGGAATGGATGGGAAAAAATCTGGACAAAAAAGCGAAAATCCTTCTTTCCGAACGTGACGAGGAACGTCTTTTAAAGATCCTGGAATCCGATGAATTTCTCCCTTCTCATAAAGCAAAAAAATCGATTGGCCTATGACCATTCTCTACAGCAAAACAAGCCTGAGTTATCTCGGACGGCTTGAAAGATCTCATAGAAAAAGAATCGTCTCGGCCATCGACAAGCTGCCGGGCCATGGAGATATCAAAAAGATGAAGGGCAAGAAATTGGCCAATCTCTTTCGCCTAAGAATTGGCAAATATCGGATTATCTACCAGATGGAAGTGGAAATCATCAAAATATTGTATATCGATACACGGGGCGACATTTATTAAAAAGGTGCCTCAGTTACTTCTCCGGAAAGAGGACGATGTCCTTACGGCGGCTCTCCGGCTGGACATCGAGCCTCGCCACCTTCCCCTTCTCGATCTTCGCCCGGATCACGGTCTGGTACGGCGCGTGGAGCTTGAAGTCCGCGCTCCAATCCTTGGGCCAGGCCGGAAATAAATATATTTTCTTGCCGTCAGTCTGCATCAGCATGGCCTGAAGCGTCTTCAACAAGACGCCGCCGTGATCCTGGTCGGGAACCCAGTCATAGTTCGGCCCCCAAAACGCCGGGAACCGTGATTCCTTATTGACATTCTTTGCCCGGCCCACAATATTTTGCTTTGCCGCATCGCTCAATCCGAGATAGGCCATGAAGATATCGTCCTGCCTCCAGCCGAAGTCACCTTTGTCCAGGCGCCGCTCCAGCGCCTCTTTCCCCCATTCGATGTGCGGCCTCCCGATCGCGATCAAACGAAACGGAAACACGGCATAGAGCTCGGGATTCTCGATATTCCTTTTGTTTTCGAATTTCGCGGCCGGAGCGAGTAGAGTCTTTCCGTCCACTTCCCGCGTGGGCAGGGCGGGGAGCTTCTTTCTCAGGCGGCTCCAGAACGCCCGCTCTTTTGCGGTCGTCAACCTCTCCGGCAGCGCCAGCAACCGCTCGGTCACGGCGTGCAAGCCGGCCAGTTCCGGCATGGGGTTTGTGCAATCCCACCAGGTTTCGACGGCCTGCGCGGGATGCATCACCATCGTTCCGCTTGCGTCGGTCGGATAGTGCTGGTCGAAAAATGTCAGGATTTCGTGCGCCGTCGGCATCGCCACGTCTCGAAGGAAAGCCTCCTCGAGAGTGTATTCGTAACGGTCCAGCATCATAAAAACCAGCTCCAAACCCGATACCCACTCCCATTTATGCCAGCCGCTCGCCTGAAGCTTGTCGCTGCGCTCGTCGAACGGCTCCCAGCCGTAAGTTTCGCTGAAAACATCTCCCCAAAAATAAATGCATTCCGGGATGTAGACGCCGCCGTGTTTCAAATAGAGGCGGGTCCGGTATCGGAATAACGGCATTAGCTCCTGCCCGTACATGCGAAACAGGGGCTGCATCAAATCGAAATCGCCGGACGCACATGCGCTGATATACGGCAGCCGGGTGTTCTGCCACCAATACCCGGGGCCCCACTGGCGATAATCGGCATCGCCCGGCCTTCCCTGATAGGGCACCGTAAACAAGGAGCCGTTGAACTTGATGGGATACCGGCCGCGGCCCGCGCAGGCATTGATGAAACGCTGCAATGCGTAGGCCCGACTGAGGATGAATGTGTCGTCAGCGGACACGGCCCCGCTTCCGGCCTCGCTTTCACTCCCACTTCCGGCCCCCGCCGTCACATGGATCCAGCTTCGGCCCCAGAAGTCTCTCCACCACTGCTCATGGGCCCGGCGCCGCGCCTCCAAAGGCTTCCGGCCGATGTCTTGCATCGTATCGTCCATCGCCTGAAGCCATTCCTGGGGCTTGGCCGGATGCCTGGTCAGGACGTATATATTAAAAACGTGACGCCCGGAAGACGTTGATCTCAGGTTCTTGTCATCGATGCGCCCGGGCTTCTCCGCGGTCACCACGGCTCCGAAGGTCCGATGCAGGAGGGGATCCGGCCGCGCAAACCCCTGGACGCCCTGGATTTTTGCGCATATCTCAGGACCGACCGACTTGCGATTATAATGATACCAGCCGATGCGGCCGCGCTGCTTTTCAAGGATCGAATCGGGCTCGACGATGGTGGGGGCGTGCTGAGGGTCTTTTCCCTTCGAGGCATCGAGCATCACATCGCTGACCTCGATCGTCGGCAGTTGATAAGGGCCCGTCCGCCATAGTTCAATCGAGGCGACGGCCTCTGTCGGCTGCCGGCTTTCCACTTCGACCTGAATGACCGGGTGGTTGGCATCGACCCAGAGCTTCAAATCGACCGCGCTGTCCCCTTCTCCGTATCGCACAGACATCGTGGCTTCGGGCAGATGGAGGGTTTGCCGAAAGGCAACAAGCGGCGTTTTTGGCTTTGGGTTAAGGCTAATCCGCACGCTCCCGACTTTAACGAGCCGGCCGTTGTCGTCCCAACTGTCAGTTTTGGCGATATAGAACCGCAGATCTCCCGATTCCTCGACCCACGCGTTCAGGGCGATATCGCCATTGCCGATGGGCATGGAGCCGGTGTAGTCCTTGCTAGGCGAGTCCCAGACAACATTGTATTTGGCGAGCAGCTCGATTCCCTCGCCGCTCGGTTGGGCGGGGCTTTCGATCGAGCCCTGAGGGCTTGCATTAGCCAGGATAATCAATGCAATCAATGCACATGCTGCAAATATTTTATTCATGGCTCTCCCCTTTCAGTGATATCGAACCTAGTGCCCCGTCTCATTAATTTCTTGTTGCAGTATTTCGCAGAGCCGGGGCACTTCCAAGGGGGAGTCAAGCTCCCCCTTCGGCGCTTCGCTTCGCTCCGCTGAACCCCTGAGGGGGGCCACTCCGCCCCCCTCAAACTCCCCGGCGGTTGCGCGTTCAAGGGAGTATCTTTATATATGCAAGATATTTGCGAGACGCGCAACTAGATGCTTTGCCGCGGAACACGCAAAAAGTCTATCGCCGGAAGATGATACATGTCAATGGAACAGAAAACTCAGCGCAAAGCTCAGTAGCCGTTGATTAGCATTTTATCCTTGTTTGACAGATTCCTTTTTTCCTTGTAAAATTACCTAGAGGTTGAATCCATGATCTGCAAAAGAACCTATAAAAATCAAATCACCCTACCCAAGAAGGTTATGGAAAAATTCGAGGATGTCGAATATTTTGAGGTGAAAGCCGGCGAAGGCAAAATCGTCCTGGAGCCGGTTAAGATAACCGCGCTCAGGGATACGACTCTTGATAAGGTCCGAAAAAAAATCGCCTCGCTCGGCCTGACGTTCAAAGATGTTGAAGACGCGATCGAATGGGCAAGAAAAAAGTAAGCCGGTCGGGCTCCTCCACCGCCTCAAGAGTCGTCCTGGACACCAGTGTCTTCATCTCAGCCATTCTGTTTTACGGCCGCCCGAGTCAGCTTGTCGGTCTGTGGCGAAAGGGCCGCATTCACGTGCTGATGTCTTCAGAGGTTCTCAACGAATACGTGAGGGTTCTGGCCTACCCTAAATTCAAACTAGCCAAAGAAGATATCAAGTCCATTCTCGAGCAGGAGCTCATACCCTTCGTTGAACCGGTCAAGACCTCCGCAGTCTTTCGGATAATTGTTGAAGACCCTTCCGATGATAAGTTTCTTGTCCTGGCCGTCGACGGACGAGCCGACCTTATCATAAGCGGCGACAAACATCTTCTTGGATTGAAAGAATTTCGAGGAGTCAAAATCGTTACAGCCGAGGAATTTCTCTCTCTCATTGTATGAAAGGATCGCAGCCGACCGTCTCCGCCCTCTGCAGTCCCTCGATCCAATATTTGGCAGAACTGAGCTGATTAATTGGTCTATCATAGGCTATGCCTCTCCCCAGCTTCTATCAAGATGAAAATATCGAGCAACCTTCGTGGTGAGCATTCCACCTGAAGTCCATCGCGCCCTCGTCATCAAGGCCGCCGAAGAAGGCGTCAGTCTCAACCGCCTGGTCAGCGCAAAACTCAGCAGCCTTTAGGGGGAAACGACGCTTGGTCAAGACGAGAGGCTAAGAAGGAGTTCTTTGAGTTTCTCGTATATTTCTTTACGGTGGCCTACAGCGATGACGATAATGAAGAGATCTTTTTCTTTCATCCGGTAGACTATTCGATAGTCGGATGTTCTCAGCGAACGCAATCCGGCCAATTCATAGGCCAATGGTTTTCCTTTGGCGGGATTGACCGCCAAAGACTCGATCGCTTTCCTGATGATTTTGGCGATCGAGGGATCAAGCTTCTCATTGCTTTTTTTAGCTTCTTTTGTAAAAAAAATGCGATAAGGAGACTTTTTCATTTGTCCGGGAAGACCTCTTTATAAGGATGAAGCCTTCCGGCTTTTTCATCCTTGAGTCCCCGTCGGATGCTGGCCGTGAGATCCTTGTCGCTCAGGATTTCCAGAGTCTCGATGAGGCTTTCGTATTCCTCGATGCTCAGAAGTACTCCCTCGACCTTTCCCCTGTGCGTGATGGCAAAAGACTCGTGCTCCTCCCTAACCCTCCGGATAAACTCCGAAAGCGAAGCCTTAGCTTTGCTCAGGGGAACCGTCTCTGAATAATTTGCCATGGCCCTCTCCATATTGGTCTGTTTTTGGACTAATTAATAGACCTATTATAGATTACCCCCTCTCCCCCGTTTCTGTCAAGACGAAAAAATCGAGCTCGGGCCTTCACCTCTTCTTCTGTTTTTCCCGCGCCTCTTTCCTCCAAGAAAATAATCAATAAATAGAGAAAATTGCGTTCTTAGCACGTCTAATCTCTAGGAAACTTCAATAAAAACGGACGGCTCATGCCAACAGTGTTTAAATCTGGAAAAAACCGTTTCTTTTTTTCCAGCAATGAAGGCTCTAAAGAATGTCATATTCATGTCGAATCAGGCAAAAATTATGCGAAATTTTTGCTTGAGCCTATTGACCTCGCCAAGTCTGTCGGGTATAAAAATAAAGAACTGAGCGAGATCCGAGAAATTATTCTGCACAATGTCTAGCACTTCAAGGAAACGTGGGATGCGTACTTCGGTTTCAAAAGAACCTGAAATCATTGCTGTCAAAGTCAGCTTCGATAAGGACATGATGCATGTCCAACTCAAGGATAGAAGGGAAATCAGCGTGCCTCTTAAATGGTTTCCCAAACTTAAGGAAGCCCTTCCAAAACAGAGGAAAAATTGGCGCCTGGTTGGCCGAGGGCTTGGGATTCACTGGCCAGATCTCGATGAGGATATTTCTGTCCCAGCCTTGCTCAAGTAATCAAGAGAATACCCGCTCTCGCGATCAAAGACGCTGAGGGAGGAAATGAAGGACGGCTTCGCCGTTTACGTGAGTCCGATTATTTCAAAACTTCAACGGAACTTCGAACGCCTTCCCCGTGGATTCATCGGTGAAGGAGATCTTATTCTCTTTAATTAATTGCTCTCTGGCATTCAACAGCTCTATTCCATAGACTTTCCCATCGGTGGATATATCGATATTGATTTCAGCGCTAATCTGGCGGGTCTCAACGCCCTTGCTTTTCTGCCTGAATCGGATGTAGGCAATGTTGTATCTGGGATCATAGCTGATATCCATGGCTTTGCTCCTAAAAGTATTTTACCACAACTGTGATTACGATAAAATCTCTTCCCTCATCAACTCCATAGACTTCAACCTGTTTTATCCGAAAGAATTTCCCATCCCTATCACACTCAAAAGGAAAATTGTGCCTGAAGCCTGTGCGACCGAATTTCACTGGAGACTTTTCACCCTTAATGATTGTGGTTCTCACCTCATTTTCGGTTGCCCCGCGCTCTTCCATGCATTCCCTGGCATGAGGATGAATCATAATGGCCATCACAAAGGGAGACGCTCGTGTTGGTTGATTATCTCAGAGATATAATTATAATGGTTTTGTTGATTCAGACCAAAAGGAGTCGCAATTTTAGGTGTATCTCCTTACAATAAAAAAGGAGGTACAGTTGAGAAAAAGACGAACGTACGACGACAATTTCAAAGCGAGGGTAGCCC